>Ga0209553_1000511_pt1 | contig 20232 bp, 19 predicted proteins | sample LauGreFBDMM110DN_2_FD_188217 | JGI IMG/M metagenome (GOLD analysis project Ga0209553, IMG submission 188217) | Freshwater lake microbial communities from Lake Michigan, USA - Fa13.BD.MM110.DN (SPAdes) (version 2) | ecosystem: Environmental > Aquatic > Freshwater > Lake | place: Lake Michigan...
CCAGCCCAAACACTGACCGACAAGGAGTATCAGATCATGCGCAATGCATCGATTGCGGTGCTGCGTGAGATCGGTGTGGAAACAGGAGGCTCCAACGTACAATTTGCCATCAATCCACAAGATGGCCGCATGCTGGTAATTGAAATGAATCCGCGGGTATCTCGTTCCTCTGCACTGGCATCGAAAGCGACAGGGTTCCCAATTGCAAAGATCGCAACCAAGCTCGCGGTGGGGTATACGCTGGATGAGCTCAGGAACGACATTACCGGGGGCGCGACACCGGCTTCATTTGAGCCGACCATCGACTATGTGGTTACCAAGGTGCCACGTTTTGCTTTCGAGAAATTTCCCCAGGCCGATGATCGTCTGACTACTCAGATGAAATCGGTAGGCGAAGTCATGGCCATCGGCCGAACTTTTCAGGAATCATTACAAAAGGCCTTGCGTGGACTAGAAACCGGGGCCGATGGTCTGGACGAGCAGACCACCGATGTCGACACTATTGAGACTGAGCTGGGGGACCCCGGCCCAGAGCGCATTTGGTACGTGGCGGATGCATTTCGTTGTGGAATGACATTCGCTGAGATTCATAACCTGACACATATCGCCCCCTGGTTTTTGTCGCAAATTGAAGATCTGGTAAGGCAAGAGCAGGCGCTTGTAGGGAAGGTTCTGGACACGCTTGATCTCGATTCGCTGCGAAAATTGAAGCGCAGTGGCTTCTCTGACCTGCGTCTAGCAAAACTGTTAAACACAAGTCAAACAGCAGTGCGTAACAAGCGCCATCAGCTCAAACTGCATCCGGTATACAAGCGTGTTGATACCTGCGCCGCTGAATTTGCCACCCGCACTGCTTATATGTATTCGACTTATGAAGAAGAGTGTGAGTCATTGCCTACTGATAGAAAAAAAATCATGGTGCTAGGCGGAGGGCCCAACCGCATCGGACAGGGAATTGAATTTGACTATTGCTGTGTCCATGCCGCGTTGGTTTTGCGAGAAGATGGCTATGAGACCATCATGGTCAACTGTAACCCGGAGACCGTCTCAACAGATTACGATACTTCTGACAGGTTATATTTTGAACCGTTGACGCTGGAGGATGTACTTGAGATCGTCGCGATAGAGAAACCTTTTGGCGTGATCGTACAGTATGGCGGCCAGACACCGCTGAAGCTTGCGCGAGATCTTGCTGCAAACGGGGTGCCTATCATCGGGACCAGTCCGGACATGATAGATTGTGCTGAGGATCGAGAACGCTTTCAGAGAAAGTTGCAGCAGCTTGGGCTGAAGCAACCATCCAACCGCACCGCGCGCAATCCCGAGGCCGCTCTCGCCGCTGCCAACGAGATTGGCTATCCGCTGGTAGTGCGCCCTAGCTATGTATTGGGTGGGCGGGCGATGGAGGTCGTCCATGAGCAACGCGATCTGGAACGGTACATGAGAGAGGCTGTAAAGGTATCAAATGACTCACCCGTATTGCTGGACCGTTTTCTCAACGATGCCATTGAGGTAGATGTAGACGCAATCTGCGATGGTGAGACTGTCTTGATTGGCGGCATCATGGAGCATATCGAACAGGCCGGCGTTCACTCAGGCGATTCAGCTTGTTCGTTACCCCCTTTCAGTCTATCGCCCACCATGCAAGATGAGCTGCGGCGGCAAACTGAAGCCATGGCCCGGGCGCTTAGAGTGGTGGGGCTGATGAATGTGCAGTTCGCGATCCAGGGAGATACAGTATACGTACTAGAGGTAAATCCTAGAGCATCGCGCACTGTACCCTTCGTATCCAAGGCCACCGGACTGCAGCTAGCAAAAATTTCCGCCCGCTGCATGGTTGGAGTGACCCTAGCCCGTCAAGGCATCACCAAGGAGGTGATTCCATACTACTTCTCAGTGAAGGAGGCTGTATTTCCTTTCATCAAGTTCCCTGGCGTAGACACCATACTTGGACCTGAAATGAAATCCACCGGTGAGGTCATGGGCATGGGAAGAACGTTTGCTGAGGCATTCGTCAAGTCGCAGCTGGCCGCGGGAGTAAAGTTGCCTACTACAGGCAAGGTATTCATTAGCGTACGTCAGTCTGACAGGGCACGTGTGGTTGAAATTGCCCATGATCTTGCGAATTTGGGGTTCGCACTTTATGCTACTCGTGGCACCGCAGCGGCATTGGCAGCAGCGGGACTGGCGGTGACCCCGGTTAACAAGGTAACAGAGGGGCGTCCGCACATCGTAGACATGATCAAGAATGGCGAGATCAGCCTTATCATTAATACTGTGGAAGACAAGCGTAGCGCAATTCAGGATTCATACTCGATTCGCAATGCGGTGTTACAGGCAAGGGTCACTTATTACACCACTCTGGCAGGTGCTCGTGCTGCTTGTATCGGCATGGCGAATATGAAGGAACTGCAGGCATATAGCTTACAGGGTCTGCATGCGCAGTTGGATGCAGCCGGGTACAAGGGGTAATGGAGGGTCTTATTATTTAGCGAAGTTCCATAAGGCTGTGAATTTCCCAACTTTAATTTCTAAGAGCGGGCTTTTTTTCCTTGCGAGAAATCGCGAGATAAAATTGAATATGAAAGGGTAGAACATGAGTACAATTCCATTGACAGTGATCGGTGCAGAAAGGCTGCGCGCCGAGTTGCATGAAATGAAGACCGTGCGGCGTCCTGCAGTAATTGCTGCTATCGCTGAGGCCCGTTCCCACGGCGATCTTTCTGAGAATGCGGAGTACGATGCAGCCAAGGAGCGGCAAAGTTTTGTCGAGGGTCGTATCGCCGAATTAGAGGGTAAGATTTCTAATGCCCAAGTTATTAACCCGGCACTGCTCGACGCCGATGGTGCCTGTGTGTTTGGGGCAACTATTGACTTGGAAGATATGGCCAGTGGGACAGTGGTGACTTACCAGATTGTCGGCGACGACGAGGCGGACATAAAGCAGGGCAAAATTTCCATTAGCTCCCCAATCTCCCGTGCCTTAATCGGTAAGTATTCCGGTGATGTAGCGGAAGTGTTCGCCCCGGGCGGGGTGAGGGAGTACGAGATTCTTGATGTGAAGTATATTTAACTTGCAATAAAACGGTCTCAGCTTCAATCCTGGAAGCTGCGCTTGAGTCGGCGTGGCTCACGTTTTTTTCGGAACTTGGCGGGGGTAGTTTTTGCGACCTCTTCCGGTTTGGGGCGGTAAATCACTAGTATCTTACCAATGTGCTGAACCGGGGCGGCCTCAAGGCGTTGACAGATTTCCTCAATCAGCACTCCTCGTACCTGCCGGTCACCGTCGAGCACTTTGACCTTAATGAGCTCGTGACTTCTGAGTCCTCGATCCAGTTCGTTGATAACATTTTCAGATAAACCAGCCTCGCCTATCATGACAATTGGGCTTAGGGAATGAGCAAGCGCTCGCAGGGCGTGACGATGAGTGAGAGTAAGGTCTAGCATGAAATTTTCCAGAATTAGTCATTCTACGCGATGAAACGAGCCAAAACCAGTAAGGCTTGGATGAGAGAGCATGTGAACGATTTTTTCGTCAAGCAGGCGAGAAAAGAGGGTTATCGCTCACGGTCTGCTTACAAGTTAATGGAGATTGCCGAACGAGATCACTTGCTCAGACCGGGCATGGTGGTGGTGGATTTGGGTGCGGCACCAGGGGGTTGGTCGCAGGTGGCATCAGACAAGGTAGGCAAGAAGGGCCGGGTAATCGCCCTTGATCTGCTAGAGATGGCGGCTCTGCCAGGTGTATTTTTTATCCAGGGGGATTTCAGGGAGGCGGAAGTATTGGCTGAGCTGGAAAGTTGCCTAAGAAACTGCCCAGTTGATCTTGTAATCTCGGATATGTCCCCCAATATAAGTGGCATAAACATGAGTGACCAAGCACGTAGCATCTACTTGGCTGAGCTGGCGTTGGAATTCTCTGTGGGCCAATTGAACTCTGGCGGCAACTTTCTCGTCAAAGTATTTCAGGGCTCAGGTTTTGAACAGTTCTTGCTTGCCATGCGTGCCACATTCAAGCAAGTGTTAACGCGTAAGCCAGAAGCCTCTCGGGGTCGAAGTAGCGAAATATATTTGTTGGGGCTGGGAAAACGAGAAAAGAATCCGCCTGTTTTAGACGTTTAACGTATAGAAAGGACCGCGCAGTGATTGAAACAAGTCAGAAATCGCGCGCAGTTCATTCTGTTATAAATCCTAAAATGGGATTAGAATTGAAGTTCTTGTAAGATTTTGACGGCGCAAGCCAAGGAGTTACTTTGAACAATCTCATTAAAAACATGGCCATTTGGCTAGTGATCGCTCTGGTGCTGATGACTGTGTTCAACCAGTTCAGCACGCGCCCAACGACAACTCAGTCGACGATGGAATATTCTCAGTTCATCGATGAAGTGAAGCAGGGAAGAATCGACAAGGTGACCATTGAGGGGCGTACCCTAAAGGGCACAAAGGCCGATGGAAGGCGCTTTACCACCTACACCCCTGCTGATCCTTGGATGGTAAGCGATCTACTCAAGGCTGGTGTCATTGTCGATGCGAAGCCCGAAGAAGAGCCCTCGCTGCTGATGAACATATTTGTCTCTTGGTTCCCAATGTTATTACTGATTGGTGTGTGGATCTTCTTCATGCGTCAGATGCAAGGTGGCGGACGGGGTGGCGGCGCGTTCTCATTTGGAAAGAGTAAGGCCCGGATGCTAGATGAGAATACCAATACCGTGACCTTCGCCGATGTTGCTGGTTGCGAGGAGGCCAAAGAGGAAGTGTCTGAACTGGTCGACTTCTTGCGTGAGCCAACGAAGTTTCAAAAGCTAGGTGGACGCATTCCTCGTGGAGTACTGATGGTGGGTAATCCGGGTACGGGTAAAACTCTTTTAGCCCGTGCAATTGCAGGAGAGGCTAAGGTTCCGTTTTTCAGCATTTCCGGATCCGATTTTGTAGAGATGTTCGTTGGTGTAGGTGCTGCGCGTGTACGCGACATGTTCGAACAGGCTAAGAAGCAGTCACCTTGCATCATCTTTATTGATGAAATTGATGCAGTTGGGCGTCAACGTGGTGCGGGGATGGGCGGGGGTAATGATGAACGAGAACAGACGCTGAACCAGCTATTGGTTGAGATGGATGGGTTTGAGGCAGCCGTTGGCGTGATTGTGATCGCCGCCACCAACCGCCCAGATGTACTTGACCCGGCATTATTACGGCCCGGGCGCTTCGATCGGCAGGTTACGGTTCCGCTACCGGATATACGCGGACGCGAGCAGATACTCAATGTACATATGCGCAAAGTCCCAATTGCGCCTGATGTGCGTTCAGAGATTCTTGCGCGTGGTACGCCAGGAATGTCAGGTGCAGATCTCGCTAACCTAGTAAATGAGGCGGCACTCTTTGCGGCACGCGGTAGTAAACGATTGGTGGACATGGAAGACTTTGAGCGCGCTAAGGATAAGATTTTTATGGGCGCCGAGAGACGGTCGATGGTGATGCCGGAGCGCGAGCGCCGCAATACGGCCTACCATGAGTCTGGTCACGCAGTGGTGGCTCAGCTTCTTCCAAAAGTTGACCGTGTACATAAAGTTACAATCATTCCACGTGGACGGGCTCTAGGCGTGACAATGCAGCTTCCGACCGAGGATCGTTATAGTATGGATCGAGAAGAGCTCTTGCAGACTATTGCGGTACTGTTTGGGGGGCGTATTGCTGAAGAGGTATTTATGGGGCAGATGACGACTGGCGCGTCTAATGACTTTGAGCGTGCAACCAAGATGGCTCGGAGCATGGTTACCCAGTGGGGCATGTCAGATTCTTTAGGGCCAATGGTCTACGGTGAGAATGAGGGGGAAATCTTTCTTGGCCGGTCCGTCACTACTCATAAAAATGTGAGCGAAGCCACCATGCAGCAGGTGGATGTAGAGATTCGCCGTATTATTGACCAGCAGTATACGTTGGCGCGTAAGTTGATTGAGGAGAATCGTGAAAAGATTGAGGCGATGACCCGGGCATTGCTGGAGTGGGAGACCATAGATTCAGACCAGATCGGTGACATTATGGAGGGACGTGCCCCACGTCCTCCCAAGCCTTCTAAAGCGGTGTCGACATCTAAGGATGATACCCCCCCAGCAGCGCCAGAAACACCGGCAGCGACTACGACGCCAGCTCAGGAAGTATAAGAATCGGCTACAGGTCGTCAGTAGGGAGCAGAAAACAATGCGAGCTTTAATGCTCGCATTGTTTATTTAAATCATAATTTCTTGTTCTTCAGTTCACAAACTCTTGTCTCTTCAGTGCGGTAAATTTAGCCTTTCTCTACGGCGACCCATCATCATGGGGGTCGTTAATGTCACGCCGGATTCTTTTTCAGACGGCGGCCTATATGCCATGACAGAGAGCGCAATCTGCCATGCTGCACGTTTAATTGAAGAGGGGGCCGGTATGCTGGATATTGGCGGTGAGTCGACCCGCCCTGGCAGCGATTCGGTAAGTGCGGCTGAAGAATTACGCCGTGTTATCCCGGTGGTGCAGGCTCTAGCCAGTAGAGATATCCCTATTTCAGTAGATACCTCAAAGCCGGAAGTAATGCTTGCAGCGATACAGGCTGGTGCAGTTATGATTAATGATGTCAATGCTCTGCGAGCAAGGGGTGCACTGGAAGTGGTTGCGGCAGGAAATGTGGCGGTATGCCTCATGCATATGCAAGGCGAGCCGCACAACATGCAGACTAACCCTCGGTATCGTGATGATGTGGTGACTGATGTTAAGGATTTTCTGCGGTTACGCTTGTACGCGGCGCAAGCGGCTGGAATTTCGTTGGAGAGGCTGGTAATCGATCCGGGTTTTGGTTTTGGAAAAACGCTGGAGCATAATCTTGAACTGCTGCGCCATCTTGGCAGATTTATAGATATGGGCGTGCCAATATTGGCGGGGCTGTCGCGGAAATCCATGCTAGGAAAGATTACAGGAAACGATGTGGGCGACCGGGTTCATGCCAGCGTTGCGGCGGCATTGCTAGCGGTAGATAGGGGTGCCAAAATTCTGCGGGTTCATGATGTAAAGGCGACCAGAGATGCAGTGGCGGTTTATAATGCCGTTAACATTAACCTGTAAATAATGAGGGGTGGCTGCCGCCGTTTGTTATGCTGCTAACTTCTAACTCTTCGTGGGCTCTCAATTGAGCAAGAAATATTTCGGGACTGATGGTATCCGTGGACGCGCGGGAGTCTTTCCCATCACGCCAGATTTCATCATGCAACTCGGCTATGCTGCTGGGAAGGTGTTGACCTCATCTGGCCTAGACTCACCTGGGGGGGGGCGCCCAGCGGTTCTGATTGGTAAAGATACGCGGATATCTGGGTACATGTTGGAGTCGGCATTGGAGGCGGGGTTTTCAGCTGCTGGAGTTGATGTGCTCCTATCGGGGCCAATGCCGACCCCGGCTGTGGCATATCTGACACGAGCACTTCGGTTACAGGCGGGGGTTGTAATTTCAGCTTCGCACAACGCATTTGAAGATAATGGTATTAAATTCTTCTCGGCATCGGGAAGCAAGCTATCTGATGAGGCTGAGCGCAAGATAGAGGAAAGATTAAGTTCCCCCATTAAGTCCGTGAATTCGGCGCGGCTCGGTAAAGCGCGGCGTATCAGCGATGCAGCGGGGCGTTACATCGAGTTCTGTAAAAGCACTTTCCCCTACCATCTTGACCTACGTGGTTTGCGGATCGTGGTCGATTGTGCCCACGGTTCGACCTATCACATCGCGGGCCATGTGCTGCATGAGCTGGGCGCAGACGTGGTTGCCATTGGGGTGCAACCGGATGGCCTTAACATCAACCGCGAGTGCGGTGCGACCCACAGTTCAGCATTGCAAATAGCCGTTAGGCAGCATCACGCTAATCTTGGCATCGCGTTGGATGGTGACGGCGACCGTGTCGTCATGGTGGATAGCACGGGCACGATCTATGATGGGGATCAATTGGTCTACATCATTGCAAGACATCGTCAACAGAGGGGACTGCTGATGGGTGGGGTGGTGGGAACACTTATGACCAATCTTGCAGTAGAGAATGGTTTCAGAAAGCTGAGTATTCCGTTCGCCCGATCCAATGTAGGGGACCGGTATGTAATGGAACTGCTTCAACAGAAAGATTGGCAACTGGGTGGGGAGGGTTCCGGCCATATCATCTGTACCGACAAGCACACAACAGGTGACGGCATAGTTTCCGCGCTGCAGGTACTACATGCAATACAAGATAGTGGTAAGACTTTGGCTGGGCTTACACGCGGGCTTACGCTCTACCCACAGAAGCTGGTTAATGTAAGGGTCGCAAAGAGATTCAACCCTCACGCGAGTGAGCAGATCAAGATTGTTCAGTCTGCTGCCGAGCGAGATCTTGGTGATAAGGGGCGCACACTGTTACGTGTATCAGGCACCGAGCCTTTGGTGCGGGTGATGGTGGAAGGTGAATCGGAATGGAAGGTCACGCGATGGGCGAATCGAATAGCCAAGGTCGTGCGGAGTGCCGCAGCAGGTTAAGAGGTTGTCAGTAGTGACTCTGGTCGTAAAGGGCTGACGGGTTATTGTGTCTCGGTAGAATGCCTACTCTCTATCACCAGCTTGGCGGGTTGCCCCTCAAAGGTCGCTATGGGAGAATGCGCTTTGTGCCAAAATTCATTTTGAGCCATATACACCCTCTGTAGTTAGCTCCCATTTAAAGGAAAGATCTGTGACAGTCGTTCGTTTGCCGGATGGTTCTGAGCGTAAATTTGAGCAGTCGGTAACGGTGATGGAGGTTGCGGCATCCATCGGTGCGGGGCTGGTGCGTGCAGCGCTGGCCGGCAAGGTTAATGGCAAGCTCATGGACATGTCTCACCGTATCGACGCGGACTGTGATCTGGCGATCATTACCGAAAAGGATGCGGAAGGACTGGAGGTCATTCGTCATTCCAGCGCGCACTTGCTGGCACATGCGGTCAAGGAACTGTTTCCCGAAGCGCAGGTCACCATTGGGCCGGTAATTGAGGATGGTTTTTATTATGACTTCTCTTACAAGCGACCGTTCACGACAGAAGACCTTGCGGCGATTGAAAAGCGTATGGCAGAGATCAGTAAACGGGACTTGAAGGTTGAGCGTAAGGTGTGGGAGCGTTCGGAAGCGATCAATTTTTTTAAGAACCAAGGAGAGCACTACAAGGCACAAATCATTGAAGCTATTCCTGGAGATGAGGACGTGTCGCTGTATTCTCAAGGGAACTTTACCGATTTGTGCCGGGGCCCACATGTACCGGCAACATCCAAGATCAAGGTTTTCAAGCTGATGAAGGTAGCGGGCGCCTACTGGAGAGGTGATTCGCGTAATGAAATGCTGCAGCGGATATATGGCACAGCCTGGGTCAGGAAAGAAGATCAGGACGCTTATCTGCACAGGCTTGAAGAGGCTGAGAAGCGGGATCACCGCAGGCTTGGCAAGCAACTCGACCTGTACCACATTCAGGAAGAGGCTCCGGGAATGGTCTTCTGGCACTCCAAGGGGTGGATCATCTGGCAACAGGTAGAACAATACATGCGTGAAGTATTTCGTGTTAATAGCTACCAAGAGATTCGTACGCCACAAATTCTCGACAAGGGCTTATGGGAGCGTTCCGGGCATTGGGAGAATTTCCGAGAGAACATGTTCACAACGAACTCAGAGCAGCGTGATTTTGCGGTTAAGCCGATGAACTGCCCTGGCCATGTTCAGGTATTTAACCAGGGATTAAAGAGCTATCGTGACTTGCCGCTCCGGTTGGCGGAGTTTGGATCTTGTCATCGGAATGAGCCATCCGGTGCGCTGCACGGCATCATGAGGGTACGTGCATTCACTCAGGACGATGCGCATATTTTTTGCACCGAGGCTCAGATACAGGGCGAGGTAATGCAATTCATCGACCTGTTGCAGAAGGTTTATACCGACTTTGGTTTCAAAGAGGTTCTTGTGAAGCTCTCCACTCGTCCACAGAAGCGAGTTGGGTCAGAAGAGCAGTGGGATAAGGCAGAGTCTGCACTGGAATCTGCTCTGAATCACAAGAAGCTAGTATGGGAGTTGCAGCCTGGGGAGGGTGCATTCTACGGCCCAAAGATAGAGTTTTCACTTAAAGACAGCATCGGCCGTGTCTGGCAGTGCGGTACATTACAACTAGATTTTTCGATGCCAGCGAGATTGGGTGCGGAATATGTAGCCGAGGATAATACCCGACAGATACCGGTGATGCTGCACCGGGCGATTCTGGGGTCGTTAGAACGGTTTATAGGAATCCTCATCGAGAATCATGCTGGAGCCCTTCCCTTATGGCTGTCGCCGGCACAGGTGGTGGTATTGAATATCTCTGAAGGTCAGGCTGATTATGCTCGTGAAGTGACTAATAAACTCAAGCACAATGACATTCGTGCGTGCGCAGACTTGAGAAATGAGAAAATAACCTATAAAATTCGGGAACATAGTTTACAGAAGCTTCCCTATCAGATCATAGTAGGCGATAAGGAAGTGGCGGCAGAAATGGTGGCCGTGCGATCTCGGTCAGGTTCAGACCTTGGTCAAATGTCTTTGCAGGCGCTGATTGAGCGCCTTAAAGTGGAAATATCCACGAGGGCTGATACGGTTTAATTTGTTAAACAAACTTGGGGAATTGCTATAGTTCAAGAAAAAGCAGCGCGCATAAATCATGAGATTAACGTTCCAGAAGTTCGCTTGATTGGCGTAGAGGGAGAGCAGATAGGCATTGTTACGTTAGAAGTTGCCAATGCCATGGCGGAGGAAACGGGAATAGATCTAGTTGAGATTGCACCAACTGCCCAGCCCCCGGTATGCCGCTTGATGGATTATGGAAAGTTCCGTTATCAGGAAAGTAAAAAGAAACACGAGGCTAAGCTTAAACAGAAACAAGTCCAGATTAAGGAAGTTAAGTTCCGCCCCAATACGGACGATGGGGATTACAACATCAAGTTGCGAAACCTAATTGGCTTCCTAGAGGAAGGTGACAAGGCTAAGGTTACACTGCGTTTTCGCGGGCGCGAGATGGCTCATCAGGAGTTCGGCATACGATTGCTGGAACGAGTGCGAGATGATCTGTTAGTGCATGCTGTGGTAGAGCAGTTTCCCAGAATGGAGGGACGGCAGATGGTGATGGTGCTGTCACCTAAAAAGAAGGAAGTGAAGCTGGTTAAGCCCAAGGCAGTCAAGCCGAGAGTGGAAAAGACAACCGGAGATGCGGTAACAGCAGAGAGTGATGTGAGTTCTGTAGTTAGCACAGAGGAGCTGACCGCAGAAGCTGAGGAATAATCAAGCGACAGTCCGTGAATGCCTCGGCATGAGCGGATAGCACCAAAGCCGACACGAAGAGTATTCATGTCGACCTAAAACCAAGTGACTACCGGGTCTTAAAAGCGTTCCTCACAGGAAACACCCGCTGTCATGTTAAAACAGGAGCATTATCATGCCCAAGATGAAGACCAAGAGTGGCGCAGCCAAGCGCTTCAAGGTGAGGGCCGGCGGCAGCGTCAAGCGTGCGCAGGCTTTCAAGCGCCACATTCTTACCAAGAAAACAACCAAAAATAAGCGCCAGTTACGCGGAACCACGGGCGTTCATTCCACCAACGTGGCATCGGTACGCGCCATGATGCCCTACGCTTAAGGAGAGACCGCCATGCCAAGAGTAAAACGTGGTGTAACGGCTCACGCCCGTCACAAGAAGATTCTGGATCTAGCAAAGGGGTATCGTGGTCGGCGCAAGAATGTCTATCGGATAGCCAAAGAAGCGGTGATGAAGGCGGGGCAGTATGCCTACCGTGACCGCCGGCAGAAGAAGCGTCAGTTCCGGGCCCTATGGATCGCACGTATCAATGCCGCTGCACGTGAGTGTGGTTTACCCTATAGCGTGTTTATGAATGGCCTGAAGAGGGCCGAAATTGAAGTCGACCGCAAGGTGCTGGCGGATATTGCGGTATTTGATAAACCAGCCTTTGCAAAAATCGTTGAACAGGCTAAGGCCAGTCTCGTCGTATAACAGGCAGTAATAAGAAAGAGGCAGGGAGGCCAGGAGGCGAGAAACCTCAGCCTCCTTTTTTCTTGTGTAATTTCTAGCAGGTACAGTTCGACCACTCTGAGCGACCATGCATAACCTGGACAACCTTATCAGTGAAGCCATCAACTTGTTTGAGGGCATAGACGATGCCGCGGAGTTGGAGCAAGCGAAGGCACGCTATCTCGGTAAAAGTGGATCATTGACAGAGTTACTTAAGGGTCTGGGTAAGCTCTCACAGGAAGAGCGGCCCGCCATGGGTAGCCGCATTAATCGGGCGAAGGAGGTAATGGAGGCGGCGCTTAATAGCCGCCGCGATGCAATCCAGATAAAAAAACTGAACACACAGCTCGCCGGTGAAGCCCTTGACGTGACGTTACCGGGGAGAGGTCCGGGAACGGGTGGTTTGCATCCGGTAACACGCACACTTGAACGAATCGAATCACTATTCCGGTCGATAGGTTTTGATGTCGCTTCCGGCCCCGAAATCGAAACCGATTTCTATAATTTTACGGCGCTAAATATCCCGGAAACCCACCCTGCTCGGGCGATGCATGACACTTTCTATGTCGATGATAAGCATTTGCTGCGGACCCATACATCCCCTGTACAAGTCCATTACATGCAGAATAATCGCCCGCCGTTCAAGGTGATTGCACCGGGGCGAGTATACCGTTGTGACTCTGATGTGACTCACACACCTATGTTCCATCAGGTAGAAGGCTTGTGGGTGGATGAAGATGCGAATTTTGCTGCGTTGAAGGGCGTGTTAGCAGATTTCATGCGGCATTTTTTCGAGCGTGACGATTTGCCGGTGCGCTTCCGACCCTCTTTCTTTCCTTTTACGGAGCCTTCCGCTGAAGTGGATATCGGCTGTGTAATCTGTCACGGTAGCGGTTGTCGAGTCTGCAGTCACACTGGTTGGCTAGAGGTTCTGGGATGTGGAATGGTGCACCCCAGTGTTCTGAAGCATGTCAGCATAGACAGCGAAAAATACACCGGCTTTGCATTCGGTATGGGGGTAGAACGATTGGCGATGCTGCGGTATGGAGTAAATGATCTGAGGTTATTTTTCGAGAATGATTTGCGCTTCCTTAAGCAGTTTAATTGAATGGTGTTCATCGCACCTCCTGAGGCGAGAGTAGGCCCCCATGAAGTTTTCTGAAAACTGGCTTCGTACCCTAGTTAATCCGTCGCTTACCAGTGGCGAGCTTGCGCATGCCCTGACGATGGCGGGGCTTGAGGTGGAAGCAATCGAGACGGCTGCACCGGCCTTTGACAGAGTGGTTGTTGCCGAAGTGGTATCGATGCAGAAGCATCCAGATGCGGACCGTCTGAATTTATGCGTAGTGAATGCAGGTTCGAGTGACGGGGAATTGCTACAAATTGTTTGTGGTGCAGCCAATGTTCGTGTCGGGGTAAAGGTCCCCTGTGCCCTGGTCGGAGCGCAACTACCCGGCATTTCAATTAGACAGGCTAAGGTACGCGGTGTGGAGTCCTCGGGCATGTTGTGCTCAGGCAAAGAATTAGGTCTGAGCGATGCTTCAGAGGGACTCTTGATCCTCCCCGCTGATGCGCCAATAGGTACAGACTTCCGCAACTACTACGCGCTTGATGACAATCTCTTTACGCTCAAGCTGACGCCCAACCGGGCCGATTGTCTTGGTTTGTCGGGTGTGGCGAGAGAGGTGTCGGCAATTACTTCCTCAAAACTAAGTCCACTGACAATTGAGGCAGTTGATAGCAAAATTCTAGATGCTTTGAACGTGAGGGTGGACGTACCAGCCGCTTGTCCGCTTTACTGTGGGCGGGTGATGCATGGAATCAGTCTTGATGCACTCACACCAAGATGGATGGCTCAACGATTAGAGCGTAGCGGTTTACGAACAATCAATGCAGTGGTGGATGTAACAAACTATGTGATGCTAGAGACGGGTCAGCCTCTGCACGCTTTTGATCTGGAAAAGATTGTGGGTTCGATACACGTTCGATATGCCCAGTCTGGTGAGAAGTTACGGCTGCTGAATGGCGAAGATCTTTTTCTGAAAACGGATATGCTACTAATCGCCGATGAGAGTAAGCCTCTGGCACTTGCAGGTATCATGGGGGGGATTGAGAGTGGCGTACAGCAAGGGGCCACGGGCTTATTTCTGGAGAGTGCATTCTTCAGCCCGGAGGAGATCGCCGGCAAATCTTTTCGTCTAGGGTTCAGTTCCGATTCCGCGCATCGTTTTGAACGCGGGGTTGATTTCGCTGCCACGCGCAGTGCTATGGAGCGGGCCACACAACTGATACTGGATATTTGTGGCGGGAGAGCGGGCCCCATTACTGAGGTGAGGGGCGATTTGCCGCAGCGCAAACCAATCCGTCTTCGGGTCGAGCGCGCACGGCGGGTGCTTGGCATAGATCTGGGTGTGTCCAAGACAACCGAACTGCTACAGCGTTTACAATTTAATTTTTTGGCCGGTGGCGATACATTTCAGGTGACGCCGCCGAGCTATCGTTTTGATCTTGCCATTGAGGAAGACCTGATCGAGGAGCTGGCGCGTATTTACGGGTATGACAATATTCCTGCTAGCGTGCCGCATACTGCGATGAGCATGCTTCCCGAGTCTGAGCTGCTGCATAGTCCATTACAGTTACGGCGTATTTTGGCGGCACGAGATTATCAGGAGGTGATTAATTACCCCTTTGTAGACGCTTCATGGGAAGAAGATTTCACAAATAATAAGACACCGGTCATATTGAAGAATCCCATCGCCAGTCAGATGGGTGTAATGCGAAGCAGCCTACTGGGCGGCCTTATTGCGAATTTACAATTCAATCTCAACCGGAAGCAAGTTCGCTTGAGATTATTTGAAATTGGTCGCTGCTTTGTAAGGGTGGGTGACGTTTATACGCAGCCGGAAAGGCTGGCCGGTCTTTGTTACGGTGACGCTGTGACAGAGCAGTGGGGGGTCCCTGCACAGAGCGTTGATTTTTATGACGTTAAGGCAGATATCGAGGCTTTATTCTGGCCAGAGGTGGCAAGTTTTGAGGCGGCAACACACCCCGCCCTACACCCGGGGAGGTCGGCTCAAATCAATTTGGCTGGAAAGGCTGTCGGGTGGCTGGGTGAGCTGCATCCCCAGTGGCAGCAAAAGGCTGATCTACCTAAGTCTGCGGTGCTATTTGAACTGGACCTAGAGCCAATGACACGACGTGCGCTGTCAGTTGCGGGGGAGATCTCAAAATACCCTCTGGTGAGGCGTGATATCGCCGTGGTCGTGTCGGAAAACGTCAGCTTAAAAGCCCTGTTGGATAGTCTACAAGCTGGAAGCCCCGCCATTATTTCTGACATCTCTTTGTTCGATGTTTATCGTGGAAAGGGTATTGAAAATGGCAAAAAAAGTCTTGCATTCCGTGTGTTATTGCAAGATACTGAAAAAACATTAACAGATTCAGAGGCGGACTTGGCCGTCATAAAGTTACTGGATATCTTGCAGAATCAGTTCAATGCGGTGCTGCGTAATTAATCAGGTAGTAGTATGCGTCAAAAAATTAATAGACAGGGGGGGGTATGACCTTAACAAAGGCTGAACTGGCAGATTTGCTTTTTGAGAAGGTTGGGTTAAACAAGCGCGAAGCCAAGGATATGGTAGATGCTTTTTATGAGGAAATCCGTGTCGCACTTCAGAGTGGTGACGGTGTCAAGCTCTCAGGTTTTGGCAATTTTCAATTGCGCGATAAGCCGCAACGACCCGGACGCAACCCTAAGACTGGCGAGGAGATTCCGATCACTGCGAGGCGCGTTGTGACTTTTCGCGTAAGTCAAAAGTTAAAGGCAATGGTCGAAAAGAATCATCAGGGAAAACGTGCCGGCTAGCATCACTCTGCCGCCCGTCCCGGCAAAGCGGTACTTCACCATAGGAGAGGTCAGTGAGTTATGCGGTGTCAAGCCGCATGTGCTTCGTTATTGGGAGCAGGAGTTCGCTCAGCTAAGACCAGTTAAGAGGCGTGGCAATCGTCGCTACTATCAGCATCACGAGGTATTGCTGATCCGCCGTATTCGAGAGCTGCTCTACGAGCAGGGGTTTACCATCAACGGTGCCCGTGGGCGTTTGGGTCAGAGTACGGTGGAACCAATTCTTGGTGCCACACCCCCTGACATCTCAACTCATATACCGGTCGGTATGACATTGCTACGGAGCGAGATTAAGAGTGTTCTCTCCTTGCTGCAATCGTAAACGATTCATCAGCTCCCCTATTCCCCATATCCTTCGTTTCATACGGCGCACTGAAAGCAATTTCTAACATCGGTGTCTGTGTTTGCTATAATCCCGAGCTTCGGGGCGTAGCGCAGCCTGGTAGCGTACTTGCATGGGGTGCAAGTGGTCGGAGGTTCAAATCCTCTCGCCCCGACCAATTGGATCAGTAACATGACCAGGCGCCATGCCAACCATCAGACTGGGCGGGTTGAAAAGTGCTCGACATCACCCCCCGGTTAACCTGAAAATCATCTGGATACTCCGAGAATGCGCATACTGCTAAGCAATGACGATGGGTACTTTGCGCCCGGTCTTGCCTGCCTAGCAGAAGCGCTCTCCGCTATTGCAGAGATCATTGTAGTTGCACCAGAGCGCGACCGGAGTGGCGCTAGCAACTCGCTCACACTTGACCGCCCGCTCCATCTACACAAAGCTCATAACGGCTTCTACTATGTCAATGGCACTCCGACCGATTGCGTTCATCTGGCGGTCACAGGGATGCTCGATACTTTGCCCGATATGGTGGTATCCGGAATTAATGCTGGAGCAAATATGGGCGATGACACAATCTACTCTGGAACGGTAGCCGCTGCGACCGAAGGTTTCTTGCTTGGTATACCCTCTCTGGCGGTATCGCTAAATAGCGCATCCAGTGAAAATTTCTTAACCGCAGCACGTGTTGCTGCTGACATGGTGCAGCGCTTTAAAGATAATAAATTCCATGAGCCAGTACTGCTCAATATCAATGTTCCAGATATTTCGTATGAAGAGTTGAAGGGGATGGAGGTGACGCGGCTTGGTCGCCGTCACAAGGCTGAGTCAGTGGTCAAGTCACTGACTCCTCGAGGTGAGACAGTTTACTGGGTGGGGGCGGCCGGTCCTGCCCAAGACGCGGGTGAGGGTACGGACTTTTTCTCTATCCAGCATGACCGGGTATCACTGACGCCGTTACGGATCGACCTGACACGGTATGGGCAGATGAACACAGTAAAAGATTGGCTCAAATAATGTTGAAGATCTGAGAGATTTTGTATGCGGAGTAAGCCAACATCCTTGGGAGTGTTAAGTTCGAGTGCTGATCACTCGGGTATCGGTATGACCTCTCAACGCACACGGGTGCGTATGATCGAGCGTTTACGTGCGCAAGGAATTAGTGATGAGGTGGTGCTTGCGGCTATGAATGCTGTCCCTCGGCATGTCTTTGTGGAGGAGGCTCTGTCGAGCCGTGCCTATGATGATGTTGCCCTGCCAATAAATTTTGGGCAGACCATCTCAAGTCCTTTCGTTGTGGCTCGCATGAGTGAACTGCTACGCGCTGGTTCAAGGCTCACCAAGGTGTTGGAAGTGGGAACAGGATGTGGATATCAAACAGCAGTTCTGGCCCAGCTTGCAGATGAAGTTTATTCGGTTGAGCGTATCGGATCGCTACTCACTCGCACGCGTTCCCGGTTACGAGAGTTCCGGCTGAGTCATGTTCGTTTGAAGCATGCTGATGGAATGCAGGGGTTGCCTGAAGTCGCGCTATTCGATGGCATCATCATGGCTGCCGCGACTACGCATGTTTCCCCCTCACTGCTCGAGCAGTTGGCAGTGGGCGGTAGAATGGTCTTTCCGAAAGGGAGCCAGGAACAGTATCTGTGCGTGATCGAGCGAAGTGATCAGGGATATACCGAGACTGTCTTGGATGAGGCGCGATTCGTGCCAATGCTATCGGGTATCGTGGAAAGCTAATCGGTTCCAAATAAGAGATGAGGAATGAGGGGTAAGGGAATTAAATTAAAGCATTCGGGTGGCGGCGAAGAACTGCCGACTACTTCTGCGCGCGCCAGATTGATGTTGAGTCTAGATGGAGTGAGGGATACTCTTGCCCCCCTCTTGCCGCCCATATTTTGCTTACTACTCGCGAGTTGTAGCGTGACACAGTCCCCCGTCCCGGTATTCGATCGCGCTCCTGCCTCGCAAAGATCTACCGCAGTATCTGCGGGAAATGTTAAGACCTACACGGTTCAAAGAGGCGACACTCTGTATGGAATTGCGCTCAATAACGGACTTGCTTACAAGGACCTAACAGAGTGGAATAGCATCGGCAATCCTAATGCCATCGATGTCGGTCAGCAGCTCAACCTATCCCCCCCTCCGGCATCGGCACAACCCTCTCTATTTCCGCTATCCCAGACTGCACCATCAACGACCATCGAGGCCCCTATCCCCAGAGCGGTTACGGAGCCTAGAGGGAGATCTGATGTCAATACTGACAAGCTGAAAACCGAACCTAAGGCATTCAGAGTGCCTTACTCTGAGCAGACACTGGCACAGTTGAAGGGGTCGCCAGATGCGATCCCAAGCTCAGCCGACAGACCCGAAGTGGTGCCCAAAAGAGTTGCCAGGATCAACCCCGAGCCGCAGGCGCAGGCCGCTGAGGCAAACCCGGATGTGAGCGTCGAATGGGCTTGGCCAACACAGGGCAAGTTACTGGAAGGCTTCTCGGAAGGCAGTAAGGGGGTAGATATCGCGGGTAAGTCGGGACAAGCGGTATTAGCTTCCGCGCCAGGTAAGGTGGTTTACAGTGGCAATGGCTTACGCGGGTATGGCAACCTCATCATCATTAAGCACAATGATACCTACCTCAGTGCCTATGCTCATAATAGTAAGCTTCTGATGAAGGAGGGGCAGGTAGTCACCCGGGGTCAGAAAATTGCCGAAATGGGAAGTGTTGATGCCGGGCAGATAAAGCTTCACTTTGAAATCCGCAAGCACGGCAAGCCGGTAGATCCGCTACAGTATCTGCCGGCAATGTCCAAATAAGATTTGCAGATTATTTAGTATTAGACAGACAGAGTAGCGGACACTAAACTCAAATACGGGCGTTCTTAGCCAAACGCGAGGGCCACTCGGCTTTTATAGCGGAATCGAATTATCACTACTTAATCACTAATAACGATGTCACAAACAGAGTTTGAAATACCCGACCCAAGTCTCTTCAGCGAAGAGGAGATCTCGCAGCTGGTTCATGCCTTTTATGCAGAGGCCAGAAAGGACCCCGGGCTGGGCCCAATCTTCGAAGCGCATGTCACTGACTGGGATGCTCATTTTGTGCAGATGACTAACTTTTGGTCGATGCAGCTGCGCGGAACCGGCCGGTTCCGCGGCGCACCCATGCCGAAGCATCTTGCCTTGCCGGAGCTGTCTGCGAGTCTGTTCGAGAGGTGGCTGCAAATTTTTAAACAGACTACACAGAAGATGGAGAATTCACAGCTGCAAATGCACGCCAATTCTCTGGCCTATCGCATCGCGAGTAGGCTCTGGATGGCATACCAGATGGAACGCTATCCCGATAAGCCATTTGTGGAGCTGCTGCCCATATAAGGTCTCTATGATGCAGTGCTGGGTGTGAGAGCAGAGCCCATGCCTTGATAAGAGCTGAGTGTGTAGCTATAGACTTTCATCGGTCAGGCCAAGGCCCTTCAATCTCTTGCAACGACTTGCCCGCAATCCCCTGCAGGTCGCCTACATCCCTACCGTAGCGCCCATCACACGCTCGATTTGCTCACCGCCCTTGGCCCCGCTTCATGATCACGCGCTTCTCCCTGTCGAGGTCCTCCTGCATGGTCGAGAAGGCAGGATACTCGGGCCATCATGAGCCCAATCCATACCAAGGATTATAGGTCAAACAGTTATTCAGAATAACCTTGAACCGAGATTTTCCAATAGAACTCAATTTCTATTGGAAGCCATTAGAGAACCATCATGATTTCATTGAAGTTTAGGCTTATTTTGAGTAGCGTATAGCCTGTACTATTTAAGTGCAGAGGAAATCAGGGGTTTTGACCTTCGTTTTAGCGACAAAGAGATCACTGCTTGGGGTGGCATGGCCATCATGAAACGGATGCTCGACCACTTGGGATTTGATGCTGCACTCACGGCTGCTGGACTGCCACAACCGAGG
>Ga0209553_1000512_pt1 | contig 20186 bp, 17 predicted proteins | sample LauGreFBDMM110DN_2_FD_188217 | JGI IMG/M metagenome (GOLD analysis project Ga0209553, IMG submission 188217) | Freshwater lake microbial communities from Lake Michigan, USA - Fa13.BD.MM110.DN (SPAdes) (version 2) | ecosystem: Environmental > Aquatic > Freshwater > Lake | place: Lake Michigan...
GAATTTCCATTGTCGCGCCCTCCTTGCGCCATGCAGCACACAAAAATCCATTTCACGAAGCGAAACAGATTTCACCATATTCGGATACCCCAATTTCTCCTAAAATACCAACTTTGCTGCTGCCTAGTGCCGCTGGTAACAGCGGTCCCTACCGCGATTCTCTTTGAATTGAGACCTAACCCTTTATATTTTTCATTCAGAGCTTCGAAAAACAAAAAAGGCAGACACTTGAAAAAGGAAAGTGCTGCATCTGACGAGCCTGTTGTCTGAATTGTGCTGAATGAAAATGCATGAATCGCTTCCAATTCGTCGGAGGCGCTTCACGAAACAACAACTGCTTCAATTCGCTTGCGGGCAGACTGCCATTCGCCGTCGGTTGAAAATGATGAGCGCACGAGTACGAGCGGGGCTTTACTCTTTTCAGTTGACAGCAACAGAGCGTCGCCGACGATACGGCACTGACCGAAGTCCTGCAACGGGATCGATGATCGTATGAATCGTGTTTCGATCCAGACGCTCGAATCTGTGATCACTCCGCAAATATCCGGAGCAGCACTCCGCTTTTTTCCAATTTGAAAAATGAACCATCCGACCATACCCGTCAGCAGGAAGGTGACATGGAACGATCCCTCTCGGGTCAACAACACGTAGGCTGGGGAGTAAATCGAACACAGAAACAGTCCGACTCCCCAGCATTTCCAGAACCATGGTTTCATGAATTGTCTCTCACGCGGCATTTCGGGAAACAACACATTGATTTGGGGCAACAGCCGTCCGAATTCTGCGTGTTGCTCACTGCTTACATTGAATGGGATACCGTCGGTTGGCAATGGCGGCAAGACTGGAGGCAGGTTTGCCAATGTGGATTTCGCCGGAGGTGAAAATTGCCATTGTGACAAATCATCGACGAACTGATCCATCACGGTTTGTTGGTCCGTAGTGAATGAGTTTCGGGGAATGAGTATCGGGTTGACCTCTTGTGAGTTCAGCAGCCACGCCTCGTTTGACGCCAGAATCTTTGTCAATGGCCATTGATACCAGGTGGTACACAACTTTCCATCAAGGCTGTGTCTGGCTGCGGAATACGATGTCGCATCGAGTTCAATCTGCGTTTTGCCCCAGATCGGTGGATCGGCAGATTCAACGCGGAAACGGTGCCTCCGAGAAATGACAACGACCGCCAAAATCGAGACTGCTGGAACCACAATACAGGTGATCCAGTACAGCAGATTTTCAAATGCGAAATTGGCCGTTCTGATATCGACCACCAGTTTTCTGCCGACGAAGCAGAACATCACAACAGCAAGTAACAGCAATCCATTCAATGGCTTCCCGGGCTTCCCGGTTTTCGGGTTTCTTGGCCGAATCGCCTTGCATCTGGCAGCGATCCGAAGAGCTTCCAGTTCTGAAAGGTGCCCGGTGATTCGTATCTGTAGTGGGAACTCTGGACATAGGCCACCTGCCAATGCGTTTTGCGTCGTCTCATCGACGTTTGAAAACTCGTAAGGATTACTTGTCATTTTGTGATTATGGAAAGCGATGACAAAGTTCGCAACCTGCTGTGTTCACTGTGATGTAAACAGCAGCCTGCTCAGCCAGCGTGAGAAGTTTTGTGGTCGAGAGAAGATTGTAGTTGGACAGCGCCAGTTTTTCGGCCATACAAGCACGAAGCGCAAGCGAGTGAATGAATGACTTGCGGCAAACTCACTCACTCGCTTGCGCTTCGTGCTTGTATTGGCTGCGGTTTATGACAAAGTAGCGCTGTGCAACTAGATAAGGAGGCTGACGAGCTTTTTGGGTGCTTGCGGTTCGGGCGGTGATCAATGGAATCACGACTCCCTGCGGACAAGCCGCAATGGTGGCCAGGTACCGATTCCGGGAGATGGCTGGTGATGATCCTCGCTCGACGGAGGCAAGCTCCGCCGGGGTGTAGATAGGGTTGCGGGCGAAGCCCGCGCCATGATTTCCTGAACACACAACACCCTGTGAGTGGGCCGAGTGTGATGGAGAGTTACCGGCACAAACATTACACTGCACAGGCACGATGAATTCTCACTCAGAGGTTGACCAATATGCCCGCGCAAATCATTGATGGAAAAACGCTCGCTGAGACTGTTCGGAATGAGGTCGCAGTGGAAACACGACAGTTGATCCACGACACGGGAATCGTGCCGCATCTGGCGGCGGTGCTTGTCGGCAGCGACCCTGCGAGTGAAGTGTACGTCCGCAACAAAGAACGCGCGTGCCAGAAGGCGGGACTCAAGAGTACATTGCATCGACTCGATGCCGCAACGACGCAGGCTGATTTGTTGGCATTGATCACCACGCTTAACTGCGACATGAAGATTCACGGTATTCTCGTGCAATTGCCATTGCCGATGCATTTGGATGCAACGCAGATTTTGGACGCGATTCTGCCCACCAAAGATGTCGATGCATTTCATCCGGAGAATACAGGATTGATGCTGCAGGGGCGGCCACGATTCCTCCCATGTACCCCTGCCGGCGTGATGAAGATGCTTGAGCTGTCACAGGTTCCGACCGCGGGTAAGCATGCCGTTGTCATCGGTCGCAGCGACATTGTGGGCAAGCCGATGGCCGCATTACTGGTGCAAAAAGGCGTCGATGCGACAGTCACAATTTGCCACAGCCGCACCGCAGACATCGGTGCTATTTGCCGAACTGCGGATATCTTGATTGCAGCTGTTGGGATTCCGGAATTCGTCAAGAGCGACATGATTAAGCCGGGAGCCGTTGTGATTGACGTCGGTATCAATCGCGTCAACGAACGTCTCGTTGGCGATGTGGATTTTAATGCCGCCATGACCGTTGCGTCGGCCATAACTCCGGTCCCGGGTGGAGTCGGCCCGATGACCATCGCGATGCTGCTGCAAAACACGTTGAAATCAGCGCGACAGTCTGCGGGTCGCACTTCTTCAACGTAACGCACGGCGGCCGCAAGAAACTAGAACACAACGTGAAGTGCTCAGTTATTAGGTCGTGCAGAATTACTGGATGACTGTCGGATGGCTGTAGTAGAAGCCCTGAACAAGGTCGAAACCGATATCGTGGCAGATCTCGGCCATCTCGGGCGTCTCAATCCCTTCAGCAACCATGATGGTACCTTCGCTCTGGATGCTAGCCAGAATCGACGCGAAAAAGCTACGCTGAGCTTTAGAGATCTGCTGAAGATCACAAATGAATGATGGATCAAACTTGATAAAGTCTGCGGACGCACAAACCATTTCACGAATGCGCGTCTGACCGGCCCCAAAATCATCGAATGCCAGACGCACGTTAATCATCGACAACTCGAGCCGCAGTTTCCGAATCAGAGCATGTTCGGTGTGGGCCGCTTTGTGGATTTCGAGAACCATGCCTTGATCTGGATACGCTTCGCGCAGATCTTGCATCTGCGGCAGAACTACGTCCAGAAGTGATTCGGTCGGATGCGTATTCACAAAGACGGGCACGTCTGATCGATTCAGATGGCAGTGAGCATAGGCTTGCTGCCTGCAGAAAACACTGAACTGCACATCTTGCCTCGCCTTTGCTGACTGATTAAACAGTTGCCTAGCCGTTTCAATCCCGGGATAGTTACTTCGCGCAAGGAACTCGTATCCGAACAGTTCACCCGTTCTCAGCTGATAAATCGCCTGATAACACGGCGCCAACGAACCTTCGCTCAACAGCACTGCAAGATTTTTCGGCCGATGGAATCGAGGGCATTTGTCAGGGAACTTGTCTTCAGCATGGCATTGAATGCCCCGGACTGCGGTCCACATGGATTGGTACCACGTCGGACAACCCGGAAGGATGCATCTCCAAACTCAAGACAGTCTCCATTGTTCAGTTCTATCGCCTCAGCAAATTGAGTTCCATTTAGAAATGAACCATTAGTACTTCCGGCATCCATGGCAAACAGGCAATCCTTCACGCGGAACAATTTTGCGTGATAGCCGCTGACTAAAAGCGAGTCGAGGCACACGTCCATATCTTTTCGTCGTCCAACTCGTAATGTTTCAGAGTTGATGACGGTGGCGTGGTTCGATACGCCGCCGGCAGTGCCAACGAGCCACCATTCGACGGACTGTGCAGTCTGCGTATTGAGTGACGCATCGTGACTGAGGAGACTCATTGAGGGTATTGCCCTAAGAGAAAAAGTGGTTCATCTCTGAAGCATGTGCTGTGGATTGGCTGCGGCGTGGATCAACTTTTGAACAGCTTGTGGTGCCGAAATATCGTGCGATGAATAAGTGGTGTGTAGCGATTATGCTGGAAGTGCCGGCGTGGGCGATCCCCTGAAGTCAGGCCCTTGATACGTGTTTTCTCCACGAAATGCGTTTGAATTCGGAGTTCGAGCGTCCATGGCTGTTGCCCTGTTGAGCGTGTCCCTGATTGGGCTACCGAACACGGGTCGCAGGCATGCTTACGACAGCAGCAATTCGGGCCATTGGGCGGATTTGGTTCCGGCGATCGGCCGGTTGTCGAGCGAGCGAAATGTGAACACAACCGACTGCTTGGATTCAGGCGAATAATTTCGCGTGGCAGCGTGGAAGCAATGCGCGTGAAAAAACAGCACATCGCCAGAATGCAATTCGACCGGGACTGCACGAGCCAGCAGCGGCTGATTTTTTTCTAGATCGGTCCGCAGAAACAGAGCGTCATCTAGACGATCCCGCTGGGCAGGCTCAAGATGCGTCCCTGGCAGTACGCGAAGACATCCGTTGTGCGGATTCTCCTCACCCAATGCGATCCAGATATTGACAAGGTCTCCGGTGGTGAAATTCCAGTAGCGCGTATCCTGATGCCAACCAGTATCGCTGCTGAAGCGAGGTTGTTTTGTCATGATGCAGTTGTGATGAATCAGCGGCATCACGATGTGCGCGCCCAACAATTGCTGCAAGCGGTTCACCAGAAACGGTTCTTTGACTAACCTTACAAACACGGGATCGCGACTAATGGCTTGCCGCAGTCGCCGTGCCGTTCGTCCGCCTTCGGCATCCAATGATTCTGGCGCACCGGGGTAGCTCAGCTCAGCTTCGTACTCAATATCACCCTGATGTGTCGCCAGATCCCGCTGAGCAATACTTTTCATCGCGTTGATGCAGTCAGGGGGAATCAGTGATCTCACCACAAAGTAGCCGTCACAATGGAATGCTTCGACTTCGGTTTGAGTAAACTCTGTCCCTAGAAATTTAAGATGCGTCATAGTATGGAGCAGCAAACAGCCTGATCTGCGACGGTGGGTGAAACGGGGATGAATCGCGGCCTACGACGTTTGAGATTCTTACACGCTACAGAATTCCCGCAAGCGGATGGTGCTTGAATTCTCACGGTTCGCGTCGAAGCGATCGACTTTTCGATGTAAGCCAGGCAAACTATCGCATTTCAGACCGGTTTGTTGTAAAACGTAGTGAAATCGAGCCCTGCGGCAACTTCGTTCGTCATCTGACCGCAATGCATCAGCCGGATTTTGAGGCGAATCATGTTTGACAAATTGTTCAATCGCAAAAGTGTGTCTCATCCGAAGACCGACATCACAAAGCGGTTTAATCTGATCGGTCGCGTAGGCCAGGGCAGTATGTCCAAGGTTTGGCGTGCAACAGACTTACAGTCCGGTCGGCCGGTCGCCTTGAAAATTTTAGACAAGGAAAAGACGGCGAAATATGAAGCTCGGTTTCTGGGGCTGAACAAGCCTTGCGAAGGTGATGTTGCGTTGTCGCTTCATCATCCGAATATCGTGAAGACGTACGAATTCGGCTGGACGCTGGAAGACGAAATGTTTCTGGTGATGGAATTCGTCGAAGGCGTGGGACTCGCGTTGCTCGTGGATCTGCAGAGCGAAGAAATGAAGCGTTATCGGCTACGGTACATGATTCAGATTGGCGAAGCGCTGAATTATTTTCATTCGCAGCGCTGGATTCATCGCGACATCTGCCCACGGAACGTGATGATTGCGGACGACAAGTCTGCCAAAATGATCGACTTCGGGCTGGTGGTTCCCAACACTGCGATTTTCTGCAGGCCGGGAAACCGTACGGGAACTGCCAGTTATATGGCTCCGGAATTGATCAAACGTCAGACGACGGACCAGCGACTCGACATTTTTTCTTATGCCGTCACCTGTTTTGAAATGTACACAAAGCGATTCCCCTGGGATGCGGCACTCACGATTGATGCCGTGATGCAGCACATCAATAAGCTACCGATGCACCTGACCGAATTAATTCCGAATGTCGATCCGCAGATCGCTGAAGCTATCATGAAAGGATTGGCGGCTGATCCGGAACTCCGCTGGCAGAACGTGAGCGATATGGTGGCTGAATTTCGTGAAGCCGAAGCGCGCATGGTGAAGGCGGCGCGCAAGGCCGCAGAAGCAAAGGATCCTGGCAAAGCGGCCTTAGCAAAATCCGCCGCCGATTCAGGATTGGCTTCCGCAAAGAACGTCGCCATGCCACAGGCGTCCGTATCGAGCGACGCAGAGAAAGTGGCAACCCAAAAACGGATCGTAGCACAGAAGAAGTCCGGGCTAAAGAAACGGAACAAATCGTCTGACGATGACATTGATTTGACAGAAATGTTCGGCGCCTGAAACCACAATGTGACCAGACATTCGCAGTCCCGTCCAAAAACTTCAGGAGAGCCACCGACGTGTTCTGGAATCCTCACTTCAAACTTCTTGTGTCAGCAGCCGTCGTCGTATTCTTTTGTGTGTCCTGTAATGTGCTCATCGCGGTAGAACGACCTAATGTTGTACTTGTAATCACGGATGATCAGGGATATCCGCCGCTTGCCAAGCTTGGTCACCCATGGATTAAGACACCGCATCTGGATGCCCTGCACAACAGGAGTACACGGTTCAGCAGGTTCTTGGTCTGCCCGACTTGCAGTCCCACACGATCCGCTTTAATGACCGGACGACACTCCATGCGAAACGGGGTGACGCACACAATTCTCGAGCGAGAACGACTGACATTGGACGCCGTGACGTTGCCGCAGGCGCTGAGTCAGGCTGGATACAAATCCGGGATTTTTGGCAAATGGCATCTGGGTGATGAAGAACCGTATCAACCGCATCGCCGGGGATTTGACCATGCGTTCATTCATGGTGCGGGCGGAATTGGTCAGGCCTATGATTGCAGTTGTGCGGACGTCCCGCAAAATTCATACTATGATCCAGTGGTGCGAATGAACGGCAGTTTTGTGAAGACGCACGGCTTCTGCACGGACGTCTTCTTTAGTGCGGCGATTGACTGGATCGATCAAGTCGTAACAGCAGATTCGCCGTTCTTTGCGTACATTGCGACCAACGCACCACATGGTCCGTTTCTGGCTCCCGACATGTACAAAAAACGCTTTCTAGAGATGAAATTTGGGGATGAACAGGCTGCGTTTTATGGCATGATTGAAAACATTGACGACAACATTGGCCGTCTCATGAAGCATCTGGAAGAGCGAGATCTGTGCCGAAACACGGTCGTCATTTTCATGTCAGACAACGGGATGACGGGTGGTGGTTCCGGTCAACTGGGTACACCACTCGGACACGACCGTGATGGCAAGGCAATTATGCCTTACAACGCTCAGATGCGAGGACTTAAGGTATCTGCGGATGAAGGCGGCGTGCGCGTTCCGTTCTTTGTACGCTGGGACGGACACTGGAAGGCAGGCCGCGACGTGGATCGCATTGCTGGGGACATCGACGTGTTTCCAACAATCGCGGCGATCACCGGTGCGGAACTCCCCGCAGGGCAAATTGAAGGCCGCAGTCTAGTTCCGCTTCTGGAAGATGCACAAACCTCATGGACCGATCGTTTCCTCTATACGCATGTCGGGCGATGGCCCACAGGCAAGGAACCGAATGAGTTTCAATGGGAAAATTTCAGTGTTCGTAATCAACGCTTTCGATTCGTCAACAACATTGAACTGTTCGACATGGAAGCCGATCCTAGCCAGAAAAAGAACGTGATTGAAGAGTATCCGGAGGTCGTTACAGAAATCCGGACGGCCTACGACGTATGGTGGAAAGGCACGCGTCCGATGATGATTAACGAATCCGCTGAGATGTCCCCGACGCGACCATTCCACGAATTGTATGCCGCACAACTTGCCCAAGGTGGCATCCCGGAATGGAAGCCTCGTAAATAGGATCGACATACTCGTCCCTCGGGTTTGCCATGCATCCCGGAACTTCGAGCCTCGTTGAAATCCCGACTCAGGTAGTGGAGATGTGGTCGCGCTGCTCACAAATCACGCCAAACTTCGAACGGCGATTTTCCAATTGAACGTGGGTCATGAGTAAACACGCTTACCGATCAGCACCGTGACTGGCTGCGTTGATGGATGACAGATCAGACCTCGCAGGTCACTCGCATCGTGTTCCGCATTGAGCATCACGCATTGCAACTCTGCACCCGCAATAATCTGATGGCGGTCGCGCGGTAATGCCAGCGAGTCGGCTGCATCAGTCGTTGCCATTGCCAGCAGTCGCGGGAGTGATATGTCTGGGAAATGCGTCGCCACGAACTGCAGTTCTCTCCAGAGACTCAGATCTGGATTTGAGGCACGGCTGTCAGTTCCTAAAATAACATTGGCACCTGCAGCGAGCAATTGTCGAATCGGATGCGGGGAATGTCCGAAGTACGCATGTGTCCTCGGACAGAAAACCGTCGCCACATTCGCATGCCGCGCGACAAATTGAATGTCATCATGTGTAAAATAGTTGCCGTGGATGGCAAGAGCGCGAGGCGCTCGCACAAGTTGTTCCAGAAAGTCGCGGATACTGCGGCCGCCGGGAAAGGTTGCTGAATTCCATAAACCCAGCCCCGCCAAGAACTCAACAAAACGTCCTTTTCCGTCGTGCAGCAACTCCAGCTCATCCGTTGTTTCCGCAAGGTGCATAGCGATGACAGCGCTGCGGTGAACAGCTAGTTCGACGAGTGATGAAAAGAGTTCCGGGTGGACGGTGTACGGCGCATGCGGGCTGATGCCATGCACGATAGTGGCTTCTTTTCCGGACGCAGAATTCTGCATCAAATGGGCGGTCGCTTGTTGCATGAGTTCAGGGATCCGCGCCTGTTGCAGCCCGATGATTTCGCGGAACGAGACGACACGGCACTGTGCGGCAATGTCATCATCGCCGACTGGCTGCGTTGTTGTGATTTCGCCGACCGCTGTAACGCCATTTTTCAGTGATTCCTCAAGGCCGCGTCGGACAGCGTGGCCAATCATCGGATCACTGCCACGCCGCCACTGGATGACCGCAGTGATCCAGTCCTGAAAGGGAAATGCAGGGTGGATCGGTTCTGACAACGGCGAAAATTCGAGATGCGTGTGCGCATTCACCAGCGTTGGGATCAGGATCACAGGCAGAACGTTGCGAGCATCCGACGACAGAGGACGGATCTCAGCAATCCGACCGTGCTGCTCAACGATCTCCATGTTTTCGAGCGGCAGTTGATCTGGATTGAGTAACCAGCGAACACGTAAAATTCGTTCGCCGCCGCATTTAGACAGCCAGTCGTCTTGCCATGCGCGCAGGGCAGTGGCCATCACGACAGCATCGCCCGAGCTGATCGCAACAGCTCCGTCGTTTCCTCAATACTAATGCAGCCATCTGTAATACTGACACCATACTTCAACACGGAGGGATCGTCGCCCAGTGACTGCTGGCCCTCGATAAGGTTACTTTCCAGCATCAGCCCCACGATGGATTCGTTGCCGTCCGCCCGCTGTTTTATCACATCGCGCCACACGATCAGCTGACGACGATAATCCTTGCTGGAGTTGGCATGACTGCAATCGACTACCAGACGCGGCGGCAACTTGGCTGCGTTGAGCAGGCGACTAGCTTCGGCAATATTTTCAGCGTCGTAATTAGGCCCGTTTCGGCCTCCACGCAGAATCAGGTGCCCCAATTCATTCCCACGCGTGCTCATCACGCACGTTTTTCCGTCGTGATCAATGCCCAAAAACTGGTGCCGCGCACGAGCAGCCTTCATCGCATTAATCGCAACTTCCAGACTGCCTTCGGTACTGTTCTTGAATCCGACCGGCATCGAAAGGCCGCTGGCCATCTGCCGATGCGTCGGTGATTCTGTCGTTCGCGCGCCGATCGACGCCAGTGTGATCATGTCGGCGATGTATTGCGGAGTAATGGGCTCCAGCATTTCAGTCGCCACTGGCAGGCCAACTTGGTTGATGTCCATCAAAATCTGGCGTGCCTTACGCAGACCAGTAGCGATGTCGAACGTATCGTTCATGTGAGGATCGTTGATCAGGCCCTTCCAGCCAACCGTCGTGCGGGGCTTTTCAAAGTACACCCGCATTACAACGAAAATCCGGTCGCTCACTTCAGCGGCAATATTTTTAAGCTGGCGTGCGTATTCAAGCGCCATGCCCGTATTGTGAATTGAACAGGGTCCAACAATCGCAATCACACGCTTGTCGTTTCCGCTGAGAATGTCCTCGACCATGGCGCGCGAACGACTGACATGATCTTCGACCTCCACAGAAACAGGAAATTCGCGTTTCAATTCTGCCGGGGAAATCAGCGGTGTCGTGCCGATGATGTTGGCATCCTGAAGCGGACGGGGTGATCTTGATGGTGGGGTGGTATTCATTGTCTTGTGGCCCGGAGGCAGTTGTTCGCTGCGATCTGCGATTCGTTAAACGTGAAAACATGCAGAGGAAGTATTGGGGAACAGCGGTCTGCATTCAATTGCACCGTCGCTCAGAAGCAAATTCAGTCGCATTTCTTTCAAGAATTTTCATTTTCAGTAGTTCGAATGCCCCACATTCACCACTCTGGCTTAGGCCGACGCCAACGCCGTCCACGCGGGGCGTCACGAGCTGCACCTAGCAAATTCTCAAAGCAAACGACCTCATCAAAGAGTCGCGGAATTTCGGACAACATGGACATGCGACGACAACGGGGCGGGGGCAAAACCCCTCATCCGGCCTAGCGGCCACCTTCTCCCCTGACGACAGGGGAGAAGGGACAGGAATGGCCATCCGACTGGCCGGCGACGCCGGGCGTTTTCGGAGGTTGGACATTCTTGTCCGACGCACCACCGTAGTCTTCAGCGATTAAACAGCACAGCCGACAAAACCAAGAATCGCAATGTGTTCCACGGAGAACTCGAAGAAGAAACACAATTAATGGCAGTTGCCATTCTTCGGGGGCGGAACATTCCAGATCTCGACGAACGCTTGCGACGCTTGCCGAGATAGAAATCGATCTTGGCGCGGAACTATCGAAACAGTTGCTGAAAGATCTGCCGTAGGGACTGGCGAATCGAAATTTGCGGGAACGGCCGTTGACCGTGGATGCAGTTCCAGCGCGAGGCGGTGGCCGGATCGTGATGCATGATTTCTCCTTACTACGCAGACGTCTTAGTGTTATCCGGTGTCGGGAGAGCGTATCATTGAGCTTCGACACTCCGTAGCGAGAATTTCCGCCATGGAGTGTCGGGGTACATTGGGATACTTGAGAAATGACATTATTGAATACCAGCCACTCCGTTGTCATTTGGTTCGTGCTCATTTGCCTGTGTATTGCGTCGCACACATCGTTAGCGAGCGAGGCTGAACAACCGCAGCGCACGCGGCGGGTGCTCTACAACTTTGACGGTGACTCGTGTCTATCAACGAAGGCAGGCAGCAAGGGGCCGGTGGTGGTGCATGCGGATGATGTAAAGCGGCTGATTGAGGAAGTGGCGTACAACGGCAGCCTCGTCGATACAGTTCTGATTTGCATCAACGCGCAGGTGATGTACTATCCTACAAAAGTCGGCACCATGCGTGGCACATTGTCGATGCCTGACGAGCGGGCTAAATGGTCGCCGTCGGAGAAACAGCGATTCGAAAATCTCAGGGCATTCTTCGACAGCGGCGTTGATCCGTATGCGATCATGTTGGCCGAAACCAGACGGCGCGGGCGCGAGGCCTTGCTGACGTTTCGTATGAACGACGACCACGGCAACGATTTCTTGCGGACTCAGTTTCTGGCCGACCATCCGGACTGGCGCCTGGGAACTGAACAGTATAAAGGTAGTGGAGCAATGGACTTCGGACGCGATGAAGTCCGCGAGTATACGTTCCGACTGATCGAGGAAGCCGTGCGACGCTATGACAGCGACGGTATTGAACTCGACTTCAACCGATTCCCGACGTTCTTTAAAGACGGCTCGACCGACGAGCGTGTCGGTAAGATGAATTCACTGGTCGAGCGAGTTCGCGGGATGCTGGATGAAGTCGGACTCGAACGTGGTCGTCGGCTGGTGCTCGCAGTGCGAGTGCCTTCGAACTACGGCCGCACTGCTCCAACCCCTGAAACCGCCCGCGAACTCGGCTGCGATGTACCAGCATGGGTGAAGTCTGGCTGGGTTGACTTCGTGACGGTCTCAGAATTTCTGTTGGAACGAGGTGACCTGCCGATCGACGCATGGAAGCAGTCTATTACCAGCGTTCCGGTTTACGGCGGGATCGAATGCACGCGCGGTGGCGGAGCAAAGAATCTCACGGCCGATGAGTATCGGGCCGCAGCGAGTCACCTGATCAAATCCGGTTCCGACGGCGTCTATCTCTTCAACTTTTTCACGTCTCGCGAAGAGGGGGTGAATGCCTACGAACCGCCTTTCGAAGTGCTACGGGATTTGGGTCCTCTGAAAGTCGGGCTGCGCAGGCAATTGTTTGTCGACGACTTCGTCGTAGCCGACAAACAGCACGTGACCCGCGAGCTGGGACAGGTGAGCAAGCTCAACGACGGCAAGCCAATTTTTACCGATGGCTGGTTCTACGGAACGGTGGTGCACGACGACGACAAATTCAAACTCTGGTTTCGCAAGCCGGGAACGAACGGATTTGGATATGCCGAGTCGCTGGATGGTCTGAACTTCCAGAAGAAAGCGGACTTGAGCGGAATCCACTTCGCAGGTGACTTCACTCTGGCAGTGGAAATCGACTTGAGCGAAACTGATCCGCAACACCGCTTCAAGGCGGGATATGACGCGCCAGGAATGGCAGCTGGGATTGCGCATTCGGCCGATGGCATTGCTTGGACGCCGTATCACGAAGGCCTGCCCGTCACCCATCGAGCGGCGGATACCTACAACCAGATTCTCTGGGATCCGGAAGCTCGAACTTATCGACTCTTCACACGAACCGATTTTGGCTCATTGGGTGGTTCGACCGAACTGCGCGGGACGCGGAGCATGATCAACCCGGCCCCGAAAACGAACTCGGAAAATTGGTCGCTTGTTCGCGAATGGATCTTTGACAAAGAGGGACAGGATGAAGCTCGGCGGCGCCAGATCTATGCCACGACCTGCTGGATCAGGCACGGTGTTTATTTCGCGTTGCTGTCGGTCTACGAATACCCGGGTGACGTCAGCGAAGGCAAGGTCACCGATACCCACAGACGTCATGAGCGGGACGTGATGAACTACTACATCGCGACCAGCCGGGATGGTGATTCATGGGACATGCACTGGGTCTACGCTGGTCAGCCACTTGTGCCTCGCGGTCCGGACGGTGCTTTTGACAAAGACATTGTCATGCCTTCGTCAACAATTGTGACACACGGAGATCGGCACTGGATCTACTATGCCGGCGCGAATGAGCGGCATGGCAGTGAACAGGTCCGGTTTGATCGCACGCATGCCATTGGCGTGGCAACGCTGCGTCTCGACGGCTTTGTGAGCCTCGCCGCCGATGAGATTGAAGGCACTGTTGTGACTCGGCCGTTTAAGCTGGAGGGTGACAAACTCATGGTCAACGTCGATGCCCGGGACGGAACGGTATCAGTCGAAGTGCTCGACGAGGCGGGCCAGCCTCTGTCCGGTTTTTCCGCCGCAGAGATCGTGCCCGCCACAAGACTGGATGAACTCCGCTGGCAACCTTACTGGAAGAAACACACGGATCTGTCAACGATACGAGGCAAAATAGTGCAGCTAAAATTTCAACTGCGCGATGCAAAGCTGTACTCATTTCAGATTGGTGGCTGACGTGAGGACCCTCTCTACTCTGGGTCGGCGTGGATGAGATGTCTTGTTGTCGCCGAAATTGCAATACCCCAATCGAATGGCCTGAAGTTCTCTCACCGAGACACACTTTTATCTTCTTGATCGGAGGTTCCAATGCCCCTTCTTGATGCAGCGTTCGCGATCGCGATATTGGCCGTGGCGACGGCGGTCACAACGATTGTTGGTCTTCTCCCGGAATTGTTCGTCAATTGTGCTGCAGGATTCGATCGTATGCTGCCAGAGTTGGGGGATGGCGAACTAATAAAGATTATCGCACGAGTTTTTCAAAATCCTACCAAAGATGTGGAAGCGGAGAGCGATCAAGCGATTCGCGGGATTAAAACGGCGGTGGATGGTACGCACCTTTCATGGTCCTAGCGATCGCCTGCAACATCGACAGTATTAACATTCTGGGATTATACTCCAACAATCCGAGCCTCCGTGCTGCGGTCGCGGCAAGGTCCGACAGCGCGATGGCCGATTACACTGCCAATCTTTCGAAGCTTAAGGAAGAGGAAAACAAGAACGAGGAACATCTGAAACAATTTATGGAATCTCAGGAGGAACTCGACCGTTTGAATTCGGGGGTTTTTCTTTTCGGCTGGTCGTACTTCCCGTTTGGTCCGAGTTCCCCGAAGCCATGGAGTCGCACTAGCCCGGGTTTCCAGACAGATCCATGTTGGAAGGCATGGCAGATTTGGGGCGATTGTAGCCAGATGTTGGCGGCCATATTTTGGGGTGGTACAGCGTGTTTGGGAGAAGCGGTAACTATTTCATCCATTGTGTCGCCGTTTTTATGAGGAACGACGAGCATTCATGGATATTGAGAGTGAGAGCTTGAAGAATGGTTTTCTGACAAAACCTAAGGATGTCTCTACGATGACACGTCATTTCATGGTTAGCTTGGTCTTGGGGCTTGCGTTTGTGATTCCACAATCCGCGGCGTTGGCCCAAAGATTGCCGGCCTTGTTTCCCACCCATCGCGACCTTGTTTACGGGGCAGCCGGGGGCGAAAAACAGAGGATGGACATTTATTATCCAGACATGCTGAAACCCGTCACCCTGCGTCCGGTGATACTTTTGGTACATGGTGGCGCTTGGCGGGAGGGCAACAAAAGCGACATGGCGCTTGCCGCTGCTCTTTTTACAAAAGCTGATTTCGTCGCGATCAGTATCGGTTATCGCTTGTTCCATCCCGAAAAGAGAAAACAAAACATCTATCCTGCGGCGTACGATGACGTCCAGCGCGCCGTCCGTTTTCTGCGTGTCAACTCGGCCACGTACGGAATTGATCCTCAACGGATCGGTGCCATGGGCTTTTCCGCTGGGGGGCATCTCGTGGCTCTGCTAGGAACCACTGATACCCGTGACAACAGCGATCCCTTGCTGGCCAAAGTTTCCAGCCGAGTCAACGCAGTGGTGAGCGTAAGTGGCCCCACCGATCTCACGACCGATTATGCGAATCTTCGGCTAGGGAAGGTAACCGTCCAAGAATTAATAGATGATTTTATCGGACGAAATTTGAGCCCAAAAGCTTTACTAGCCCAGAAAAAGAAAGCTTCGCCCCTCTTTCATGTGGACGGAAAAACTGTGCCACACTTGTTCTTTCATGGGGACAACGACATGGTTGTCCCCGTGGAAAATTCGAGGAAAATGGCAGCCGCGTTGAAGGCCAAAAAAATCTCGGCGGAAATCGTAGAATTTCCAGGTGAAGGGCATGCGTTCAAATTGGAAATGATCCCGCAACTCTCCGAAAAATCTAGCGTTTTTTTTAGCAAACATCTCAAGCCGTAGGCCTGCACAGCAAAGCCTCCCCCGAACCCGGATCAGCCATTTTGCTCTGGAGCACGTGGGCTTTGGGAGTGAGACGATTGACTTCGCTTGAGGATGCAAAGTGCAGAATCAACCCGTGCTTGAAACTCAGTCGCAGATCACAACAAGGGCGGTGATGTTGTCGCGTGAGCCGCCTTCAAGAGCGGCATTGACGAGGATTTCCGAGAGCTTCTGCGGATCATGATGTGCCGTCATCAGTTCAGCGATCTGGCTATCTTCTAGACCGTCTGTCAGCCCGTCACTACACAGGAGGAATCGGTCACCTGATTTCGGAGTGACTTCGGTTGCGATCCCTCCAGTCGCACCATCGCGGCTCCCAAGGTATTTATACAGCACATTGCGATAGCGATGCGTTTTTGCTTCTTCTGCTGAAATTGTGCCAGCATCCATGAGAGCCTGAGTCAGCGAGTGATCAACTGTTAATTGCTTAAACTTGCTGCTGCTGCGCAATTCATACGCGCGACTGTCGCCAACTCCGATAAAATAAAATCGTTCGCCGACGCGTACCAGCATGACCACGGTTGTCCCCATGTTCCGCATGCCTAGATCCAATTCGCTCAACGCAATAATCTCTGAATTGGCGTGCGCGATGGATTTCTCCAGCGCCTCGTTCACGGCTGTGGGATTCGCATTTTGGAAATCGAGCAGCTTGTCGAGCGAACGTGGGATGAGTTCGATCGCGAGCGCACTTGCGCGCTCCCCCGCACTCTGGCCACCCATGCCGTCGGCAACGATGGCATAACGCTGCCTCGCATCGACGACACAACTGTCTTCGTTGTTTTCCCGATAGTTACCGGTGATACTGACGTGACCGATTCGAAACGCAACCATTGACATTTCCAGCATTCATGAGGGAGAGCGACGACGCGCTTTGTGGCAGATCGTTGCTAGATTTATCGACCGCGATGAGCGGCACTTTCGTCACCAGATTCTCGCCGTCTGGAGCAGATTGTTTCGGGATCTGGCAGCAAACGCAACAGTGGAAGGCATTTCCTTATTTCGTAGCGACAACGCAGGCTTGGGGTTTTCATTTTCACAATGCCGTTCCGTGGCAAATGGATTCAAAAACATTTGTCAGGCCCAGCGTCGTGGCCGAAATTAGCAGTTCGCCCGCTTCGAATCCCGCGGATGCACCCAGCATCCGCCCTTGGCCTTCGACTAATCGAAATACACGATCTTTCTCTGGCGGAAACTGCGTTTGATAAGCTCGAATGGAGGCCAGCTTGATGGAAAGTGTGGCAGAAATATCCGACACAAATGCACCGCCTCCCGCCGGATGATTGAGAGTCTGCAGTCCCAATGGATACCAAATTTGCCGTTGGATGCGATGAACCGCAAGGCCGTCGAATGCGTCATCCCATTTGGACAGCCGCGAATAGAAGACAGCAGCGTCGGTGATCTGCATGGCCTGCCAGTGATCGGGCGACGCCATCGGAGTTCGATCGGCAATCCCCAGAACCAAACGCGGCCGATAACGACGAAACACTTTTGCGAGTTCGACACGGGCTTCAAAGTTGTCGAAAAGTCGTCGGTTGGGGAGGGCGAGGGTCTCGCGGACTTGGATTCCCAGAATGCGGGCGGCAGCCTGAGCTTCTTGAAGTCGGACTTCTGGACCGGGGCTGAGCGGTGTCGGCTCGCCATCAGTCAGGTCCACAATGCCAACGCGAAATCCCTGCTGCACCATTCTGGCCAAGGTTCCGCCACAGCCAATCTCAACATCATCCGGATGAGCACCGACCGCGATCACATCCAGAGGTTCCGGGAGCGATGGAGTTTTAGGATTCATTAAACAGAGCCTTCGTGAGACATCACGTCACTTGATCAGCGCGTGGCCTTCAGGGGATCCCATTTCGCCAGACCGGGATTATTTGGAACGACAAACAGTTCGACGCGTCGATTGCGTTGGCGGGCGGTTTCTGTGCCGGTTGCCTCCCGTGGATGAAATTCACTGTAGCCCATCGCGGCGACGCGTTCGGCATCAACCCCCTGTTTCTGCAGTTGCAGAATCACGGCGTCGGCTCGGTCGGTCGACAGATGCCAGTTTGTGGGATGTTTCGCAGCTGTCTCGGGACGAACGATGTTCTGATCATCGGTATGGCCAACAACCAGAATCCGCATACCACTGGCCGCACCAGTCGTGGTATTCGACGCAAACTCTTTCAGAATTGGCCCTGACTCAGCACGCATCGCGTCGCTCCCGAGATCAAACAGAATGTCACTCTGGAACTTGTGCAGGCCTGTGGCGGGGTCGTATTCAAATCCAGCTGCTTCGAGTGCAGAATCTGCACTGCCACCGACCAACACGGTATCGTCTGATAATGCGTTGGCGTAGCGGTCTGTGAGCTGATTGCGTTCGGCCATCAGATTGTTGAGTCGTTCGTCGGCTGTCGCGACCTGCGCGAGCAGCGCCTGACGTTCCTGATCCGTCCCGGCCATCATCTGATTGGCTTCGTCATAGGCGGCCAGCAACCGCTGGTTTTCCGCATACAGTTCCCGAGCCTGCATTTGGGCGTTCACAAGATCGCTGTTACCGTGCCTTGGCAAGCAGCAACAGCCACCAGACATCGGCAACGCAACCAGCATGCTGAGAAAGATCGATCGCACAGGAAACCTGCTCATAATTATCATCCCTGACAAACTTGTCTGCTGAATTCACGAGTTCTGACAGCCAGTGTTCAGGCAATCCTGATCGATGGCCACTTCGCAATGTGATTCCGTCGGACAGTCTTCTTGTCTTTCTTCAGACCCAGAAACTGACGTCACCGGACGGTGGCGTGAAACTGTCTTTTAGCGGAAATTCGTCTCAAGACAGTCAGTTGTTCGAACAGATTACCACTGACGGAAACGCAGAGTGAAGTGAAGCTTTGAGTCTTTTTGCGGAGAATCGTGATGATGCACGTACGCGCACATTTCTTTTTCACTGTTTCGTGCAGTTCCTGCCGAAGGTGAATCCACATCGGACATTCTGTGCAGCACGGCAAATGCCGTTATTCGGCAATTTTTGCCGGTGATAGGAACTCGGACGTAAAACACTCCTCCGGCTTCACACTGCCCGGTTTAATGTCTTCGACTTCTTCGATCTGACGCACCAGTGTTTGCCAGCGTTCCAATGTCATGCTGCAGAACGGTTCGTGGGCAGCAACTTTACAGAGCGGGGCCATGGCGGATGCCCCGAAGTCCAGAGCTGAAGGGCTCATGTTCTTGCTCATCGCGTAGATCGCCGCATTGCCAGCACTGGGGTCAGCAAGATACTTTTCCCAGCCAGCAACGCTTGCAGAAACGATCGATCTCACGAGTTTTGGCTGCTCACGAATTGTTTTTTCTGTCGTCACGAGCACACTTGCGTAGGGATTAAATCCGATGTCAGACACCATCATCGCCTGCGGGTCACTCCCCTGTTCTTTCGCGGTGAATGGCTCGCTGAAGATATAAGCCTGCTGGGCAAATTCTTTTTTCAGCAGGAACTCTCCCACACTGCCGCTGAAAGGAATCAACCGCACATTTTTTAAGGGCAACTTCTTCTTCATCCACAATGCAAAGGGGCGAGTTTCGCTGATCGCCAGTTCGATGTCAGCCAGATCTTCCAGAGTTTTGAAGCCTGAGGCTTGGTGCACCATGATACACCGCGGCGAATCCTGGAGCGGTGCCAACAACGCGACAATCGGATATCCGGCCGCCCGAGCCTTCACGACGCTGTCAGCATCGGCAACGGCAAACAGAATCCGTTCGGCTACCAGCTCGCTAATCACCAGTTGCGGCGCACCGGGGCCGCCGGGAACGAGTTCCACATCCAGTTTTTCGGCGTCGTAAAGTCCCAGCGTCTCGGCCGCAATAAACCCACCGTGTTCCACTTCTGGATACCAGTTTAGAGCCAGCTTGACCCTCACGATACCGTCCACCGTTGGCTTCACGTCCGCCGGTTGCACACAACCACCACAAATTACGGCGACAAGAATGAGAGCAGGCAGGCGATGGGAAATGATCATGCGTGAATCCGAAGACAGAGTTGCAACGTGTAAGACCTTGGATTGTGAGCTGTCAGCGATTCAGGTGCAAGCATCTGCAACTTTTGGAGGAGGCCCATCCAACACGGCCACAGTGCGCGTAAACGTTGGGCCAACCATCGAAATGCCCATGCCCACGCGAATTGCGGAAGCCGAGACCGCTTGATTCCGGCCACGGGCCTCACCGTATGGTCGCCGGAAGTATTTCAAAATTTCCGACGTGTACAGCAAAATTCTCGGAAAGATCGGTTCAAGGAGACGGAGACTTACGTCGGAGTTCATCGTCCGAGGCATTGAAGCAGCGGCCTTCAGTGATTACTGA
>Ga0209553_1000515_pt1 | contig 20098 bp, 22 predicted proteins | sample LauGreFBDMM110DN_2_FD_188217 | JGI IMG/M metagenome (GOLD analysis project Ga0209553, IMG submission 188217) | Freshwater lake microbial communities from Lake Michigan, USA - Fa13.BD.MM110.DN (SPAdes) (version 2) | ecosystem: Environmental > Aquatic > Freshwater > Lake | place: Lake Michigan...
TACCCACACCAGCGTTGCTTTGCGAGATGCATTGGCAGCAGTAAAGTTACCATTTATAGAGGTTCATCTTTCCAACATCTTTGCACGTGAGAGTTTTCGCAAAGAATCATATTTCTCAGACTTGGCATTGGGTGTCGTTAGCGGCCTAGGTTACAGGGGCTATGAACTGGCCTTGGAATACGCATTAACTGCCCGTTAGCGCAACGTTTAAAACGACATCGGTTCCAAGCATATCCAAACTATAGATAGATTGGCCATGGATATCCAGAATCAAACTGCATGAATACCCAGCATCCCAACAGACGCTGATTGCTAGAAGAGCAAAAATTTAGAGACTCATAACGAGAGAACTAACATGGATTTAAGAAAGCTAAAAAAACTGATTGAATTGGTAGAAGAGTCTGGTATCGGCGAATTAGAAATAACTGAGGGTGAAGAAAAGGTTCGTATCAGCAAATCAGGATCGATAGTGCAAAGTTACGTGAACTCACCTGCGACGCTACAGGCAGCCCATGTAGTTCCATTAACCGCCACTCAAGAAACAGAGACTGCAGCAAAAGAGACTGCAGCAAAAGAGACGTTACCAGGAGGACATATGGTTAAGTCCCCAATGGTAGGAACTTTTTACCGTTCATCCGAACCAGGTGGCAATGCATTTGTAGAGGTGGGACAATCAGTTAAGGAGGGGGATACTCTTTGTATCATCGAGGCTATGAAACTGCTTAATGAAATTGAGTCTGATAAGACTGGGGTAATAAAGACAATCCTGATAGAAAATGGTCAGCCGGTAGAGTATGGCGAGCCGTTATTTGAGATTGAGTGATGGCAGAGGGATTGGCAGCAGTATGCAATAAAAACAGGCCCGAAGTTAGTTTCACTGTAAGTTAAAAAATACTCCATAGATAGACATGTTTGAAAAGATACTGATAGCCAATCGCGGTGAAATTGCCCTACGCATACAAAGGGCGTGCCGCGAGATGAGAATTAAGACGGTGGTGGTGCATTCTGAGGCAGACGCTGAGGCTAAGTACGTCAAACTTGCTGATGAATCCGTGTGTATTGGGCCTGCTCCATCAGCTCAGAGCTATCTCAATATTCCAGCCATTATCAGTGCGGCAGAGGTAACCGATGCAGAAGCGATCCATCCGGGTTATGGATTTCTGTCTGAGAATGCTGACTTCGCCGAGAGAGTCGAAAAAAGTGGATTTGTATTCATCGGTCCTCGTGCTGAGACCATTCGACTGATGGGGGATAAAATCAGCGCAAAAAATGCAATGAAAAGGGCGGGTATACCCTGTGTACCTGGTTTCGACGGTGCGCTACCCGAGTCAGCTGAAGAAATTAAAAAAATTGTTCGAAGCATTGGATACCCAGTGATCATCAAGGCATCGGGTGGAGGTGGTGGACGCGGGATGCGGGTAGTACATACAGAGGCTGCGTTACTAAACGCTGTCATTATGACCCGTAATGAGGCCCAAGCAGCATTTGGCAATCCAATAGTTTATGCTGAGAAATTTCTGGAGAGTCCTCGCCATATCGAATTCCAGGTGCTGGTAGATGAGCACAGGAACGCGGTACACCTAGGGGAGAGGGACTGCTCGATGCAGAGACGCCATCAGAAAATAATCGAAGAGGCGCCAGCATTTGGAATTACCCCACGGCAAAGGGATAAAATTGGGACACGTTGCGCAGACGCATGCCGAAGCATCGGTTATCGGGGAGTAGGAACGTTTGAATTTCTATTCGAGAAGAACGAATTTTACTTCATAGAGATGAATACGAGGTTGCAGGTCGAGCACCCAGTTACAGAGGCGGTGACGGGGATCGATCTGGTACAGGCGCAGATTCGTGTCGCTGCTGGTGAGAAGCTAAGTTTTCGCCAGCGTAATATCGTGATAAAAGGATTTGCGATCGAATGCCGAATAAATGCAGAGGATCCTTATAAGCTCACGCCATCGGCGGGACGAATTACACAGTATCATGCGCCAGGCGGGCCAGGCATCCGAGTGGATTCACACATTTATCAGCATTACATGGTGCCTCAATATTATGACTCTATGATCGGCAAGGTAATCGCCTATGGAGATACACGGGACCAGGCGATTGCACGTATGCGTATTGCTCTTTCCGAGATGGGGGTTGGCGGAATTAAGACAAATATCCCACTTCATCTCGATCTATTGTCAGATGCAGCATTTCTAAGTGGTGGAACCCCGATCCATTATCTCGAGCAAAAGCTCGCCAATCATAATAAGCTGGCTTAAAGCATAAACTCTCTTCTGTGCAGCAAAGAAATACGCTCGCAACCATCAAGTTACTAAATCAATTTCACGTCGTTAGATGTAATCAATAATCAAGATAATGTCTTGGATCTCAATCACCATAGAGACAGACTCTACCCATGCCGAAGTACTCAGCGATGTGTTACTCGAGATGGGGGCATTGTCAGTGGATATACAGGATGCTGCGGCAGGCACAGACCTAGAGGAACCGTTATTTGGCGAACCGGGAGAGCCTACAGAAAAAAAATTTTGGCAGTCAGCAAAGATTGTAGCAATATTTACGGCTGGCACCGATGTTGAAGAAGTGGTCACAGATGCGTCTCAAGCGGCAGAGCTTACAAGTCTACCGGCATATCATGTAGATCAGTTGCCAGAAAAGGACTGGGTCAGGATGAGTCAGGACCAATTCACGCCGATTAAAATTTCATCGAGACTGTGGATTGTGCCAAGCTGGCATAAAGCACCCGATCCAAAGGCAATCAATCTGATTCTTGACCCGGGACTTGCTTTTGGGACGGGGAGTCATGCTACCACTCAGTTATGCTTGGCCTGGTTAGATGAAAATTTGAGAGGCGGTGAAGCTGTACTAGACTATGGTTGCGGATCCGGCATCCTCGCAATAGCAGCCCTAAAGTTGGGCGCGAGAAACGCGATAGGGGTAGACATAGATCCTCAGGCGATCATGGCAAGCCAAGAGAATGCAACCCGAAACCAAATAGATCAAAAGAATGCGCAGTTTTACACAGCGCATAACGAACTACAAACGACAACGACAGACTGGGCAGATATGGTCGTCGCCAATATCTTAGCAAACCCACTCAAAGTACTAGCGCCATTACTAATGAGTATGACGCGCAAGGGCGGAAAAATCGCTCTCTCTGGCATACTTAAGGATCAGTCTGAGGAGGTTGAAAAAATCTACCAGCAATGGTTTAAGATGCAGATCTCAGGGGAGAGAGAGGGGTGGGTGCTGTTAACAGGGATAAGAGAATGAAGCCCAAGGTACGTATAAGAACTCGGATATGGCGCTAGTAACGCGCTGCCCGAACTGCGAGACTACATTCCGCGTGACTGCTCAGCACTTGAAAGCACATGGTGGGGATGTGCGTTGCGGAAGCTGTGCTCATGTGTTTAACGGATTCGCTACCCTGGCCACGGTGCAAGAAACGAGGGCCGATGAATCATCAGAGGAGGCAAGAGCGGATGAATTGTTATATCCTAACCAATTAGCGGTTCCACAAGAAATAATCGAGGAGACTCCTGGCGCAGGTAACCTGACAATTGAGCGGGAGTACTATGAACTCTCAAAGCCACACAAGAAACAAGGCGGTTGGGTCATCGCAAGTCTCGTTCTATGTGTCTTATTGACGGGGCAGTTGATCTACTCATACCGATCTGAGATTTCTGTTCAAGTGCCCAGTGCACGTCTCTACTTGGAACAGTACTGTGAGCTTCTGGGCTGTACGATCCCGCCATCACAGCAAGCGGATCTGCTGAGTATTGAATCATCCGATTTAAGGTCAGACTCTGCAGAGGGCCCCGAGGCCACAATTCTGACAGCAATACTACGTAACTATGCGCCATTCTCTCAAGCTTACCCCTTGCTCGAACTAACTCTGACCGATGTTCAGGAACAAACGCTGGCAAGTCATATCTTCAAGCCAAGTGAATATCTCGGAAGAGAGATGAGATCAGAGCAGACGATAGCACCGGGGCAAGAAATCGAGGTTAAGGTATATTTAGATACTGGTGATTTAAATGCGGTGGGATACAAATTATTCTTACTCTACCCTTAGCTGTAACGCTAGAAATAATAGAGCTTTTAAAAGACGACATTCACGTTAAGAGGCGTCATCATGGAGCTGTGGAGAGAACGTATTTGGATTAGAATCTATACCCTGTCAAACCAAGTGCAGACCCTTTTCGCAGAATGAAATCAGAAAACTTGGTCGAGATTAATGACCTAAATTTTTCCTATGGTAACCGCGCCATTCTGAAGGGCATTAATATGACCATGCATAGAGGCAAGGTCATCGCCATTATGGGCGGGAGTGGGTGTGGCAAGACAACTTTGTTGCGTTTGATCGGGGGCGCAGTAACGCCTTCATCTGGTTACGTCAAAGTCGCTGGTCAGGTGGTGCATGATCTCACCAGGGATGAGTTGTTTCAGATACGCCGCAAGATGAGTATGCTCTTCCAGTTTGGCGCGCTCTTCACCGATCTTTCTGTCTTTGACAATGTGGCATTTCAGATGAGAGAGCATACTGACTTGCCGGAAGCGGTAATTCGTGATTTGGTACTTATGAAGTTGCATGCTGTTGGCCTGCGCGGCGCACATAAGTTAATGCCTGCAGAACTCTCCGGAGGGATGGCAAGAAGGGTGGCATTAGCCAGGTCAGTTGCACTTGACCCACTACTCATCATGTATGATGAGCCATTTACAGGGCTCGATCCGATCTCATTGAGCGTGATTGGGAATTTGATTCGTCGACTGACAGATGCCTTGGGAATGACTTCAATCATTGTAACCCATGACGTGCAGGAGTCTCTGAAAATAGTCGATTATGTCTACTTCATATCAGAGGGCGTGATAGCGGCGCATGGAACTCCGACAGAGGTCCGGGGATCAATTGCACCATTCGTTCATCAGTTTGTACATGGAGAAGAGGATGGTCCGGTACCCTTCCATTATCCTGCGAGTTCATATGCAAGTGACCTGAGGATGAGGGGGGAAATTGCCTAGGAGGATTGTTCTCGGCATCCAGGGTGTCGGTCATCGGGTGATAGAGAGTGTCTGGCGATTGGGTCGTGCCAGCCGTTTTTTTATGTTGATGTTGATGAAGTCGGGTACCAGCATGAGACGGTTTCGTCTCATCATAAGGGAGATCTACTTTACAGGGGTCCTATCCCTGATCATCATCGTGGTATCCGGCCTATTTGTGGGCATGGTGCTGGGCTTACAGGGGTATGAGACCCTGCAAAAATATGGATCCGAGTCTGCTGTGGGGACACTGGTTGCTCTCTCTTTAGTAAGAGAGCTGGGCCCAGTGGTGGCAGCGCTGCTGTTTGCAAGTCGAGCTGGCTCTGCAATCACTGCAGAGATTGGCCTGATGAAGGCCACCGAGCAATTGGCTGCAATGGAGATGATGGCGGTGGATCCGATCGCGCGCGTGGTTGCACCCCGATTCTGGGCGGGGGTAATCTCGATGCCATTTCTGGCGGCGATGTTTTCATCGGTCGGTGTGTTTGGTGGTTACTTGGTAACGGTGGTATTGATCGGTGTGGATGAAGGATCTTTCTGGTCACAGATGCAGAGCGCTGTTGATTTTCGATATGACATTGTCAATGGCGTCATCAAGACCTGTGTGTTTGGGGTGGCGGTGACAGCAATCGCAGTATTCGAAGGTTATGACGCGCCACCGACAGCGGCGGGAGTGTCCGGCGCAACCACGCGGACGGTGGTGACGTCATCCTTGGCGATTCTTGGCTTGGATTTTGTTTTGACCGCATTCATGTTTAGAGGGATGAGCTGATGCAGCGGACAACAGTGGATTTATGGGTGGGACTATTTGTTGTGGCCGGGATTGGGGCGCTGTTGGTGCTCGCGCTGAAAGTAGGAAATATGGGCACTTATAGTGCTGCACAGAGCTATACACTGATGGGAAGTTTTGAGAATATTGGGGGCTTAAAACCTCGCGCGCCAGTGAAGAGTGCCGGGGTTGTGGTAGGTCGGGTGCTGGATATTCAGTTTAACCCTGAAACGTTTGATGCAGTAGTCACGATGAGTATCGATACTCGTTACCAATTCCCTAAGGATACATTTGCCAGTATTTTGACGTCCGGACTGTTGGGTGAGCAGTATATCGGCCTTGCAGCTGGTGGTGATGAGATGATGTTGAAGGGTGGTGATAAAATTATGAAGACCAACTCGGCGATAGTGTTGGAGGAGATGATCGGACGATTCTTGTTCAACAAGGCGTCAGAGAGTAAAGATGGGAATAATTAATACGGGCTCAAGCGTATAACGCGTGGCCAGGGTCTGTGGTGCGGTTACTTGAACTAAATGAGGGGAGAATGAAAAAGATAAATCTAGGCATTTCTATACTTGTGACGGCATGGTTACTGGCGTCCCCAGTGTCGGCGACTGAGATTTCGCCCGATACTTTGATCGACACTACCACTCAGGAGGTGCTCGCCATAATCAGGCAAGATAAAGATATACGGGCAGGAAATACCGGCAAGATTCTTAATCTAGTGGAGGTCAAAGTATTGCCACACTTCAACTTCACACGGATGACCCGCTTATCGATGGGGAAAAACTGGAACATAGCCACCCCTGAGCAGCAGCAAGAACTGGTGAAGGAGTTCCGCATGCTGCTAGTTCGAACCTATTCCAATGCGTTGGCCGGTTATCGCGATCACCAAATTAAGGTAGAGCCAACGAGAGTCAAGCCGGGCGACACTGATGTCACGGTTAAGACTCAGGTGATGGAGGAGCATGGTCAGGTCCACGTGCCGATTGATTACAGTATGGAGAATTCTGCTGATGGCTGGAAGATATACGATGTAACTGTGGCCGGAGTCAGTCTGGTGACTAATTATCGCGGCTCATTCAATACTCAGATCCGAGATGGGGGGGTTGCAAAGTTACTTAAGACCTTGCAGGAAAAGAATCGGGGTTTAGAGGCAAGAGATAAAGAGAATAAGACAGCTACAAAATAGTCATCTGTGATGAAAGACATGATCTTGCGTGATGGAAATCGCCTAATCGTTAGTGGTGCCGTCACCATCGAAAATGTTGTCAAATTGACCGAACTGGGGTCGGCCATGCTTAACCAGGAGGACTGGGTGATTGACATGCAGCAGGTGACGGAGGTCGATTCGTCTGCCGTCAGTATGTTGCTCGAGTGGCAGCGCAGGGCGCACAGACAGAATGGGCAAATTCAATTTGCCAATCTGCCAGAGGCACTAAAAAGTCTTGCTCAATTGTACGGTGTTTCTGAATTGATTCCGATGGGATAAGTCCGAGTGCGAGGAAATCCTGCTACCCGCTAGGATGAGAAAAGGTCGATGCGGGGAAATACTGATGTCCCCGGGTAATGAGACAGGTCCCACGTGAGTATCGCACTTAATGCCGGCTTCAGGCTTTCCCCTTTCTCTGTTAGAAAGTACCGGTAACGAGCGAGTTTCAGTTGGTATGCCTCCCGGGCAATCAGGCCAGCAGATTCTAATTTTTCAGCCTATTAGCGAGAATGTTGGAAGCGATTGCCTCTGGGGAGGACATTAATTCCCGATAGCGGCTAATGCATTCTAACGAAAGGGTACTTTGTCATGCTGAAACTCTACCAACTTGAACGTACATGGGGAATCCCGAACTTAAGTCATTTTTGCTGCAAGACAGAAACGTATTTGCGGATGGCGGGCATCGAGTATGAAATTGTTCCAGCCCTCCCATTAAATGCTCCCAAGGGCAAGGTACCCTATATTGAAGATGGGGGCAGTCTATTAGGGGACTCTGGTTTTATCGTGCAGTATCTTAAAGCAAAGTATAAGAACCTGGATGTGGATCTAAGTGAATCTGAGCGGGCCCTCTCACTGGCGATGCAGCGTTTACTAGAGGAGCATTTATTCTGGGTGACCATGTATACGCGGTGGCAGTACACTGATGCAAATTGGCAAGTCAATAAGCAGGCAATTTTTGGAGCATTACCGCCCCCCCCTTCAAGACATGCTGGCAGACAGTTGGCGCCACTTAATCAAGCAGCAAATCTATGGGCATGGAATGGGGAGACACGCACCTGAAGAGATATTTGAACTTGGAAATCAGGATATCGATGCTCTCTCGGCTTGTCTCGGTAACAAAAAATACTTCATCGGCAACAAGCCGACCACACTGGACGCTAGTGCCTTTGGATTTTTGATTAATACATTCGGTTGTCCTATTGAGTCTCCAATTAAAGAGCATGGATTAACAAAGATCAATCTGACCGATTTTGTTGATCGAATTAAGAAAGAATATTATCCGGACTTGTAATGTGTAAGGATCCAGATCGGGTGATAATGTAGTACTAGAATCCAGTTGAGGGCACAGATAACTTTTTATTCTAAGAGCTATCAGTCATCCGAATTCAAAATGAGAGTGGCTGCGAAAGATAATAGGAAGTGACCAGAAAAAGGGTCATCACTAACGTAAAATCAACAGTCGCATCTATCCTTATCCATTCCCACGTGAATTAGATCGTTCAAATGACCCCAGCAGTTGAGGTTAATCAGGTAAAGAAGCGATTCGGATCGTTGATCGCATTGGAGGGGGTCGATCTTCAGATTGACCAAGGGGAATTTTTTGCGTTACTCGGACCTAATGGGGCAGGTAAAACCACCCTCATCCACATCTTGGCGGGCTTGACCATAGCCAGCAGCGGAAATGCTAGGGTTATGGGGCATGATGTTGTAACCGGGTATCAAGAGGCTCGCCGTCTCCTCGGTGTAGTACCACAGGAGCTGGTGTTTGATCCATTCTTTACTGTAAGAGAGACATTAGTCATTCAGTCCGGCTATTACGGACTGAAGAAAAACGATTCATGGATAGATGAAATAATTCACCGCTTGGACCTGACCGAAAAATCGAACACAAATATGCGGGCGCTATCCGGAGGTATGAAGAGGCGGGTACTGGTGGCCCAAGCGCTGGTACATAAGCCCCCCGTCATCGTCTTGGATGAACCAACTGCAGGGGTAGACGTGGAATTGCGTCAGGGCCTGTGGCGCTTTATCAAAGAATTGAACCGGGACGGACACACCATCGTACTGACAACTCATCATCTAGATGAGGCTGAGGCTCTGTGCAATCGGGTGGCGATGCTGAAGCTGGGAAAGATCGTCGCGCTTGATAGCACTCAGAATTTCATTAACAGTATATCTGGCATCTCAATACGTCTAAGGTTATCACCCGGCCCGATGCCCGCCTCGATAGAGTCTCTGATAAGCAGCAGAAGCGAGGGGTACTGCACACTGACAATAAAAGAATACTCTGAAATTGAGCAGGTATTGGGTGCGTTGCGTAAGGCAGAATTGCAGGTGCTGGAGATGAAATTAATGCAACCAGATCTGGAAGAGGTCTTCATCAAGATCGTGGGCAGCAAGTCGGACTAGGATAATCTATGATCGGATTTTATACGCTCTTCCATAAGGAGGTGCAGCGGTTCTGGAAGGTCAGTCTACAGACCATTCTCGCGCCCATCCTGACAACGCTACTCTACTTGCTAATATTCTCGCACGTGCTGGAAGAGCATGTGCAAATTTACCCCGGCGTTCCCTATACAGTGTTCTTAATCCCGGGCCTAGTGATGATGGCGGTACTTCAAAATGCATTTGCAAATTCGTCGTCCAGTCTTATTCAATCACGAGTCACTGGCAATATCGTATTTGTACTGCTCTCGCCACTATCCTACCGTGAAATATTTATGGCATATGTGTTGGCATCAGTAATGCGCGCGGTCGTTGTAGGGGTGGGAGTATATCTAGTGACATGGTACTTTTTTGATGTGCCGTTACGTTCATTATCATGGGTATTTCTATTTGCGCTACTGGGGAGCGCTTTTCTAGGAGCATTAGGGATTATTGCTGGGATTTGGGCAGAAAAATTTGATCAGCTGGCTGCATTTCAAAATTTTATCATCCTGCCGCTGACATTTCTATCGGGTGTATTTTATTCGATCCATTCGCTCCCTCCCTTTTGGCAGGGGCTGTCACAACTCAATCCATTCTTTTATATGATCGATGGGTTTCGATACGGCTTCTTTGGGGTGTCAGATGTTTCGCCCTACTTAAGTTTTGGAATTGTGGTGACTTGCTATATGGCAGTATCATGGCTGACGCTGAAAATGCTGAGGACAGGGTACAAACTTCGACATTGATCACCTGCATTCATGTCAATCGACTCACTTGGCAGGCGAGAATCTAGGTCAAATATTATTCATCCAAAAAGGAAAAAGAAATGGTCACAGCAGAGAGTATACAAACGCATATAGAAACGGCCATGCAGTGTGAACTGGTACAGGTGGAGGGTGACGGGCATCACTTCAATGCAATCATCGTCAGTGCTGAATTTCAGGGAAAGAACATGGTCCAGCAACACCAGCTAGTTTATCGGGCGCTCGGAGATAGAATGAAGGAGGAGATCCACGCGATATCGATGAAGACACTGACGCCCGAACAGTGGAAAGATGTAAATCATAGATAGTCCCTTGTTATCTCAACCACGTGTTACGGCAAGGAAAAGACTAGACTGATAAAACTAGGCGGCCGTGGCTAGCGCGCCCCGCATTTTTTGCATCGCTCTTGCTTCGATCTGCCGGATACGCTCTGCTGATACCCCTAGTTCATCTGCAAGGTCGTGAAGTGTCGCGGTATCTTTCTCCCTCAGCCAGCGGGACTCGATGATATGTCTGCTACGGGGATCTAGACTGGACAGAGCCAATTCTAGACCTTCTCCGTGCAGTCGGTTGGTCTGCTTGGCCTCTAATAATTGGGAAGGTTCAGAGCCGTCTGTGAGGTAAGCGATAGGGCTATATGACTCATCCTCATCCTCAGATAGGGGCTCAAGTGAGATATCGCGACCACTAAATCGGGTCTCCATCTCGACTACCTCCTCCGGTTTAACCCCCAGTTGTTTCGCCATAGTCTCAACCGCCTCTGGGCTCATGGTACCCAGTCCCTGCCTCATGCTACGAAGACTAAAGAACAGTTTCCGTTGGGCCTTGGTGGTGGCGATCTTTACCAGCCTCCAGTTACGCAGAACAAACTCATGAATCTCGGCCTTAATCCAATAGACGGCAAATGATATCAGCCTTACCCCGCGCTCTGGATCATAATGCTTGACCGCCTTCATCAGACCGATATTGCCTTCCTGGATCAGATCGGCTTGTGGGAGACCATATCCCTTGTAGCCGCGAGCGATAGAGACAACAACCCGCAGGTGTGACAGCACCAAATGACGAGCAGCTTCGATGTCGTCATCGTCTCTCAAGCGTCGCGCTAACCCCGTCTCTTCCTCCTGAGAGAGGATGGGAAGTCGACTGATCGTGTGTATGTAACTCTCGATACTGTCGCTGGTCGAGGGTATGCTCAAAGAAAAAGTCATCTCATCCTCCTTAGATTCTCAATGCCATAATAAAATATTAGCAGTCTATCTCCTAGAGTGCCAGTTTTTTTTAAAAGTTCTGAGAAAAAGGCATAACCATCTGAATTATTGTGTTTCTATCTGAGAGAGTTGACTCGTTACTGACAACCAAGCACCCATCCAGCCGAGCCAGGTCGAGAATAACAAGAGGCTCATGCAATCTCTCGATGAGAGATGCTGGAGACGGAAATCGAGGGCGTAGAGCGCTGCCAGATCGGCTAAGGCGTTGTTACTGAGGTAGATTCCAAGAGCGATGATGAGCCAAGCAATGATTCCACCCGTCATTCCCTGGATTGCACCAAAGTAGAGAAAGGGGCGTCGGATGAATCCATTACTGGCACCAATCAATTTTGACACTTCAATTTCATCGAGCCGGGTAAGGCTTTGTAAGCGAATGGTGTTAAAGGTTACGGCAACTAAGGCAAAACTCAGTAAGATGGCGAGCATCAGCACAGCCAGCCGTCCGAGGGTTAGCAGTGAATCCAGTCGCTTAGCCCAGGAAGAATCGAGCTGAACATGGTCGATCTTGGGCCACTTTTGAATTTCGCCATGCAAACGATCCAATACGATAGGGTCAGTGTTTTTAGCATTGATCACGAAGGCATCAGGGAGCGGGTTTTGAGAAAGGCTATCAACAACATCGGCAAGGCCGCTGCCCTGTTTAAGTTGTTCTAAGGCGTGATCCTTAGGGATGAACTTAAAGCTCGACACTAGGGGGTGTTGCTTTAATCGTGATCCAATCTGAGAAACGTCAGTTGGTTTCGAATCCATCGCTAGAAATAGACTCAGCTGCGGACTTCCGGATATATGTCCGGAAAGGCTCTGCAGATTTCCAAGGAGCATGTAGCCCCCAGCGGGAAGGCTCAGTGCAATACCAATAACGATAATGCTGAGAAGACTGGGAAACGGGTTACCAGAGAGACGTTTCAACGCCAAGAGAAGGGCATAGGAATGATGTGATAGCCAGACTCTCATACAGTAAGCGCCCCATGATCAAGTGCCAGAATGCGGTCTTGAGAGCCGCCCAGACGAGCAGCGTCGTGGGTAGCGATGAGAACAGTCACCCCCACTTGATGGAACGAACGGAATATATCTATAATTTCATGGGCATAATCAGAATCTAGATTGCCAGTAGGCTCGTCTGCAATCAGGATAGAGGGTCGATTGACGACAGCGCGAGCGATACACAAGCGTTGCTGCTCGCCACCAGAGAGAGTAATGGGCTTTACTTTCTCCTTACTTAAGAGGCCAACCTTATCAAGCGCTGCGCGCACCCGCCCACTCGCCTCCTTAGGGTCAAATCCGCAAATCTGGAGTGGGAGTAACACATTGTCAAAGACGCTCCGGTCAAATAAGATTTTGTGATCTTGAAAAACAAGGCCAAGATTCCGCCGCAGAATAGGGATGGCCCCACCTTTAAGTGCGCCAACATTCTGGCCATTGACGATAACGCTACCGGAAGTGGGGCGTTCAATTGCACCGATAAGTTTCAGAAGAGTGCTCTTGCCGGCACCGGAATGACCGGTCACAAAGACCATCTCACCAGAGTCAATGGTGAAGCTGACCTTGGTTAGGGCATCATAACTATTAGGGTAACGCTTAGAGACGTTGCTGAAACTAATCATACATATGAGGCGCTCTTCATAAAGATTTCATTTTAACCCCTGAAGGGCGTCCCCATTATTTAAAAATAGGTTAATAAAATCGCCCCCTATTTATTATTATTATAAACCGGCAATGGGTGCCGTGATAAGTAGATAAACTCATTATCATTAAATTGAGGGCGCCAAAAAGGTCAGGGTCTGCCTAGACCCGCCCAATGGAAACAAGTTACAATTCAGGCTTTTAGACAACATTACGCTGTGCAAGTTAACCGCGGAACTCCTACTCAGGCTAAGAAACCGGTTGCCCTAGTCATCGGTAATTTTGATGGGGTGCATCTGGGTCACCAGGCCATGCTTTCGCGATTGAAGGAGGCCTCAAAGCGGCTGAACCTAGCCTCCTGTGTCATGACCTTTGAGCCGCACCCAAGGGAGTTTTTTGCACCGGATCAAGCGCCTACCAGGCTGACCAGCTTAAGGGAGAAACTCGAGTTGCTTGCTGAGTATGGCGTGGACCAGGTTCAGATATGCCGATTCAATTATGATTTTGCAAAGATAGGCGCAAAAGAATTTGTAACACATATCCTCCAACAGGGGCTTGCCGCACAATGGGTGCTGGTGGGGGATGACTTTCTTTTTGGGGCGCGCCGCGCCGGTGACCTTGCGATGTTGAGATCACTCTCGTCAAGCTATGGTTTTGAAGTGGCAGAAATGTCAGCCTATAGCGTTGATGGGTTACGGGTTTCAAGCACGGCAGTGAGAAAAGCGTTATCGAGCGACGATCTCGGTCTTGCGAGACGGTTACTTGGCCGGCCCTACAGTATCAGTGGGAAGGTAGTGAATGGAGATAAACTGGGCAAGAGGATTGGTTTCCCCACGGCCAATATGCAGTTGCGGCATAATCGGCCGCCACTGTCAGGAATTTTTGCAGTGGAGGTGAGGGGTGCTCTGGATACATCTCCACAGCAAGTAATCCGCGGGGTAGCGAGCCTAGGGGTGCGACCCACGGTACATGAAGGCGGTAAGCCAGTGCTGGAGGTCCATCTATTCGATTTTAACCAAGAAATCTATGGACGGCATTTGCGAATGGATTTTCTGCATAAACTGCGGGACGAAGAAAAGTATTCCGATCTGGATGCACTTATTAGACAGATTAGACTCGATGTGGAAAATGCAAAGAAATACTTTCAAACCGCACAATCTGCAACGGCGTGATCCAAGCAGACAAACGCATAACCCGAATTAATACCCCATGACCGATTATAAGAAGACTCTAAATCTGCCCGATACACCCTTTCCGATGCGTGGCGATCTCGCTAAGCGTGAGCCGGTCATGCTTAAGGATTGGCAGGAAAGGAAACTTTATCAGAAGATCCGCGAAGTCAGCAAAGGACGGCCCAAATTTGTACTGCACGACGGTCCTCCCTATGCCAATGGAGATATCCATATCGGGCATGCAGTCAATAAAATCCTGAAGGACATCATCGTCAAGAGTAAGACCTTGTCGGGCTTTGACGCGCCCTATGTACCAGGTTGGGATTGTCATGGACTACCGATTGAGTTAGTGGTGGAAAAAAACCACGGAAAGAATATTGACCCCGCTAAGTTCCGAGAGTTGTGTCGTGAGTATGCAAGTGTTCAGGTTGACCGTCAGAAGGCTGATTTTATTAGGCTCGGTGTGCTGGGTGAGTGGGACAAGCCTTACCTCACTATGGATTACCAGACTGAGGCAGATATCATGCGTACGCTGGGGGAGGTCTATAAGAACGGGTACTTGTATCAAGGGAGCAAGCCGGTTCACTGGTGCGTAGATTGTGGGTCCGCACTCGCTGAGGCTGAGGTCGAATACGAAGATAAGAACTCCCCCGCCATCGATGTGGGCTTTCAGGTGCTGGATAACGCGGTCTTGGCGAAAGCATTTGGCATAGGGCACATCAGTGGTTCGGCCTATGCCGTGATCTGGACAACGACGCCTTGGACACTACCTGCGAACCAGGCGGTATGCGTGCATCCAGAACTAACCTATGACTTGATTGAAACAAGTAAGGGCCTTCTGATTCTGGTGCATGAACTCGTTGAGAGCGCCCTGGCTCGTTACAGCGAAGGAGATACAACAACTCTCGCAAGCTGTAAGGGGGGGGCTCTTGAGCACCTGAAGCTGCAGCATCCATTCTATCCTCACCAGGTACCAGTGATCTGTGGCGATCACGTAACGATAGATGCCGGTACAGGGCTAGTACATACCGCTCCGGCACACGGGCTGGAAGACTATGCGGTTGGCATGCGTTATGACTTGCCGGTTGAGAACCCGGTAGATGATAAAGGACGATTCTTTGCAAGGATCCCAATGGTGGGAGGCATGAGCGTGTGGGATGCCAACAAGACAGTCATCGAGAGATTAGCTGACAGTGGCAACTTGCTCTTTTCGGGTCGACTGAACCACAGTTACCCGCACTGCTGGCGCCATAAATCGCCGGTAATCTTTCGTGCTACCCATCAATGGTTCATCGGAATGGGCCAGCACGGGAAAGATGGGCGAACATTACGCGGGATTGCCAGCACGGCAGTGGAGCATACGCAGTTTTTCCCGGCATGGGGGCGTGCAAGACTGGAGGCCATGATTAAGAAGCGCCCTGACTGGTGCGTCTCTCGGCAGCGGAATTGGGGCGTGCCGATGCCGCTGTTTATCCATAAGGAGACTGGCGAGCTGCATCCTGACACATCGGCACTGCTGGAGAGGATTGCACAGCAGGTGGAAGAGAGGGGCATTGAGGCATGGTTCAGCCTAGAGATTGAGAGCTTCCCCGGTGTGGATGCCACACAATATAAAAAAGTCACTGATACGCTGGATGTATGGTTCGACTCAGGCGTCACTCATTACTCTGTTCTGAAACGCAGGGATCAATTAACGTATCCCGCCGACCTTTATCTGGAAGGGTCTGACCAGCACCGGGGTTGGTTCCAGTCCTCACTGCTGACCGGATGCGCCATGGACGGACGGGCACCTTACGAGTCGCTACTGACCCATGGTTTCGTAGTCGATGGCTCCGGTCACAAGATGAGTAAATCTAAGGGCAATGTGATTGCTCCTCAGAAGGTGATGGACACGTACGGGGCGGATATTCTGCGACTATGGGCGGCATCGACAGACTATTCTGGCGAACTGACTATCTCTGATGAAATACTCAAGAGGGTGGTTGAGAGTTATCGGCGGATACGTAACACACTACGCTTTCTATTGGCGAACCTAGCAGATTTTGATGCTGAGAAGGACATGCTCCCGCTAGAAGATTGGGTTGAGATCGACCGTTACATGCTGGCCTTCACTAAGGAACTGCAGAACGATTTGACGCAAGGTTATTCTCGTTATGAATTCCACTTAGCGGTGCACAAACTGCATAATTATTGTTCGGAAGACTTGGGCGGATTCTACCTTGATATTCTCAAGGACCGGCTCTATACCGCTTCAACCAAAGGCATCCCACGACGGTCAGCGCAGAGCGCAATACATCATATTGCACATAGTCTAGTGCGGTTATTTGCACCGATCCTGAGCTTCACCGCTGAGGAGGCCTGGCTGCAACTAACAAGAAATACCCCAGATAGCGTGTTACTTCATCTCTGGCACGATTTTCCGTCACAACCGGATGAGCGGGCATTGATAAGCCGATGGGCGAGGGTGCGTGAACTGCGGTCTCGAGTACAAAGATCATTGGAGGACACGCGTGCCAAAGGAGAGATCGGCTCGTCTCTTGCCGCCGTTGTGGAGATGCGTGTCATTGAAGAAGATTACACGCTAATTAAATCGATTGGGGATGATCTGCGATTCGTCATGATTACTTCTGAAGCATATGCATTGCAGGTACAAGATGCAGCGGAGGAACTAATTACTGTGACGCCCTCTGTACATCCGAAGTGCGAAAGGTGCTGGCACTATCGACAGGATATTGGCAGAAGTGCTGAGCATCCAACACTATGCAGTCGCTGCGTGTCCAATCTTTTTGGTTCGGGTGAGGTGAGAAGGTATGCTTAATTTCAGCGTTGTTTTTTTATCAGTGTCATCTGCTCTTATTTTACGACCGAATAGCACTTGGAACGGGCGTTCAAGTGATGCAACCAAGCGCCGGGAAGGATGAAGCTGCACATCAGTTTGACTCTGGCGCTGATCGTGTTGGTGCTGGACTTAGTCAGTAAACACTGGGTAGTGTCCATACTATTGCATGGTCAACAGATTCCCCTGACGGATTTTTTTAATCTAGTGCTGACCTATAATGCTGGAGCCGCTTTTAGTTTCTTGAGCGATGCTTCCGGTTGGCAGCGCTGGTTTTTCAGCGGAATTGCTGCTGCAGCCTCGATTCTGATGGTCTATTTATTACGCAAGCACACATCCGAGAAACTATTCTGTTTGGCGCTAAGTCTGGTTCTGGGCGGCGCATTGGGTAATTTATGGGATCGGATTACTTTGGGGCATGTGGTCGATTTTCTTGATTTTCATGTCGGCGGCTATCACTGGCCCGCATTCAATGTGGCTGATTCTGCAATTTTTCTTGGGGCCCTGTTCCTGATAGTAGAGAGCTTCCGCCACAAAGAGAGTTGACAGTAACTATTGCTCAGTACGTGTGGAGTGATTCTTGCCAGGTTGCCACAGCACATCCTCCACGCTCTGTTGACGGTTTAATGCACGGCATAGTACGAATAAGAAGTCGGATAACCGGTTAAGGTACTGGATATTTAAAGCGGCGACCTCCTCGGTTCGAACGAGCTTGACTACAGCTCTCTCTGCGCGCCGGCAAACGGTGCGTGCGAGATGGCAAAGTGCTGCGGCTCTCGACCCACCTGGGAGTATGAACTCCTTCAGTGCGGGCATGCTGGCGTTGTGCTGATCGAGCTGACGCTCGAGACGCATGACCTGCTCGTTACTCATGCTGATACGGCCGGGGATACTTAAGTCGCCGCCCAGATCAAATAGGTCATGTTGTATGTCCTCCAGCTGACTGCGGACACCCTCCTCTAATTGTTCGACAAGAAGTAGACCGAGGCAGCTATTAAGCTCGTCCACGCAGCCGATGGTCTCAATGCGAGCGCTATCCTTACTTGATCTTGTCCCGTCCCCTAGTCCGGTGGTGCCATCATCACCGGTCCGGGTATATATTTTTGTCAGGCGGTTAGCCATGTTTTGGTGGTAGTCAGCTATGGATTAATAGGTGTTTTGGCAGGAATTTAGTTTTACTCTTCTTGCTCAGACTTGTGGATGGGTGGCGGCATGAATAAAGCTGGCAGTGGCTTTTTTATCTGGGCGTGTCGAGTATGGACTGAAGAGCTTTGCGGTGTGGGGGGTGATGCCTTGGAGCTGTCAGATGTATGCGCCGAGGGTGTGTAAGGCTGACTGAAGAGGGGGTCCTGTGGCGCTTTGGAGTGCACAACCCCGTGTGAACGAGGCTCAGAACGGGGGAAGGGGCGAGCTACATTACCTCGGCCATTATGCTGCTCTGGATTGTGACTCTGTTCTGGTTTTGCATACTCATGCCTTTTCGCGGTGGGAGTAGCTCGAGCCTTTTCTGTCCGTTGTTGTGTTGTTCCGCACTCAAATCCGGCGACTATTTCTATTTTAAGCTTAAACTTTAGAAGCTTTTCAATGCCCCCAAGTATTTCGTTCTCATCTTCACATACTAGCGAGACTGCCTCACCCTTGGTGCCTGCGCGACCGGTACGCCCGATGCGGTGAATATAGTCTTCTGGTGTAGTGGGCAATTCGAAATTCACCACGTGAGGCAAGTCCTCGATATCAAGCCCGCGTGCCGCGACATCGGTTGCGACGAGCGCGCGTACAGTACCATCCTTGAATTCTGCTAAGGCCTGAGTACGTTGAGGTTGACTCTTGTCTCCGTGGATTGAGGTGGCGGTGATACCATCCTTCTCAAGTTGTTGTGCCAGGCGGCTAGCGCCATGTTTGGTTCGGACAAATATCAGCACCTGCTTCAGGTCGGTTTTTTTAATGAGATGTGACAAGAGCTCGCGTTTGCGGTCACGTTCGACCGGGTGAACAACATGGGTGACCAACTCGCTAATCGAGTTGCGTCTTGCCACCTCTATTAGCATTGGTTGCTTTAATAATTTATCAGCAAGCTTCTTAATTTCTTCAGAAAATGTGGCTGAGAACATTAGACTCTGACGCTCTTCCGGCATTAGTGCGAGGATCTTTTTGATATCAGGTAGGAAGCCCATATCTAGCATCCGGTCTGCCTCATCCAGTATCAAGATCTCAACCTTGGAAAGGTTCATTGTCTTCTGTTGGACATGATCTAACAGCCGACCGGGCGTTGCCACCAAGATTTCTATTCCAGCGCGCAAGTCTTTGACTTGGGGGTCCATATTGACACCACCATAAACCACCGCACATCGTAGAGGGAGGTATTTTCCGTAAGCCTTGACGCTCTCATAGACCTGAGCCGCGAGTTCTCGTGTTGGGACTAAGACTAGAGCTCGTATCGGATGTCTTGCTGGGGAGACGCTGGTATTGGCATGCGGCTGGAGTCTTTGCAGCATGGGAAGGGTAAATCCTGCTGTCTTACCTGTACCTGTTTGGGCGCCTCCCATGATGTCTTTACCTTCAAGGATCAGTGGAATCGCTTGAGACTGGATGGGCGTGGGCTCTGTATAGCCCTGGTCGACAACAGCACGTAGAATTTCGGCTGATAGACCAAGCTGATCAAACAACATTTTCATCACTCCTAAACCACCTACCAACACGCGTTGGGACCGGTCTAGGCAGAACAATTATTGAAGATAATCGTATACGATCATGAGACACGACTGGTTGCGGCTGTGACCGGACAGTTACGCCAATCAACCATAGAGCAGAATAATACAGCATTAACTCTGAAAATCATATGAGCCGCTATATCTTTGTCGCGAGTTTTTAGACTTGTCCGGTTCTGAAGCACATGAATTGTCCGCTTTTATGTCGTCAGTTGGAAGCTGTGAAGTAGGCACTTCCAATCGACGATGGCATGCCTGGCGGACTGATCAGGCAG
>Ga0209553_1000516_pt1 | contig 20075 bp, 36 predicted proteins | sample LauGreFBDMM110DN_2_FD_188217 | JGI IMG/M metagenome (GOLD analysis project Ga0209553, IMG submission 188217) | Freshwater lake microbial communities from Lake Michigan, USA - Fa13.BD.MM110.DN (SPAdes) (version 2) | ecosystem: Environmental > Aquatic > Freshwater > Lake | place: Lake Michigan...
GGTGTCCACCTTGCACCCTGGGCAAAGCGCCCGCGCCACCATCGAAATGAGCCAACACTCCCCAACTCTCACATGGTAAGGGGTCAGTGCAGTGCCAAAACCGCGTGGGAGCACGTCGTGCAGTCGGTGCGTGCCGTCCCAAGTCAAGGCCTCCAGCCACTCCTTGAGGCTGTTTTTGGGGTTGCCTCGGGCCACGGCGTCGGCGGCCTCATGGACGCGCTCGGTTCCAAGCGTGGGAAACTCAAATACTGCTTGAATCCACCGGGTCACCCGGACGGCCAAAAAGTCGGTCCAGTTCTCCGTCGGGCCAAATGCGTCGGTTTGAATCTTTTCTAAAAAGGTGTCGTACCAGATCCGCCCTTTCCATCGTGAGTGCTTTTCGAGCACTTGGCACACGCCGTTCAAACATGGCACATAACGTCCCTGCGCGCCACGCTGAAACCCAAAGTCCACCAGTTCCGGCTTGCTCTCAGCAATCTCCTCACGCACCTCCACCCGCTGGATGAGTTCCGTTTCACCTGTCCGTATGGCCTGCGTGGTCGTTGTCGTGCGGGCCACAATGAGTTCCTGCACCCCTACGCGCTCGCCCCTCGCTAAGAATGCAAGGCAGGCCTCCCGGCTCCAGCCCTCGGCAATCGCGTCCGCCACGTCCCAGCCCTTTTGATCGTAGGATTTGGGATGGGCGATTTTTACCTCGCAGCCGCGGACGACAAGCAACTCGGCAACACGAGCCATTGCCTTGCGTCCAGGCTCGTCAGCGTCAGGCCAGAGCACCACACGGCGACCTTGAAGCGGACTCCAGTCTACATACTCGACAGCACCGGAACCACCGGGCCAGGTCACCGTAGGCGTCGCAGGGTCCAGTGCTCTGTAGGCGTCTGCGCATTTCTCCCCCTCTACCAGCACCACCACGGCGTTAGGTAGGCTGGCAAGCTGGTCCAGCCCGTACAATGGACGCGGGCAGGCAAACGCCTTGGTCTGCCACACGATGTCGCCGCGGTCGTCGTACCAAGGTGTTCGCGGGATCAGCTTTTTGCCTCCCTCGGTGTCGATTCGTGAAATAAACCCCAGCACGTTTCCTTCCGCGTTTCGGTAGGTGTACCGTGCCGAGGACGCCGGCAGCTTTGGATTTGGCATATCCTCGGGCGGATCCAGCACTGGGTCCAGTTCATCCGAGTCGGGCGCTGGTGCCTGTTGAGTTGCCCGCGGCTTCGGTTGCGTGTCCCCGCCCAGCCGCTTGGCCGCCTCGCCTTGGCCGATGCCGTGGATGGCGGCGTATAGGCTCACCGGGTCGCCTCCTTTCTCGTCGGTGGCAAAGTCACACCACGCGCCTTTGCGAGCATGGATTTTCAGCGATTCGCCGGGCTCACCCGCCAGCGATCCAACGCACCAGTGATACCCAATTTTTTTCCCGTTGGGCAGCCATTGCTTGAGCGTGCCGAGGTAGTCAGACAGGAGGCGCTCGTTGATGGAATCAAAGTCAATGCTCATAGTCCTGCCTCCGCTTCCTCGGCCGAACGCGCGATCATCGCAATTCCGCCGTGTTGCTTCACGACCTTCTGCCACCGTAACTGTTCAGCGCTCGGCTTGCCTTTGTGAGTTTTGACCTCAATGGACAGGAACACCGCCAGCGTCTGCCCGACGTGTTCGGGTGTGACTGTCACCGCGCGCCAGCCGATAAGGTCAGCGGAGCCAGGGCACAGCCCAAACGTGTGCCAGCGTGCGTACTGGTCCTGAACTCGGCCAACGTGGTTACGGAATAGGCGGCAGTCAGGGCGTGAGCCAATGGCGGCAAGGATTTGATTTTGGATTTTAGCTTCGGACATGGGAAAGTTTATGTTTTTGGCGGTGGTAGGCCCAGCCGGGCTTGTAGCCGTTGAGTTCTGCAATGGCTTCATAATCGGCAAGAGAAAAAGCTTTTCTGCAAAGCGCGATTGTTAACGGCTTCATGTAGCTCTCAAGCGCGACCTTAAAAGCCTGCCAATTTTCTTGTTTAGGATACACGATGTAATACTCAAGGCGCATGACAGCAGTTTCTCGCATTGTTTTCATTGCCGACTGCTTGTAAGAATTAACTGGCACGTTGGGAATTAGTTCGTCCGCAAAATCATAATTGTGTTTGTCAGATCCAATCGAAATTGCATTTAGAATATGAAGTCTGATCCCAGTTTCAGGTGGCGGCATCCACTCGGGCAGTTCCTCAAGGTCGCCGTCAAGTTGCTCAAGTTCTCCACGCACGCCTTGTTCCCGTTCATGCCCACACTCGGGACAAACTTCTACGGCTGCTGGAATGATTGCAAAGCACGCCTCGCAACGTCGCACTGGTGCTTCGCCTTTTTCTTTTTCTCTACCGTCAAGGCTCCACACGCGGTGGTCTTCTGCTCGTCCGTGGTTGATTTGCCAATCTTTTTTCCTCCAGTGTGCCACGTTGCCGACGTGGTCGATCACAATGGCGCGCTCCTTGCCTGGTGCTGGCCTGAGCACCCGCCCAATCTGTTGCAGGTGCAGCCCTAATGATTGAGTTGGACGCAACAAGATCGCAGCAGTGACAACCGGCACGTCAAATCCCTCACTGATAATGTCGCAGGAAGAAACCCCGTGCAGTTCGCCGTTGCCGAGCTTTTGAATGGCAGCCTGGTTGTCGGCGTAGCTCATTTTGGAATGCAACGCCTGCCATCGGTAACCCGCAGCGCGGAAACCTTCAGCCACGTTTTCAGAATGTGCAATGCTCGCGCAAAATGCAATTGCGGGTAAGCCTTCGCACACCTTGCGATACCAGTCCACCGCGTGCCCAGTGACGCCGCGCGTGTTCACCGCGCGCTCGGTTTCGGCTTTGTCATACTCACCCATGCAAGTACGCATCCCTTCAGTGCTGACAGTTTTTGGCGAGTAATACCGGACCTTAGAAAGGAACCCAGCGTCCATAAGGTCCTGCACACGCGGTCCAAGGACCATGTGGTCAAATATGTCGCCCAGTCCCCTGCCATCAAGCCTCTGCGGTGTCGCCGTGACGCCCACAACCCGCGCAGCAGGGTAAGCGCCTAGGATCGTGTTCCAGCTGCCTGCGGTAGCGTGATGCGCCTCGTCGCAGATGATCCAGTCTGGTTGCCAAGCGATTTTCTGGATCCGGTTTTTTAGCGTGTGCACCCCGGCAACCTGCGTCAAATGGCAGAGTTCCCGCTTCCGCTTGGCAGCGATAAAGCCGTGTGGAATCCCAAACCGGGCCAGCGTGCCACCGATCTGGTCCAAAAGAAAATCCCGATGCGCCAGGAGCAACACGCGGTTGCCTCGCTCGGTAAGTTTTTTAGTTAGGTAGGAAAACATCACCGTCTTGCCCGCCCCAGTTGGCGCTACGAGCAGCACGCGTTGGTGCTTTTTTCCAAACGCCGCTCGCAGGTCGTCAATGCACTGTTGTTGGTAGCCTCTTAGTTCCATGTAGTTCCGCGTGATCGGATGCGCGGCCCCCGGTTGCTGCCGTTAAAACGGGACGTTGTCCGCAGGGTAATCCATCGGGATTTCGTCCTTCACTTGCGCCGAGTCCGGTCCCATTGCAATGCTACCGCGCGGGAGCCAGCGCAGGATTTCAATGAACTTTTTACCCGCGTGTTTGCCTTCGGTCTTTTTTTTGCCGTAACCAACCTGCACCACTCCAGAGCAATCCAACAGGTCAGCAGCTTCAAACGTGTGCTTTGCTTCCACCTCGTCCTCAAATCCAAGCGCGTGCCGTACCTGAGTAATCTTCCAGCTTGCGGCCTCGGTGTTGTAAAGTTTTTCCACAAACTTCATTTCAGCGTTCGGCCCGACGGCAACTTCCATTTCCACCATCTGGTCGTCTTTCATGCTGTAGGCTTCTTGCGCCGATTTGACTCTGGCGACGTATACTCCAGGGGATAGGATCCCCCGGCTTGCTTTGGCGATGTAAGTTATGCTCATAGTGTTGCTTTACGGTTGGTTGCTGCGGTTTTGCAGAGTTGGTAGAATGCGCTCGTCGGCGGATGCCCCTGCACGGCGTCTTGAAAAGCCAGCACCAAAGACTCCATGGTTGGCGCCAGTGTGATGCTGTCGGGAGCTGTTTCCTGCACAGTTTCAATTTCCAACGTGCGGATCGGCTGCTCAAAAGTGCGGATCGGTTGCTCAAACGTGCTCACCTCCTCGGGTGTGTACATGCCGACGATCACGCCAGGGTAAACGGTGCGCACCCCTTCGGAGATGCACCGCGCTCGAAGCATGGCCGCAGGGAACTTGTCGAGGTTGCCGACGCCTGCCTTTTTGGCGCGGGCAATTGTCCAGGTGATTGCAACGCTCCCGCCCTGCGGATGCGAGAACGTGCCGGTGACGCTGTCGTCGGAATACGCATCCCAGTTGACGCGCCCTCCAGCAGTTTGGAACCGTGCCAGCATTGCATCCGCGGTGAGGCTGGGCTTACCGTTAATAATGTGGTAGTGAGTAGCTGCTTTGGCTGGGTGCAGCCCGTCCGCCTGAGCCACAAGCATAAGCGCTGCGGCCTGTTCCATTGTCTTAAATCCAAAGCAGCCTGCCTTGGCAACAACGGTTGCCATCTGTTGGAGATCCCCAAAGGGAATGAGTTGATAATCTGACATATTAGTTTTTGGTTGTCTGCGTGTTGAGGATGCGCAGCCCCCTGTGTGATTATTTGGCTTGTACCAAGGGAGCCTGCCCGACTTTTTTCTGCACGATCTCATCGGGCAGCACTGCACCCGCAGCACTCCAGAGAGCCTCGGCCTTTTTGGCGCTCATGGAGCCCTGCGCCCGGATCGCGTTGCCTGCACCGATCACGCCGTTGGCTACAGCCTGGGCAAGGTGTTCGGCCTCGATGTACTCAGACGCCCTCGGCTTTTGCAGCCGCCATCCATGCACGCGGACATCGGACTCCAGCAACTCGCGCGCCTTGGCCTTGGCCGCGTCGCGAAAGTCCTCTAGCGTCGAGCACGCCGTCAGGAACTTTCCAAGCTGGATCGGGTCGTTGAGCACCGCTAAAAAGCCCTCGTCCTGCACCGTCGGCGCAAGCCCCGCCACTGTCACCAGCGCAGAGTCCTTGCTCGCAACCCGAGCGGGACAGGTCAGCGACTTTGCACACCAGCCGCAATAGTCATTTTCCCGCGGCGCAGTGCCGACGTTGGCGAGGATCCCCCGCACCAAGTCGCTGGCGGTCTGGTAAGTCCAGTGGTGCGTGACGAGCTTTTGCTGGTCGCAAAACAAAAGGTGCGTGCTCCACGTCTGCTCAAATCTCATTTGCATGAGCCCCAGCGCGTAGGCTGCCATCTGCCCTTGGTAGTCGTAGATCTGCCCGCTTTTAAGATCCATGCTCCAGTTAGCCCGCTGTGCGACGCCGTCCACGGTGCCGGTGTGTTCCAGCCCCGCTGTCTGCACCCGACAGTCGGCGTCGGCTGTCAGGAGCCCGTCTGCGCCTCCACCAAGTTGGATGCACTGAGCCAGCGCCCAGTTGATTGCGGCGGCGTCCTCATCGTTGAGGTCACGCGGCAACTCGCCGCTGGTCCACGCGTCGCGGAACACGCGGTCTAGCATTGTGCCGCGGGAGGCTGCCGGACTGGTGCCTTGTGAGCCCTCGTACTGGCCGCAGAGGGCGAGTTTAGGCAAGGAGGAATGTCGTATTTTCATTTGGTTTTGTGTGATTGATAAAATCTAGCGTTGCGCGTCTTTCGATAAGTTGCCGAGCACTCTGCGTTGCACGTTTTGGCAACAGCGCTGCCTCTCCGAATAGTTGGCATTGCTCCTTGGCACACAACGCATTTTGTGACTATTGCCCTATATGTGATTATTTGCAGTTTTTGACTGCACTCCGTAGAGCAGCCGACTTTTTTCTTGTCAATTGAGCGAAACTGTTTGCCACAGTTCCCGCACTCCAGTAACGGCGTGCGGCATGGCTGGCACTTGGTCAGCGTGCGCTTGTGCCGCTTAAAACTCACACCGCACTCGTCGCACTGCGTGGTTTGCCACTCTGCCAGCGGTCCTCGCTTGAGGATCGGAGTCGGCACCAAGCCGCTCGGGTCAGGCTGCTGGATGAGCCCCCTGCGGATGGCGCTTGCTACCAGCGCGGGCAACTCTGCCAGCTCCGGCTTGATCGCCTGCTCGGCCAGACTGCCGAGGCGTGACATGTAGCTCTTTTGGTGGCGGTGGGGCGGGCTGTAATACGCAACTCCGTTCATCGTGCCGCTCATCTGCTGTAGCGGTCGAGTGCCCAGAGGTTGATGATGGTCAGCCCGACCATCGTCAGGGACTCCACCAGGTCACGGGATCCGCCTAGGGCAAGCAGGTCCACCAGCAGCAGCCCGCCAAAACCGGCGAGATACCAGGCTGTCCGTTTGGGGCGGTTGGGCGGCGTCGGCCCTTGGTAAGGGCGGGAGTAGTGTGAGGTGCTCATTTGGAGTCGCAGTTTTGATCGCGAATTGCTAGGACGTTGTTACGTTTTGCCCATCTTCTGGCAGCTCTAGCATTTTCAAATTTTTGAACAGCGCCAGCCCATCCCATGGGATGCAAATGCCATTCGTTGTTTACGCAAAAAAGCAAAGCGCGAATTTTTGAGGTGCTCATCGGATTAGCGGCTGTAGGCGCGGAGCTTGTCTGCGGAGGCGGGCATGTCGCCAGATTTGCGGAGCTTGGCGCACGCAGCGCGCTTGCTGCTGGCGTTGACTCGGCCAGCCAGCGCCCACCAGTAATTGCGGCCAGTTGCGCCAGCGTTGCGCGCCTCAGTGGTCATGGGTAGGCGGGCGGTGATGTCGTAGGATTTAAGGATCATTTTGGTTTTTTGGTTTGATTTGATTTGTCTAGCGCCCTACTTGAGCCGCGGTAAATGTGCGCCGCTCGCTCCACAGCGCCTGCCCAGCTTTGCCAGTGGCGGTGATCATGGCGGTGTAAGTGCCATTTTTCCGAGCGCGGACGCTTGCTAGGTAGCCGGTTCCGTTTCTGCCGATTGCGTAAGGTGCGGGGATTTTGTTCATTTTGGGTTTTTGGTTTGTTGTCTCACTCTGGCGGCCTCGTCAGCACCCGCCTTACGGGTGGACGCCCTGGAGGGCGTTTCGGCCTAGCACGCAACTGCGCAGCGTGCCCGGTCGTCTGCGTGCAGGTCGGCGTGTACATCGTCGCAGATTTCATCGAGCGCGCCCACCTCGACGGCCAGCGCGTAGCCGTTGGCATAAGATTCCACCATGCGGTAGACCATTTGGTTTTCATGGCTGTAGGTGTAACCTTCAGCGGTGAATGAAGCGGAGGAAAGCAGTGTTGTTGTCATTTGGTTTTTTTGGTTTTGGTCTCTCACTCTGACGGCCTCGTCAGCACCAGCGTAACTGGTGGACGCCCCCTCGGGCGTTTCGGCCTACACAAATTTTACGCCGCCAATTGCCATCAGCTTTTTTTCCATGCCCAGGGCTGCGTCCATTACGGACATCCCAGCGGCAGGCTGCATCATTACAGCCTTGCCGTTAGCGATTTGGAAAAGCGCGCCGCAGCTAACTGCCACGCCAATCTGGCGATTGTTGTGGATCGCTTCGGCGTGGAGGGTCAGGGTGTGCAGGCCAGTGTGAGTCGGGGTGAGCGTGGTCGTTGTCATGTCGCCTATCTTAGGCAGCGAAGCACGCTTGGCTAGCTTTATTTTGATTTATTTTTTGCCCTGCGTAACTTATTGAGTTCGCGGGACTTAGGCCGCGGCTTGCTGGCATTTTGACGCGCTGTCTCTGTTTTTTTTTCGGATTTAACAACGCCGCCCAGTTTGCCAATCTCGCGGCAGTGTTCGCGGAGTGTTTTATCGGGTTGCATTTTGTTGTAACCTGTTGATCTCACGCTCGATGTACCAGATCGCCTTGCGCAGGTCTTGCACCGCGTCGCCTTTTTGGCCTGCCCGCCATAAGTATTTGATGGCGTTACCAATACAGAAATTATAATGCTCGGTAATGCGGATACACTCCACACCCGACGGGTGCGCGGTATAGTGCAGCGGATGGTTGACTGGGTCGGGCGGCTTCATCCCCTGATCCTACCCAAGCCCGCTTGGTTGTCAAATTAGCGTCGCAAGTGCCTTTGTTTCATGGGGATAAATCCAAAAACCCCGTCGCAGGCTCTCCCTGCGCACCATACGGCAAATTGTAGCTGTGCCTAAAAACAAAGCAGCCCCGCCCCGCAGCAAACGGGAACAGGGCGTGCAAAGTAGGGTCTCTGAATTCGACCTTATTTTCACGCATCTGGGGCAGATGTCAACTTGTTATTCGCCCGCCGGTACAAGTCCAGCCTCGAACAGGTCAGCCTCTTCCCCGCGCCGCCGTCTAAGCCCCTTGGAATTAGGCCACAAGCGCGCCATCTCGCGGAACTGGTTGGGGATCTCTTTGAAATTGCCGGTCTTGAGCAGCGCCTGGATGTTGCACATTTCCCGCCTGCGCTCGCCGGTCAGACTCGGCCCCCGGTTAAAAACCAAGCTTACCAACGCCGCAGTGCAGTCCCCGGGCAGCTCCTCTGCCTGCGGATAAATCCTGAGCGTCCGCAGATACCAGGTCGGCAGCGTCGTCGCCTCAAACACGGCCAGCGCCGCCGCCCAGGGGATAGACAGGTGGCGGACGTAGGGCAACACCGTCTGAGCGGCCTCACCAGTCCTGCCAGAGACTCCGACCAGCGCGGCCAGCGTCGAGGCTGGCAGATGCGGTGCCCACGCCCTAGTCGTCTCGCTGGCAGGAGTCATGCCCAAGTCCCAGCCTATACCAATTGTCACGCCGCTGCTCTCACCTGGCCACTCGGGCTGCGCGTCGTACTCGTGTTCCCCGCCGGTCTCCCAGCCGATAATGGATTTTATGCCGCGTGCACTAAGATTCATCTTCATCCTCCTCCTCAATTAGTTCGGCTTCCGTTGGGTGCTCAGACCACCGTAGTGCCTGGTACATGCGAGCGTAGAGACTGCCACTGCCCGCTTCAAAAGTCTGATAGGTGTCAGTGTCGCTGTCGTGCGCCAATATTTGGACGCAGTCAAAATGCTCGCCTAGGTCAGCAGCTACGCGCTGGATGTGCGCTTGTTTTTCGTCGGTCGTCATAATTTTCCAACGTTGTAATGGTTTGCGAGAGTCATTTTTCGATCTCGCGTCTGCGCACGATATTTTTTGCATTCCCAGCCCTTGCGCGTAACCAAGGCTTCCACGACGCCTCTTTTTACGCCTAGCTTTTCCGTAAGGTCGTTTATTGTGTACCAGCCCACTGGCGGATGTTCGCCAATTAACTCAGCCTTAAGCAGTTCCAACAGTGTATTTTTCATACGGGCAACCTAAAATCCCCAGCTTTTGTCTCTTTTGCCAACCAGACAACAGTCTCGCTGTCGCAGTACTCGCCCCAAGCAAATCCCCTGCTCCACGAGGTAGTTGCGCGCCGGTTTGCGGCGTAACCCATTGCGCTAGTGTCGCCTAGCCACCCCACGCAATACCCCGTCGGGTGCGTCCTGTTGCGCCCCTCAGCCTGGGTCACGCGGTGCAGGTGTGCGATCACTACCTTGCTGGCGGTACCGCCGCACACGGCCTCGGCGTGATCCCTGACTGCCTGCTCGTTAACCATGTACCCGTGCCCAAAAAGGCAGTCGCCTAACTGCCTCCAGCCGTTTTGAAAATGATAGTCCACGACCTCGCACCGCATCCGTTTGGCCTGCTCTGTGATCTGCCCCATCACACGGCCCGCCAAGGCTGCCACAATGGCGCGCGGTGACTCCATGAGCGTGTTGAGGCGGGCCTCGTGGTTTCCCAAAAAGTACAAGCGCGGCTCAAGCTGGTGCAGAAACGCAAGCCCATCCTGTAGATCAGACTCGGGATCCGCGGACTCGTCAGCGGTGCCAGCCGCGCCAGCGCGCAAACACGCCAGGTCAATGGCGTCGCCCAGATGGATTGTCACCGCCGGTTTCCAGCGCCCCTTGAACGCCAGCACCTTTTTTAGGAGAGCTTGGTCCGCGTGGTGCCCGTGCGAACACCCGACGGCCAAGAATCGCTTCCAGCTGCGGGTGATGTTTGCCATGCGCTATTTGCGGAGGCTGCGTATCGTCTCGATAATTTTAAGCGCCGTAAAAACTCCTGCCAACAAACAGCCCGCCACACGGATCCACTGCTCGACCTCGCTTAGCGACAGCGCTAATGCGCTGATGTTAGCCATGTTGACTGTCGCTAGGTCGAGCAGATGTCGGTTAGACACGGGCAAGGAAAGTTGGTCCTGACACTGTTGGGAGTCGTCCGGTGGCGTCATAAATTCCAGAATAAGGCATGATTTCATCGGACGGAAGTCCCACGCCATCAGTGCTTGCGGGGGGCAGCATCCGCTTTACGCTTGCCAGCACCTGGAGCCCTGCGGGCGGTGTTGCGCCTAGGTAGCGGGCCTGCATCTGCGGGATTATTTGGACGGGCAGTACGGTCATAAAATTGTTTGCCGAAGAATCCCACAGCCAGCCCAGTAACGCCAGCAACAAGCGCCCAAGTGCCGGGTGCAATGGATGATGCAATAGCCAGCAGCATCGAGAGGTTGCCGGGTGTGATGCTCATTTGCTTTCCTGTCGCTTGTGCGCTGCGCCAAAATAAAATCCCAACACAGCCGTAAACCCAGACGTAAGTCCTCCCATCAGTAGCGTTAGCGTCGGGTCACTCCAGAGTTTCATATCGCCTGTGAGGAGCGCGCAGATGATGCCCAGATAGCACACTGTGAGCGTGCACGCCAACGCTGGCGGCACCCAACTACCTGTCGAGGTTTGCATCGCTCGTGCGCTTGCCCGGTCCTCGGCTGCCAGTTTTTCGGCATCAATGCCCAACTCAGCCATGCGTGCCTTGAGTTGCAGATCGGCAGCCTGTAAGGCAGCAATCTGCTCCGCGGTGAGGTTGCCCGAGGTAAGCGCCCGCTGGACTTTGTCGGTCGTTGCCTCGCTGATGCCAAGTGCCTTGCCGACAGCCTCCACGGCAGCCCCCGCAAGGGGGGAACCAAGGCAACTGGCAATCGTGGGAAGGAGTTTGGCAAGGAAACTCATACAAAATAGGGCGTGTTTGGTGTAACTTTAAGATAAATAAATTCTAAATTTGCTGTTACATTAGTATTAATTGCAGCAGCTCGATTTAATAATGTGTTGAAATACATAGCTGCAATTGGAATCGTGGTTATGTGCGTTGCAACAATTACGCCATCAATCTTTGCAACAATCTCAGTTCCAGCAGCATTAATTACAATTTCAAGGTTTCTGAACGTGTTTTGAGCAAACGAAAATCCAGTGTTTGTGACTGTTTCTGTTCCTCCTGTTTTTGTTACAAAATCAATCTGTTGTCTATTTTCAGACCTAAAATAAATAGCATTCACAGATTCTGCAATTAACGAACTCCCCCAACCGCAACGAAATGAGCCGGTTAGCGTTGCGTCAAACCAAGTTGCAGCGCCCTGTGCAACTCTCCAGATTGCTCTGGCAGAAGAGTTTCCAATTAAAGAATAAAGGCAACTCTGTTGTATTTTAGTTTGTTGGTTAATTGAGCCAACCACATTAGTGTTTAACGCAATAACGCCAAACCCAGATCCAGCAGTGGAAATACTAGAAATGCCACCATTGTTGATAATAGTCAGATTTCCCGCTAGAGGCGTCGAGCCTAAGAAATGCTCAAGAAACTCAAAATACGAACCTGTTGCTGGTACGGAGCGATTAAGCACAGCCACTCCGTTATCAGCGCCGAGAAACAGCTCGCCGGTATACGTGTTGACTGCCAACTCACCGAGGGTCAACGAGTCAGGATTGCCCGCCGCCCCGCTCCTCTTTTTTGGGATGATCGGGAATGCCATAGATTAGTAAGTGCCAGCAGTTGCTACAGTTGCCGTGCCGTCGCCTGCAATCTCAATAGACGCGGATGATTTTACGCCACCGACCACCGTCGAGGTGCCGGGGATAACCTTGGCGGCACCAGCGCCGGAAATAAACAGGCCGTTGGTGGAGAGCGGGTCGATGCTCAGGATCCCCAACTGGGCGGTAGTGGCAATCTGTAGCTGCACTGTAGACAGCTGCCCCAGAGCGTTAAGCTGCGGGACCTTGCCAGACTCGGCCAGCGCGGTCACCTGCGCGGTGCTGAGCGCGCCGATGTTTGCGGGAGTCAGCAGCACGTTGCCCGCAATTGGAGCCACGCTGTTGACGGTTATGATTTCCGCGGTCGCGCCGTGGATAAGATCCCAGGTCGCGCCATTAAAAGCCAAGATGTCGCCCGCAAGAAACTGCGTCTTGCCATCAATGGCAGTGCCTAGCGTTGCCGTGGTGGCGCACACATAGTAATCCCCCTTGGCTGCTGCGCCACCGCCCACACCGCCGCCAGAAGTAATTACGGGCGAGCTATTTACGGTCCACGCGCCCTTGTAATTAAGACTGCCCGTAACCGACGCAGGCAATTGCGCCACTGCAATTTTGCCATCGCCTCCCAGCTGCGGCACCAGTCCAGCAACTGCGGCAGTAGTCAGCGCCGGGAAAATTTGCGACGTTGTCAAACCGCTCAGCTGCACTAGCGGCATATGCCCCATCGTGGTCAGCTGCGGGATTTTAAGCGGCGTCGCCAATTGGCTAATGTCGTCAGTCGTCAGCGCGTTAGCCGTGCCGCCGCCAATCTCCACCACGCCGCTGGTGCCCAAATTGGAATTTGCCTTGACGTAAAGTTTGCCGGTGGCGGTATTTACAGCCAATTCTCCAAACCCCAAAGCGCCAGCAAGAGGCGCAATTTCGGAGGTTGTGACGGCGTTGCGTATCGGGATGATTGGAAATGCCATGGTCGTGTGTTAGTAAGTTCCTGCGGTGTAGGTTGCTGGCACCCACTCGGTGCCGTTAAATTGGAAAACTTGGTTGGCTGCAGGGTCAGTGGCAGAAACCGGTTGGCCTTGGATGCCAATAACGGTTGCTGTGTTGACGCCGGACTCAGGCACAATCTCGACGTCGCCCACTACAGCGTCGAGTGTGCCAGGCAATCCGGGGACGCCGGTGAGGAGGGTGACGACCAGAGGGCCGCAAGAGTTGTCGCAGCTCATGATATTGTTACGCGGGCCTCGATTAGCCGGATGTCCCAGTCATCGGGCCGCTGCACGTTAATTGTTAGCACCGCCCCGAACTGGGCAGAGAAAAGCGCCGTCTGCGTGTTGGTCAGCCGCAGCGCCACCGTCTCGGGTGTTGGCTGCACAATGCTAGGGGTCGTCAGCGCCGCGCCGGCAGCGGTCTTGAGCGTCGCCACCACCTGCCACGCGGTTAGGTCAGAATACGCCGAGCAGGGGCCGTCCTCCTGGAGGGAAAAGGAAAAGTCCCAGTCGGTGCCGCGCTGAATTGTGGATGAGGTTTGGACGGCGACCATTACACTCTAGTGCGTTGGGACAAGTAATTTTGCGCGCTGTCACAGCAGCCGCTGATCTGTTGCGCGCCCTCGGGCCACGCTATGGCGGCGACCTCATCGGCTCTGCTGGCGAGCTTATCGAGCGGGCAGGTCGGAGCCTCGCTAAGGATCTGGTAGCGTGCCACGCAGCCCGTGCGCTGGTGGCAGCTTAGGCAGATTGCGGTACGTTTGTCTACGAGCCAGCGCGGGATCATGGAAGTGCAAAAGTTATTGCCAACGAAAGGTCCTTGGTTTCCGTTGTTGTTGGCGTGCTAATATTTTTGGTGCCGGTCACGCCATTTTTGTACCAGCTTAACGCAATTGCGTTTGTCGGCGGAAAATACTGAGGCGGTGGGTCGCTGGGATAAAAATCGGCGTAAACGTAAATCTGGCCCGCCGCAATAAATCCATCAATGATCGCACGCCCAGCCACTGAGTAAGGATCGTTTTCCAAATCTGGATAAATCCAACTCCCTTGCAACAGATTGCGATTTGCGCTCCAAAGTCCTGTTGACAAATCTGTTGTCCAAAAGTACAACCACCACTCTTGATCGGGATAGATATCTGGCTTGCTGCTCGTGACAATCATCGGCTCCAACTGGACCAGGCTGCCGGTGAGCGTAGTCCTGTTGCGGCAGACATTAACACTGCCATCCTGCTCGATTTGCGTGCCCCTCAAAACCCAATCTGTTTTGGGATTTTCTGCCGTCGGTAACGGCCCGCCCTCGCAACGCAACTCTCTATGGGTCCATCCTGTATAGATAGGCGCATGGTCAAAAGTTTGGTCGCCGCTAAGCGTGTAGCTCTCAGACGGCTCGGTAGGCGACGTAAAGCTAAATCTATACTGCCCTTGAGCAGAGACCGTTGCAGTAATTTTACTGCGCCATTCCCAGCAATTCATTTTTTAGGTCGTCCACGCTAGCGCGCACGGATTTGGCTGCGGCTGCGAGCACACGTTGTTGATTGCCACGATGCGCGCTGGGTCTGTTTCGGTTTCCACCGTAGCCAATAAAATGTACTGCTCGGATGCTGTGTTTGATTGCAAGTCGTTGGACTTGAGTACTGTAATTGAGTCACTTCCTGTTTCAATTTCTAGCGTAGTCGTGTTAAAAAGGATCCTGGCGTAGATGTAGCAATTTTGAGAAATATCCAAAATAAAGTCAGGAAAGCCGAGTCCCATGCCGTTAGGGTAGCGGCCAGCAATTTGATCCTGAGCAATTTTAACTTTAAGCGCCGTCTCCACGCTTGCGTTGGTCGCCTCAAACCAGCACTTTACGCCAGCGCCACCACCACCGCGCACCTGCGCGTCTACCATGATCGTAGTTCCACCAGGTGTTCGGGAAAACGTCCCGCCAATAACCGAAGTCACTGCTGCGGATCGAATCGCGTTGCTGAGTTTGTTTAATTCAGTCGAGTTGAGTTCCAGCCCGCGCCTAAAGTTTGGGATGTCCATTTTTAGGTATAAAGAACTTCTTCCCAATTACTGCCGCGCGCGCTGCTCAAATATTCGCGCGTAACTCGCCATTTAATTCCCTCTTGTTGTGCGCTTAATCCCGTCAAAATGAAATTTACTTGCCCGGTGTATCCTTCGTATCCAGTGTTGGAAATTATTCCAACGTTTGCGGTGCTAGGAGCTTCGGATTCAAGTGTGGTGTGTTTAATTACCGTCCTAGGCGAAAGATATGTCGTGACCCCCCTTGTCCAAAGTGCGTACAACGTCGAAAAAACTTCTCCAGTTTCATCTGCTGGAGTCCACCCGTTAAGATCTGGATTGTTCGGGCTCTGCTTCCAGATAGACCAGTCTTGTTTATTTTTGGTAGTCAGTGTTGAAAAGTAGGGATGTGACTCTACGGGCTCTTGAGTTGTGGACACGTCCAGCGAGTAAACCGCAGGCATTTCCTCATCAAAGAACTCTTCAACGATTGTCACTACGCCGTCTGCCTGCGTCACTCGGTACGAGCGTGCGTCGTCAGATGGGTCTTCCCAGGCAAATGCCTGCTTGGTGGTAGTACGAGTAACAAGCCCCGTCGGGTCTTTGCTAACTTCAATCTGCGTTTCGGTTGCCATAAATTTAAGCGCTCAACACCATCCCCCCCGTAGAGGGCGCAATCTGGTAATCTTGTCCGCCTTGTTTCACGACGTTGATCAAATCTTTGATGTAGTCGCGAATGTCACCTTGGATTCGGACAGACTCGTAAGCTGGCGAGTTTGTTTGCATTGTGGACAACATAGACGATCCCCCTCCTATTTTTTGCAGGCTAGAAATGTCTCCCATGCCAAGCGGGCCACTGACTCCAGTGCCTGATTTTTTAATAATGTCCATGCCCGTAGGTGATGCCCCCGGCGTTGGATTCTTTTTGCGGGCCTCTTCATTTGCCTTTTCAATCTCAGCCATCCCCCGCGTTATATAGGTGTCCTGAGTTTCTGGAGCACCTTCTTGGTGGCCGCTTGGCCCTCGATCTTCACCAAGTAGTTTTCCAAGAAACATGGCTGGGGCAAAAAGTATCTCTGCCGCTTTGCTGAAGGCTCGCACAACTAAGTTTGCAATATCAGCCATGTAAATAGCGATTTGTTTTCCAGCCAACGCAAACATGCTCAACTCTTTGCCTGCTGTTACACCGGCTTTGCTGAAATCTAATTTTTCTGATTTTTCCAGCACGTCCATTAGTTGCGGGACAATCTCGGATGCAATCCCTACAAAAAAGCCGCGAATCTTGTTTCCCGTAAGCCCTAGAATGTCGCTGGCTTTCCCAAAGACTCCAGCGTTTTGCAGCAGGAGTGCGGCCTGATTTCCAAGCACCTTTCGCACTTCTTCCATGCCCCCAGCGGCGAACACTGAAAGCAGCTTTGCCCCGCTCTTTCCAAACACCTCCATTGCCATCGCAGACCGTTGCGCCGGGTTCTGGATTTTCCCAATCGCGTCCCCAATTGTCATCAGCTGCTCGTCTGCGTTGAGCCCTTGAATGTCACCGATGGAGATTCCCATGAGTGCAAACTTGTTGGCGGCCTCTGCGCTGCCAGATCCCGCTTCAGCGATCATGCGTTGCATTTTTGCAAGCACCGGCTGCACCTGCTCGGCTTTCATACCGTTAAGGTCAAAAGCCATTTGCAACTCCATCAGCTTGTCCACTGCCACGCCGGTCTGCGCGTTAAGGTCAACTAGGTCGTCGCCTAATTGGAGCGCGTCGCGGAGTCCTGTAGCGGCAAAGGTTGCGGTCTTCATCACGATTGCTATCGCGCTCAGGTTGCCAATGGCTTGCCCAATGCTTGAAAACATGCCGCCGCCGCCAGATTGCTGCATGGCAGAACCTAGTTGCCGTGTTGAGCTTATCGCGCCTTGAATGCCGCGTTGAAAGTTGGCCCAATCGAGTCCAAGAGATGCAAAAATCATTTTAGCGTATGCGTTGGCGGTTGAGAAAGTCTGCTGTCCGGCGGGCCATTGCATTAGCCTGCTGAGTAAATGCCACAGCGAGTTTTTGCTGAATGTTTGCTGAGTCGCTGTGCGAAGTGTTGTTTTTCACCATGTACTTAAGCTCAGTCTCGGTATCTGTTACCTGCACGCTGCCTCCAACTTTTCCAGCGTGCCGACTGATCCAAGCGGGAACGCCTGGCACGTTAAAACGTCGCACTCCATCCATCCATCCACCGGCAGTCATGCCTTGTTGCTCGAGCAGCTTCCGCTCAATGGCTTTGATGCTGGTCGTCCACGCTGGCATTCTCGGCCTGCCCATAATCCTGCGTCTTGCGTTGCGCTTTGATTTGTACCAACTCCAGAGCTGGTCAGGAGTCTTGTCCAGATTCTCTCTATTTGCTCGCGGGCCAAACCTTCGCTCAATCAAATCCCATCCGCCTGGGCGGCGCGCGGTTTGTTTGAATGCCGCAGGAATCGGCTGAAACGCTCGGCTCAAATCCTTTAGAATCGCACGCTTTCCTTGGCGCTTGCCTTTAGCGTAGTCCACGCGGATGTTTTCGCCTCCTGCCAAAGACGCGTTTTTTCCGCCCATCGGAGGAGTTGTTGCAAAAACAAAACGCAGCATGCCACGGAAGCTCTCCTGCACTTGCACTCGAGCAGCGCGTCGCCCCGTGGCAATAGTGCGTTGCAACTCGGTTACAAATCTTGCTTGCGCGGCGGCGTAATCCCAGCGAGGTCCGTTACTCATCGTCTTCCTCCTCTGCCTGCTGCGGCGCCACAAATAAGGATTCCAGGCTGTTTGCCTTTTGTTTGATGGTCCACGCCCCGTTGCCCCAAATTGCGGCGTGGTAGACTCGCAGCACCTGCGCAAGCGGCATCCGTCGCTGTATGTGGTCTTGAGTCCATCCGGTTTCACGCGCCAGCACCAGAAGGAAGGCTTCCTCCCAGCCCGGCGCCGTTAGTTTTTTGGTACGTCCTCCCGTGTTCCACCAAGCTGTGGAATAACTTCCACGCGACCCGATTCCACGGCCTCAAACTGGCCCCGGCACCATTCCGTTACGGGCTTTGCCAAGGCCATTGGAAACCACCTTGTAAACGCCTTAATGGCACCTAGCGCAGCGCCATCAGAGATTGCTTGCTCTACCTCTTCGGGGTCGCGGCTTTGTAGCCATGCGCAGGCAATCACCTGCTGTTGGTCGGAGAGTTTGGCAAGGTCTAGCTCAATAATTGCTGTCTGCGTTGTCATTGTCCAAGGACGCAATTCAAGCGGCCCAACTTTTGTGTTTTTTAGAAAAAACGGGTTCATGCAAAGCGGGCTTGGAATTCGTTTTTGAGCCAGTCGGGACTGTCGGGATAGACGACGCCGAAACTGCGTGCGTCCCCGCGGGAGATCCCAACGGCGGCCGATCTGGCAAAGCGCTTGAGGTCGCGTGCGTTGTCCCTGTACCCGCGCATCCACGAGATGTCGGAATCAGGATTGGCCTTGCACCACTCAATGTTTTCAAAGCGCTTGCGGAACTCGTCAAAGTCAATGTCCTCGCCGTCCACCTTGGCGAGCACGTCGCAGTTTACAATCCACCGGACGTGGGTCTTTCCAGCCTCATCCACAAAGTGCTGAAACCCGCCGCGTTTGATGAGTGCACCGCCCGATGTCAACCAGGCGGCGATAATGTCAGTGTTAAAGCTCTTTCCCGGAGCTTCGGAGTCCTCAAGTAATCGGAGGCGCATAATTTGTTTGCGTTAAGCGTTTTTGTAGACCGTGCCAGTCGCGGACCAGCCTCGGAAATCGTCGTTTTTTGAGTCGAGAGTAACGTTGGTCCAAATGCCTTTTCCGGTCACGCCAGTGATGCCACTAGTGACTTCGCCCACCTCAAAAGGGCAGGAGTCGCCTTTGCCTTTGACGCTGACAGAATACGATGTGTCGTACGTTTTGGCTTCAGAAAATTCACCGGCTGAGTCAATCAATTGCTTAAACTCACCCTTCATTTCAATGTCCACAGACTCCACAATTGAGCCCGATGCCGTCACAAGTGTTACTCCAAAGGTCGCCATAATTTTTATTCAAAAAGGGTGTAGGTTGCTTCGGATGTGGAAAAGTCGTCGTTAGTTTGTGAGACTTTTGAGCCAGTAAGTTTAGCGCCACTAAATGCACCTTCTGGAACTGCCAGCAAATCGTCTTCCCCCTTGGTTTTGACGGTGGTCGTGGTGGTGCTGCGCGGCTTGGCCTGCACTAAAACTGTCTGCCCGTCAAAGTCGCGGATGGTTGCAAGCTCCACCGCAGTCTCTTGCGAGGACTCTTGCAAATATCCGCTCGGTGCGGTGACTCCAAATGTTATTGCGCCAAATGAAACGGCCATAATTTTTAGGATATAGGGCCAAAGCCCACGGTGTAAGGCATCGAGGTTCGCCAGTGACGCTCCTCGCGTAGGTTGTCGGTTGATTGTGCGACGACCCCGTACAACTGCACGGCGTCGGAATCGAGTGTGATGGTGCGCATTGCTGCGTCTACTGCGGATGCAAATGCGGCCTGATCGGCCTTAGAAAAGTCGTCTGCTTGAGACATCACGTTAAGCGTCAGCGTGCCGCGCTGAAGCGGGCTGCCAACCACAACGTCGGTTTGCAGTTCCATCAAAACGGATTGCGACGGAATAGGCTGGTCATCCTGCGGCTCGCCAACGTAGACGCCAGGAAGCGCCAGCGAGAGAGCTGCCTGCACGGCCTCGGACAGGATGCCGTCGATCATCGGGTGATGTCCTCCAAGTACAACTTCCACGAAATGGGATCCTCGTCCCAGCTTGTGATGCGCCGCTCGGTGCCGTTGACGGTCAGCTTTGCGCCCTTTACCGGCTCGGAAAAGCCAGCTTTCAAGAGACGCACAAAGCCCGCAAAATGCTGCTCAAATCCCCCCATCGCCAACAGGTCAGAAGTTTTTTCGCTCGCCACCGAAAACACTGTGACGCCGTCATAAGTGACAGAGTCGGCCTGCATGTAGTCAAGTGCCTGGCTCATGGCGCTTTCGGTAATGGCGGTCCAGTCGGACATTAGATCAGCGTTGCCGGTTCAGCCTTGCGCCGGGAAACTACCTTGGGAGCCTCTAGGATGCCCTTGTTGAGCTTTGATCCTTCCGGCGTAGGGTTGCACACCAGATAGACGCGCCCAGGGTTGCTGTGAGCCTTGTAAAACTTGCGGGCCTCGTCGGGAGAGCCAGTGGAAAGGATCACCTGCGGGCCTGCGCCGAGGTCTTCGAGGACGAGAGAGATTTTCATTTTGGGATAATCGGTAAAAAGCCGGAGCCCCCTACTGGA
>Ga0209553_1000519_pt1 | contig 19988 bp, 13 predicted proteins | sample LauGreFBDMM110DN_2_FD_188217 | JGI IMG/M metagenome (GOLD analysis project Ga0209553, IMG submission 188217) | Freshwater lake microbial communities from Lake Michigan, USA - Fa13.BD.MM110.DN (SPAdes) (version 2) | ecosystem: Environmental > Aquatic > Freshwater > Lake | place: Lake Michigan...
TCTGTCAACCTTTAAAGTTGGGGTTGAATTGTATTTGTACGACGGACTTCCAGTCCGTCGGCGGTAACCTTTGTCGACGGACTGGAAGTCCGTCGTACCCGAAAATTGAGCCTTGACAGAGCACTAGGGGATTTACTGACGGACAACTGAATCAGGCTGGAAGAACGAAATACAGCACCCTCAAAACGGCGATCCTCGCAGTTGACATTGCCCGTAACCCGAGGCTTCAGCGAGGCCCGGAACTTGCCATTCCTTACTTCCGCATCAGGTTACGACATCCTAGGCGCAAATCGCCAGTTTTCACCGCCGCTAGTATAGCGGGCGTTGATCTAATCTGGACTGCGAGAGCGGTCAAGCATCCGAGTTTGTCAGCGCATCACTAAAACTCCCTGCTTTCCTCCAAACTTGAGAAGCTAAAAACTGGTCGAACCTTTCAAGACACGGCATTAAAAACGGCTCCCGAGCCACAACATCTGGTTGCTTTAGAATATCCCCCGCGCAAGCACCATTGAATCGGAGCTGAATTCGCAAGAATACGGAGGTATCCAAGATTAATGGTCGAATTATGGTGAATCCGGCGACGACTCACATCGCGGCAAACCAACACATGAGGATCCTCGGTGGGTCACCTTCGAATTGCAGGCTTTTCTGAAAACACGTGGGCAAAGAACATTAACGCAAATTCCCCATGTGCCCTAATCTAATCACTGTGTCTGCCTGTGTGGCAATTCTCTGCGAGTGTTGAGAATTCGAAAACAGGGTCGCGTCTGATGTGCCTGTTTGATTTGCGAGAAGAATTGGCTTCTCTATGATCCCTGAATCTCGTAGTTCAGGCGACCGTCAAAGTCCGAATTTTTTTAGTGGAACGGCTGGTTGGTTGAGCGAGGGATAAGCGATTGGGATCAGCCGCTTTTGATCGGCAAGATGCTGGCTCGAATGAAAGCCCAGTGTCAGGTTCGACCGGACCGCGGAAGGCAGTCTGGAATCGCTGGCCAAATTTATCTAATTCCGCATTGAAATTCCTTGGAGACGAACGAAGGATGACTGAACAGAAGGCAACAAACGTTACATGGCATGCACACAACATCACGCGCGAAGACCGCCAGAAGCTGAACGGGCACCGTGGAGCGGTGCTGTGGTTCACAGGTCTCAGCGGCTGTGGCAAAAGCACGATCGCGAACGCAGTGGATCAAATGCTGCACGAACGGGGTGTGCACACCTTTGTGCTGGATGGAGACAACATCCGCATGGGGCTGAACAAGAATCTTGGTTTTACCCCCGAAGACCGGACCGAAAATATCCGCCGCATTGGTGAAGTCGCTAAATTGTTCGCCGACGGCGCAACGATCGTATCGACCGCATTCATTTCGCCTTACAAGGCCGACCGCGATTTGGTCAGAGGTCTCATGGCACCGGGTGAGTTTATCGAGATCATGGTGGAAGCCAGTCTTGAGACCTGCGAAGCTCGTGACCCAAAGGGACTCTATAAAAAAGCGCGTGCTGGCGAAATTAAGAATTTCACCGGGATCAGCGCCCCCTATGAGGCACCTGAAAAAGCCGAACTCACTTTGGATTCTGACAACAAGGGCATTGAAGAACTTGCGAAAGAAGTTATTGCGTATCTTGCAGATGCCGGAATTCTGAAGTAACAGACGGCTTTACCAGCAGGGATTTGCCAGAGCTAGGCGGGCGATTTTATCCCGGGCAATCAAAGAGCGTTTGCTAACAATCTAAAGCTCAAAGACATGTGGCGGTCGAAATAGGGTCGCCGCATGTCGCGTCTTGCATTTTTAGCGAGAGACGCAACTGAAATCGGCGATAGGACGTCGCTGGCTGCTTCGCGGGATTCGAGCTGCCCCACCCCCCCAAAAAAACGGGGCCTTTCAAGAGGAAAGAGCCGCGACCGACCTCTGTTCTGAAAGGATGCTGCGGATGATTTCCGTGAGTACGATAGTGCTGCTTTGGCTTTCTGTGTCATTGGCTGTCATGGGACCGATAGTTGACGACTCGAATAACTCTGATGGACCCCAAGTTACAACTGGAGCCAACGACGCATCGTCTGGAAAATGGCTGACTTCGTTCGATGAGGCAAAAAAAACCTCGATCGAGAGAAATGTGCCTCTCATCTTGCATTTTGAAGCCGTGTGGTGCGGAGCGTGCCGCCAGATGGATGCTGCAGTGCTGAATCACCAAGATGTGGCGAAACATCTGGGCAGCTCGGTGATTGGCGTGCGGATCGACGCGGATCGTGACCCGGAACTGATTGCCAAGTATGCCATTTCATCCTTACCCACGGAGGTGGTTATCGGATCCGATGGATTAGAACTTGCACGGTACACCGGCAGTGCCACGCTGGCAGAATATACGGCGCGCCTTGATAAATCAGGGATCAGGAGCGGAACGGATCCGAACACAAATCCAATCCTTGGGCTAGACGATAGTCTGCGCCGGTGCCTGCTTGTGATGCGGGATGGCAAAGTTGTCGGGCTGGGTGGATTTTGTCCCGTGGCCATGATGCGAGACAAGAAATGGCTGAAGGGCTCTGAAGAATTTGTTGGTTCTTACGACGGGGTTGATTACTTCTTCCAAACGGCTGAAGAACGAGAATTCTTCTTTGCCTGCCCCAAAGAGTTTGTCCCTGGTCTGCACGGTTGCGATCCTGTGGAATTCCAACGCGGTCGCCGGGCTGAAACCGGTGCCATTGAACTTGGTGCCTTTTATAAAGGCCGTGTCTTCTTTTTCACATCGCCGTCCAATCGCCGCCTATTTACCAATAATCCCGCTTGGTACGCCGAAGGGGTTTCTACTGACCGCATCCAGAATCCCGAACAGTTTCCATTTTTGAAATCGATGGACCTGAATTAGTGTCGTGTCACCTGGCGCGTGAATTGGCCCGGCAGGATGTCTGAACCCGTGTCGCAATTGCGCAACAAAAACGGGGTTGCAGTCACCGCTGAGTCAAAACGTCCCCGAGCTTCATTCCCGTCATTTTTTGTTTCGTTCCGTCGCCTGTTTGTGGATGGCTTCTTGTGCATGCAGCAGACGGTCGGGCCAAACGAAAGTCGGAGCGGTCGATGGGTCGTAGCCTTGCATGTGGCGAGTCAGTCGTGTGATGGCTTTCGTGTAGCGTAGTTCGGTATCTCGAAACACTTCGCGACAGAGCGCCGCAAGTTCCGGATCGTAGTCCAGTAATTCTTCGCGGGTATCCACATGGTTATGATCATGATCATCTTCGCGATTGTTGTCAAACCATGACTGCACCCCTTCAGCGAAATATTCGTGGTGATTGACCGACGCATACTTTCCCTTCCACAGTCCAGCACTCATCGCTTTCTGGTAGGCGGCTTGCAATCGTGGATCAAATGTGGGATCCACATTCACCAGTCCACGCAAATGAATATTGTGCGCAAATTCGTGGATCAAAATATTCTCAGTCAGATACGGATCACCGGGGTAGCTCAACAGGTTTTCTTCGCCGCACGTGCAGTAGGCATCCGTTTCTGATCCTCCCATGCCACGAGCTCGCGCGTCCCAAAAGTTTTTTGCCGTGACGCCCTCAGCCTGTTTGTTGTCTTCCGACTCCGCTGCCATCCATTTCCATTCCGGCAGATCTGTTGTAAATTCATGTGCGCCAATAATGCACATCCTGGACCCGCTTTTAATCATCGCATCTCGGACATCTGGCCGTTTAGCCAATAGCATGTTGATCAGAAACGCAGCTTCTTTTAAGGCGTAATCATTGACGTCTGCAGACGCCAAGATCGGATATCCGTTGGCGCTGATATATTTTGTGTAGAACTCTGGCGTCTTCAGTTCAGAAGGCGGTGCGGAAATATCCTGAGCGAACAGGAATGGCATCGTCGCAGTTGGAAAAAAAATGACCGTAAGCAAAACGGCAACTCGGCGGCGTGCAAGCATCGGGAGTAACTCTCGGGGATTTTGTGTTGACTTCACCAATCAGGTCTTGGAACATTCGAACTCGCGGGGTGCCGCTGATCCGATTGCAAGCGGAGCGATAACAACAATTGTGGGCATCACGTGGTTAAAAAGTTTGATTTGTCGGTTGAATTAACCAACCCTGAGTTGTGATGATACATTCTCCAACGTTGCACACTACTTTATTCCAGTTTTTTCCAGCACAGACACGCCGCTCTTATGAGAACGCTGATCCCGATTGTCGTTTTGTTCGCTATAACCGTCACCATTCCGATGAGCTTGCAAGCTACGGATGAGGAGGGCGTGCAGTTCTTCGAACAGAAAATTCGCCCGGTGCTTGTGCAGCATTGTTATGGTTGCCACTCGGTTGAAGCACTGGATAAAAAGAAACTCCAAGGCGACTTGTATCTCGATACAGCCGCTGGAGTTGCTGCTGGCGGTGAGTCAGGCAAAGCGTTGGTAGTCAAGGGAAAATCAGCGGAGAGTCTGCTGCTCAAAGCCCTCATGTATGACGGCATCGAAATGCCCCCCACGGGTAAGCTACCCGCCGAAGTGATCGCCGATTTTGCAAAGTGGATCGATCTTGGAGCCCCTGATCCGCGAGATGGCGCGGCTGCGATTAAACCGAAGCGCGAGATCAACCTTGCGGAGGGCAAGCAATGGTGGGCGTTCCAGCCGTTGCAAGAGGTGGCGTTACCTGACGTGCAGAAGCCCATCGATGGATTCATTCGGCAGGCTCAGGAGATGCAGGGGTTGAAACCGAATCACCCTGCGGACAAAGAAAAGCTGATCCGGCGGGCGTGCTTCGACCTAATTGGTCTGCCGCCGACACCGGAACAAGTGGCTGGGTTCGTGGCGGACACCTCGCCGCAGGCGTTTGAAAAGGTGATCGATGAACTGCTGGCGAAGCCGGCGTATGGTGAGCGATGGGCGCGTCACTGGCTTGACGCCGCACGCTTCGCCGAGAGTGGTGGTTATGAGTTTGACGGTTTTCGGCCGGGAGCCTATCACTACCGCGACTGGGTCATTCGGGCTCTCAATCAGGATATGGCTTATGACCAGTTTGTGCGAATGCAGTTGGCTGGCGACGTGCTGGCTCCTGATGAAATGGCAGGCGCTGCGGCCACGGGATTTCTTGTGGCCGGGCCATATCCCGGACAGATCACGGCCAAAACGGTCGAGCGAATTCGATATGACCAACTTGACGACATGATGATGACAATTGGTGGCTCAATGTTGGGGCTGACATTGGGCTGTGCGCGGTGTCATGAACATAAATACGATCCTATTCCGCATCAAGATTACTATGCGTTGGCGGCATCCTTGGCCCAAACGGCGCACGGCCCGCGGACGCTTGATCTCGATGAGGCCACAACCGCAAGTGCGTTTCAGAAACATCAGGCTGAACAGGAACGCCTCGCGACGGCGTTGAATGGGTTTGCCACGCATGAACTCCCCGCCCGCTTCACAGCATGGCAGGCTAGCGAACTGGCTAAGCAACCCGAAGTTACGCGTTGGCAGGCGTTGGAGCCAATTGCCGTGGAAGCGGAACGATCTTGGCTAAAAGAATTGCCAGGTGGAATCATCGCGCACGACGGCGTGTTGAATCCGGGGACGAGTCTTCAGCAGCGTGGTCAACGGCGGAATGTCCGCAATGAAGAACAGTATCGCCTGACATTCCAGACGCATCAAAAAAATGTGCAATCCCTACGTCTCGACGCATTAAGCGACAAGTCGCTGCCAGAACGTGGGCCAGGGCTTAGCGGCGACGGAAGTTTTCAGCTTGTCGAGATCACAGTCACTGCTCGTCCCTTGGATCCGCAGGCTGGCGATGCTGCTCAAGTGGTAAAGCTGAAACCGGTTTTTGCGGCATTTGAAGATCAGGATCAGCCGCTGGCAAATGCTGTCGATCAAAAGCCCGAAACGGCGTGGGTGGTGCGGACGACTGCGAAGAAAGACAACGCGGCGATCTTTGAATTTGAATCGCCACTTGCGGGTTTCACCAATGGGACGGAGTTGGTCGTCGAGATGAAGTTTCGGGACTTCGGGATCGGCCGCCTGCGGATCGCACTCAGTGTCGAGCCAAACCCAGCGACATGGGCTGGAGATGTTGCACGTCAGCATGTGGGAGAACTTCGGGCGATTGTCGCCGCCCACAGCGGGGAGCTGCCCACTCAGGTCCGTGTTCCTCTAGCTCGTTGGTTTGCGCCGTTCGATGCAGAAACGTCGAAGGTGTTTCTTCCAGTGCGTGAGCATGCGGCGGCAGCACCGCGGCCAAATCTCCAAGAAGTTTATACTACCATCGCTGGCGGGCAGGATGTGTTCTTCCTGCGACGCGGTGAGGTCGATAACAAGCAGGACAAGGCGGAGCCGGGTTACCTACAAGTGTTGTGGCGAAGTAGTGAACCAGCGAAACCCGCTTCAACAACGCCGTCTGAAGCTCCTCGCGTATTACTGGCTAACTGGATGACCGACATTGAACACGGGGCCGGGCCGCTGTTAGCACGCGTAATCGTCAATCGTGTCTGGCAGCATCATCTGGGGAAGGGAATCGTGGGAACCCCGAATGACTTTGGAGTACAGGGAGAACGTCCAACACATCCCGAACTGTTGGAGTATCTCGCCGCAGAACTTGTTCGCGGCGGCTGGAAGCTGAAGCCACTGCACCGCGCGATCATGCTCAGTGATGTCTATCAGCAATCACACGAAGTCGATTCTGACAATTTAAAGATCGACCCCGCCAATCGCACTTGGTGGCATTTTCAGCCGCATCGTATGGAAGCAGAAACCATCCGGGATGCATTGCTTGCCACCGGTGGAAATCTCGACCCCACAATGTTCGGGCCAAGTGTACTTGAAGACAGCCAGCGTCGAAGCATCTATCTCCGCGTAAAGCGGAGCGAGCTACTGCCGATCATGACGATGTTCGACGCCCCCGAGCCGACGCAAAGTATCGGCGAACGCAGTGTCACCACTGTCGCCACGCAGGCTCTGGCAATGATGAACTCACCGCTGGTACGACAACAGGCGGAAAAACTATTCGCGATGATCAAGCCAACTGCAGACGTTCCGTTGTCGACAGCCGTCGATCGCGGCTATCAGATCGCTTTTGGCCGGTTACCGACGTCCGCTGAGCAAATGCGGATGACGGCGTTCATCGAGCAACAGCGGACCGCGATGGGCGGCGATCTACCGGAGTCGACAGACAATGCGTTGATTGAATTCTGTCATGTGCTGCTTTGTCTGAATGAGTTTGTGTACATCGACTGAGAACAGTCTAAAGCATCCCTGCCCACTGATCTTACTATTTCAGTCATGCGAGACCCTGCCCGGAAGGATCACTTTATGTTTAACTTCTACTCCCCTGCCGAAATCTCTTTGCCAGCTCGACGCAGTTTTTTGCAGCAGGCAGGGCTAGGCTTCGGGTCAGTTGCACTTGCTAGCATGCTGCAGGGCGAAACAGTTGCGACTGCTGCGCATCCTGCTGATCCACTTGCACTCCGGGCACCGGATTTTCCGGGGCGGGTAAAATCGATCATTTGGTTGTTCATGACAGGAGCGCCCTCGCAGGTCGACACGTGGGATTATAAGCCGGAGTTGCAGAAACGAAACGGCGAGCAGCTTGCCGGATCCGACCCCCAGACCGGGTTCTTCACGACGAGCGGCAAGTGCCTGAAGTCACCGTTCGCATGGGCGCAGTATGGGGAGTCTGGTTCTTGGGTCTCGGACCTATTTCCGCATCTTTCGCAGCACGTCGATAAGATGTGCTTTCTCCACTCGATGCATCTGAAGCAAAACAATCACGCGCCAGCGTCTCTTGAACTAATGTGTGGCACCAATCGACCCGGACTTCCTGCGCTTGGGGCATGGATGACATACGGCCTCGGATCACAGAACCAGAATCTGCCATCTTATGTGGTCCTCCATGACACGCGGCCGCGTGGGGACGATCAAATCTGGTCAGCTGGTTTCCTGCCCAAGACGTATCAGGCACTGACCCTCGATGCGCGTCGCAAGGAATCGATTGACAACCTCGCACGCGATGGCAAACACTCCGATATTCAGCAGCGTGCGCAACTTGATTTGATCCGCGAACTGAATCAGACACACGCCATCGGCCGGCCAACTCAGGCCGATCTGGCGGCCCGAATCAACTCGTTCGAACTGGCATACCGGATGCAAATGGCGGCTCCGGAAGCGCTTGACCTATCCCGAGAATCTGAAGAAACGCACAAATTGTACGGGATGGATCAGCCGGAGTGCGCCACCTTTTCACGGCAGTGTTTACTCGCGCGGAGGCTTGTCGAACGCGGCGTGCGGTTCGTACAGATCTTTGCGGGCAAGGGCGTGGGCGGCGACGGCAGCGTCAACGACGTCCCATGGGATTGTCACAGCGACGTAGAGACCAACCACCGATCTTGCGGCTTGCATACTGATCGACCTGCCGCGGCCTTGCTCGCGGATCTGGAAGCCCGCGGACTACTCGACACAACACTCGTCATCTGGGGTGGGGAATTCGGTCGCACTTCCGATTCGCAGGGCGAAAAGGGACGCGATCACAACCCCAATGGGTTCACGATTTGGATGGCCGGAGCGGGCGTCAAAGGTGGCTTCCACTACGGCGCTACCGATCCCTTCGGCTACAAGGCGGTAGAAAACAAAGTCAACGCCAACGACCTCCACGCTACGCTGTTACATTTGCTGGGGCTAGAGCACACAAAGCTCACGTACCGATTCAATGGCCGTGATTACCGTCTGACCGACGTCGGTGGTGATGTGCTAAAAGATATCCTTACCTGAGGATCAACACGATGACATTTTTCTGGTAGGGGTCCAGCGTAGGAAATGGAAATTTGTGTGTTGCCCGCGAAGCACGCAAATGGGCGTGAATCTGAATCGCGGCCGGAGCGTCACCTCAGGCCTAGCACCATCTGCGGGTGCCTCGGATGACAATCTGACGTCCGAATCCAATGTGCTCAGACGTTGCTTACTTCGCGGCGGTTCTGATGCAATACAACTTATTGACACCGCGTAGCAACAGGGAATCTCCGGCGATCGATGGTGTTGACCAAAAAAGGTCATTGATCTGGTTAGTCGCCAACACTTCGAATGTCGGTCCGGCTTTAATTACGAAACACTTTCCTGTTTCGTCGAGGATAAAGACTTTCTCCGCTGACGCCCAGAGTGACGCAGAGACGGTCGCAGCATCATCCAGACGATCACGGTACACACGTTCGCCTGTCGCTGCCGCATAACAGGTCAGGATACTTCCACTCCCCGGGACATAAAGGTAACCAGCCGACAGTACGGGCGATGCCATTCCCGGACCAGCTTTGAGTTTCGACCATCCCACGCCGGGTGTCTCTTTTTCTGGCTGGAGCTCCGTAGTCCCGGTGTTCCCGACCGCCACCGCCACCAGCGGACCACTGCTGAACGGTCCGCTGTTTCCGAAGAAGATGCGGTCATCACCAGACGCTGGAGAAGCACTGAACGACGAGGGGATTCCTGTCAGCTTCCAGAACTCATCACCTGTTTTGGCGTTGTAGGAAGTGACATTTCCTGTTCCGCAGACAATCAATTCCTTGCGTTGTGAATTATGCCAGACGAGGGGAGAACTCCATGCCGTCTTCGATTCACGGTCTTTTCTCCAGACATCTTTTCCCGTGTCGGCAGCGAGGGCCAGCAACATGGATTTTTCATCGTTGTCATATTGCAGAAAGACAAGTCCTTCATCAACCATGAGCGAAGAACCTGTCCCAAAGTCATTGCCGGTCTTGAATGTGCCGACATCTCGTCGCCATAGCTCATTCCCGTCCAGATCCAGACCTGCGACCAGTCCGATAGCTCCAAAGTATACGAAAAGCTTCTCGCCGTCTGTCGCCGGAGATTCAGTCGCGAAACTGTTCGACGGATGAATAGCATGTGTTGGAATCTTCTGCTCAAGCGACTTTTGCCAGAGAAGACTGCCGTCATTCAAATTCAGGCAGGCAACCGCAAACTGAAAAGTCTCCGTCGGTTTCTTGCCTCCCAGCCCCATGGACTGCATATTCCGCGTACCTTGTGTCATACCCAAAGGTTTTGTGCCGGCTTCGGAAATGGCCATCGTCACGAAGACGCGAGTCCCAACCACGATTGGCGATGACCAGCCCGACCCCGTGAGTTCGACCGCCCACGCCACATTTTCGGTATCGCTCCATGTCTCCGGATGCCTCAATTCCGCCACGTAGCCATTGCCTTGTGGACCCCGAAACTGCGTCCAGTCAGAAGCATGCAACACAGATGTGATTCCGCAAACTGCGGCGAAAGTCAGGAAGCTGATCCTTGCATTAGTCATCACTGCTGATCCTTTGTGAATTCATCGAAATGCCCGTTTGGGAAAACCGTCTGCGGCGGTTTTAGACACCAACCTGAAAACGTCCACTCAACACGGGTCTCACATCCGGAAACATGTCATGGAGCTTGGACATCTGATACGCCAACGGAGCCCGCTCCACATGCTCAGAAACTTGGGTCCAATGCGATAGAAAAAGCGGAAACGGTCGGCAGAGCGGTCTGGCAGGACGAAGTCAACGTATTTTGTTGATGGCAAACACGGCAGCTTTCCACGGAGGTTCATCGAGGAACAGTCCCTGCGTCTGCAGATCGGCACCATTTCGGTCGTAAACGGCGTTGCCAATTTGATCCTCAAGCGTCCAAGTCTTGTCCCCAAGATCCGCAAAGGGCAGACGAAGTTGGCATTGGCTTTGATGTGGGGCGTAGTTTACGGTCACCAGCAGGCACTCGCCAGCCAGACCACGCCAGGCAAACGCGACGAAGCAGTCGTTTGTCCAGTTGCCTTCCCAAGCTGGCGTGCATTCCAGCAATTGCCACTGTCCGTGGCGAACAGTCGGCTGACGAAGGACAGCCAGCAGGCATTCGTAAAACTCCTGTAACTTTTCATCAACAGGCTCGTGCGGGCCTCTCACTAAGTGAGGCGAGATGCGTTTTTTGCGGCCCTCGAACTGTCCTTGGAAAAAGAAACGCAAGCCGGGAGAAAGAAACGAAATCACGGCCGCAGCGTGATGCACTTCTGGTGAGAATTTAGCCGCTGCGCGTGGTTCGTCGTGATTCTCGAGGAAACGTGCGAGCTTGTTTTGGTAAGCAAGTTCCGCGTGGAAATGCTCACGCAATGGTCGCGCACGCCCATCTCCAAGGCGATCATACAGTCGTTTATCGTATGTGTAATTAAAACCTTGCTGCTGCAGCGTCCATTCGAGATCCCAATAAACCTCCGCCATGAACAGGAAGTCCGGCACATTTTCACGCACGCGCTGCGTCGCCGTCGGCCAGAAGAGAGGTGCCCGCTGGCCCCATGTTTGTTCAAACACATCAGGCAGCACCAGCATCGCCATGTCGCAGCGGACTCCGTCACATTGGCCGGCAATCCTGAGTAGTTCGTCGATCATCGCGGCCTGCAGGGCGGGGTTGGCGTAGTTGAGTTGCAGGGTGTCGGGCCATCCGGAAAAATAAGGATCACGACCGTAGGCGAGAAGCAGATTACCGCTCTGGCGTTTCACCCGCGTGTAATTCTGGGGGGCCTGAGCAAGATCGCGTTCCGAACCTTGGATGAAGTAGTCAGGATGCTCGTCGACCCAAGGATGATCGAGGCCCATGTGATTGGGCACGAAGTCGAGCATAAGTTTCAAACCACGTTTAGCAAGCCGCTGCCGCAGTCGGGCCAGTGCCGCATTGCCCCCGAGACTCTGATGTACGATGTAGGCGGTAATGGCGAAACCAGACCCGGCAATGTCTTGTTCTTGCAAATCGGGCAGTGTTTCCTGAAACTCCCTGCGCCATTCAGAGTTGGTACGCGACACGACCTGCGCAGCATGGCCAGTCTGCCATACACTCAGGAGCCAAACCCAATCGACACCCAGTCCCGCGATGTGATCCAATTCGGCGTCTGGAATATCATCCAACGTCGCTGAGCGTGCGAGTTGCCCGGATAACTCCGTTAACCAGACGCGAGTATTGATCTCGTAGAGCATTGGATAAGCTGATGACGTCATGAAACCTTCTCCGAAAACCTAGCGGTGGTTGGGTCGTGATGCTGGCAGTGCAGTCTGCACTGGGTCACGCCTCCTGAAAAAAAACGGATTTTCGAGCCTCGCGGATTGTTGGGATGCCGTATGATGCGTGACAATAGCCAAAATACCAGTTGCGTTGGGCGTTCTTCCACTCGGGGTTGATTTCGAAACACATTTCACGGGATGACAGGATAGCAACATGATCATTGGAAAGCTCTGGGGCAGTTTTAGGGCACAGTTGAATAAGCTGGCAAACTTTTTTTGGACAGCCGATCCTATCGCGCAGATGCAGTACGAATATGATCAAGCAGTTGAGCAGTTGAAGGGTGGTCGAGAAGGCCTTGCGCAGTATCGAGCATTGGTTGAAAAAGTCTCGCAGCAGGCGAACGCTGAAAAGACACGCGTCGTGCAGTTGGAAAGTCGGATCAAGGCGTATCTGCAGGCGGGTGATCGAGCCACTGCAGCAAAGTTCGCGTTGGACCTGCAAAAGGCGAAAGAAAGTCTGGCTGACAAGATCTCGCAGATGACAATGCATGAAACTTCTTATGAAAACAACGTCACAAAGATCAAGAACGCGACGAAAAAGGTCGGCGAGATCAAGGACAAGATGCACATGTATGACGCGGAACTCAAGATGAGTCGCGCCGAAGCGGAAATGGCTGAACTGACAGGATCGCTGAACTTCGACATCACCACCGACATGGGTCAGATTGAACAAGTCCTCCAAGAGCAGATCAACCAGAACCGGGCAAAAGTCCGCGTTGCAGCAGACTTGTCAGGCGAGGGCGTTGACGACATTCTTCGGGAAGCAGCCGTCGAAGGTGTGTTGGCCGAAGATGCGCTCAAACAGTTCGAAGTAGAGATGGGTTATCTGACACCCGGGACCGCTAAAGTCGCACTGGAAGAAAAGCAACTTGGCCCGCAGACGACGAAAGAAACGAACTAAACATGGCCCACTCGTCTGAGATCGCTCGACCGACAATTGATCTGCCTGCGTGGTTTCCGGCATGGGCGAATGATCTGGCCCAGAAATATTTTTCTGGGACGGCGTGTTTCTTTATCGTGCACGGCAATGTGCACGATTTGATTCCTGTGCCGCAGGACGGCGGGATGAAATTCTTAAGTTTGTCCGAATTCCTTGGCGAACATCTGTTTGCCAAATGGGATCTGGTGTTGGAGCACAACCTGAGCCAAGGTCTGCAGGCGTTAGCAGGCAGCAGTGCTGAGCGGCACACGAAAATGATGCAGGAACTGACCGACTTGTTTGGTCCGTATCGAAATTGGTCGCGTGATCCAGACGACATTCTGTTGACGCTCGATCAAATGATCGAACGGACATTGATCGAAGATGACCCTAAAAAACGCCGCCGCATGGCAGTGGTGTTTGACTTTGGTCAATATCTTGTACCTCCGGGCGATGCGGCTCAAATCGCTGGTCGCGTGGCAGCCCGAGTCGTACGGTTTCTCGACTGGGCGCGCAACCCTTGGATTCGCCGAGTCAACATGGCATTCTGTGTTGTCAGCGAAAATATCTCGGAACTTAACGAACGGCTGACGTCAAGTCCGTTCGTGGCTACTGTCGAGATTCCCATGCCGGATGCCGCAGCTCGCGAGAGTTTCGTCGCGGAACGGTTTCGCACAAGCACAACGAAGGGAGCCCCTGCTGGAGACGTGATGAACGCTGCTCAGCTAACTTCTTCGTCGAACGGATTGAGTTTACTGAGTCTTGATCATTTGATCTCTTTGGCATCACGCTCTGGTGGAGTCACGGTCAGGCAATTTCAGGAGCTGAAGAAGAACGCCATCGAACGCCAATGTGGCGGCTATCTGGAATTTGTCGAGCCCAAACACAAACTGGACTTGGTCGTCGGGCAGGAAGCCGCTGTCAAACGCTTGCGGGATGATGCGAGTCTGATCACGAATGGTCATCAGGAAGCGGCTCCCATGGGCTATCTCATTTGCGGACCGGTCGGTACGGGCAAGTCGTTTCTGGCAGAATGCTACGCAGGTTCGATTGGAATCCCGTGCGTCAAGCTGCGCAACTTCAGATCAAAGTATGTCGGTGAATCCGAAGGCAACCTGCAACGTGTGCTCACGGTGTTACGTAGCCTAGGACCAGTCGTTGTGATGATTGATGAAGCGGACGCATCACTTGGAGATCGCAACCAAGACGGAGATTCAGGCACCAGTGGACGTATCTTTTCGATGATCGCCCAGCAGATGGGCGACACTCGTTATCGCGGTCGTATTATATGGATGTTGCTGACATGTCGCCCGGATTTGCTGCCGATTGACCTGAAACGTCAGGGCCGTGCGGAGGTGCATATTCCGCTGTTTTATCCACATAGTGAGGCCGAAATTCGGACGATGTTCGGTGTGATGGGACGCAAGAATGGAATCACGCTCGATGCCAGCACGTTGACACTCAGCGAACGCCATCAGACACTCAGCGGTGCCGACATTGAAAGCGTCGTCCTCACGGCTCGACGTTTTGCCCTTGTGGCTGATCGAAAAGAAGTGCAGCAGGAAGACATTGCCCAAGCTCTCGCCGACTTTATTCCTTCGGCTCAGGGCATTGAAAAGGACATGCAGGAAGCTGCGGCCGTGCTTGAATGCACGCAGCTCGATTTCCTGACTCCCGAATGGCGTCAACGTCTGGAGGGGAGCAACGGCCGTGCGACCTTGCAACAGCAGTTCACACAGATGCGCGCGATGGTCGAAAGAATATAGTTCTTTGTCTGCCAACGAATTGGTGTTCAATCTGCAGGCCCGACGCTCTGGATCTGTGACTGTCGGGGGGCATGCTGGTGTTACGCCCTCTCGTCGTCTAGCCGCCGCAGTTTTTCACGGAGCGTTTCGCGGTGGATACCGAGTAACTTTGCAGCCTCGCCGCGTTGTCCGTTGACGTGGTTGAGCACCCCTTCAATGAGTCGAGGTTCAACAGCCTTCTGAAATTTCTCGTAGAGATCACTGCCAGCCAAACCAGATTCCATCAGCTGAGTTTTCGTCCATGCCTGCACGGCATTGAAAAGTTGGTCGTCTACAGACTGTGCTGATACCGGAGTGGTGTTGACCAGCGACGGGACAGGATCAGGCAGGTGTTCCGGACCAATCTCATCGCCACGACAAATCACACTCGCTGATTCGATTGCATTACGAAGCTCGCGAACATTTCCAAACCATGACCGAGACTGAAGCAATTCCATTGCCTCGGGAGACAATCGGAGATGATGGCCATTCCCGGAAGAATTCTGCAGGAACCGTTCCACCAGGGCAGGAATGTCCTCCATGCGATCGCGCAACACCGGTAATTCGATACGAAAGACGTTGAGTCGATAAAACAGGTCGCTTCGGAATTCTCCCTCCGCAACGCGCTGTTCCAGCGAACGGTTTGTGGCAGCGATCAGGCGAAACGAAGCCGTTCGGCAGTCATTGCTGCCGACCGGGCGAAGTTCACCAGTCTCAAGCACGCGCAGCAGTTTCGCCTGCAGATTCACCGAAACATCACCAATCTCATCAATGAAAGCCGTTCCGCCGTTTGCCATTTCCAGCAATCCCCGACGTTCCTGGTCGGCACCAGTAAATGCCCCGCGTGCATGCCCGAAAAGTTCACTTTCCACGACCGATTCGGTCAGCGCCGGAATGCAAATCGGGACAAAGCTGCCATCGCGACGACTATGCTGGTGAATCGCCCTCGCAACCAGATCTTTCCCAGTGCCGCTTTCACCCGTGATCAGGACGGGAACGTCGCGTTCCGCGACCAATGCAATTCTGCGAAAAACGTCCTGCATTGCCGGGGAACTGCCGACGATCAATTCGTCATCACGTTCGGATGGCGGGAAATTGAGGACTTTCATGGATTTCGAAATCGCCTGCCGGATGACTGCAAGAGCCTTATCCAGATCAATCGGCTTCGTGAGATAGTCAAAGGCACCGCCTTCGATCGCACCGACCGCAGTTTTCAGGCTGCCGAACGCCGTCATCATGATGATCGGCGCTGAAACAGATCGGGCCCGAAATCGCTCCATCGCCTGCAATCCATCGATTCCCGGCAGCCTCAAGTCGATGACAATCACATCCGGCAACTGCCGATCGGCCATCGCCAGAGCCTGCTCTGCAGTGCCCGCCACATCGACGGTGAAGCCTTCGTCAGACAGGCACTCACGAAATGCCCAGCAGATTGACGGTTCGTCATCCACAATCAGAACGTGCGACATCAGCAACTTTCAGTTTTCAATTCGTGGCCCATTCGTCGAATCTGAAACCGGAATCGTGTCCAGTGGTCGATACGATCATGGCTCAGTTTCCCACCACAGGAATCAGCAACCTGAGCCGCAAGCGTCAGCCCCAGGCCGACACCTTCAGGCTTCCCGGTGACAAACGGATCAAAAATTCTGCCGCGCACAGCATCGGCGACTCCCGGCCCATTATCAAGCACATCGACCTGAATCAGTGACTCCTGCAGTAAAACAACGACGCGTACCTGACCCCCTGGGCGACAGGCTTCCAGGGCATTCTGCATCAGATTCAACAGTGCTGCCTGCATCTGTTCAGCATCGGCGACCGTGAGCTGAACACGTCCCTGCTCTGGGGGAAGGTCGATGCTGAGGCTCGTGTCCGAGTGCTGAAACTGCGGTTCCAGCAATTGGCGAATGGTGTTCAGAATATCGTCGATCCGTCCTGCAACTTCCTCCCGTTGCGCATCACGCGTCAGACTCAGAAGTCCAAGAATCTGATTTTCCGTCAGATTCAGCTGACGAATCGCAACCTGAAGACTTTCCTGTTCAGAGTCAGGTGATCTTCGCAAATGCAACTGAACAGCCATGCGGGCACCGGTGATGGAATTTCGAAGTTGATGCGCCAGCCCACCAGCGACCTGTGCAATCAAAGCAGTTCGTTCTGTGACACGAATCTGTTGTGTGCCCAACAGTAATTCCTGAGCCATCCGATTGATGGAAGTGGCGAGACTGGTGAGTTCATCATTACCAGTCACGGGTAGCAGTTGATCAAATTGCAGTGCCGCCAGTTTTCCCACGTGATTCTGCATTCGGTCCAGTCGCGTCCCGAGCTTTGCTGCAATCACATATGACAGCACTCCCATCGCCACCATCGTGCAACCGCCAATCAATAATGGCGGCAGAATGACGCCCCTTCGATCAGCCTGCCACTGACGTTCAGGAACCAGCACCAGCAACTGTTTCAATTCCGGTGAGCGCAGCACAAGCACGCCGCCAACAAGCCATCGTTCGCCATCATATGAAACCGGTCTGAACTCGCCGAGCTTTCCGGAACCTGGTGTCGCAGTTCGCGACTCGGTGATCATCACATGGGCCATCGCTTCCGGCAGCGTTGTCGCGGTGATCGTGCCGGAATCGCTGGCGGCAATAAAATCGGCTCCGGAAAGGCCCTTCAACTGCTCCAGCACCGAGGCACGCACCGGAAACCTTGATCCACTCAGCGTCTTCGCAACCTGATCAAGCCTTGCAATCGATTCATGCTCAACTCGATCTGCAGCGATCCATGAAGCGCTCAGCGAGATCACGCCGATCGCAAGCCCCTGCAACATAGCAAATGGCAACAGGATCTGATTGCGAATGGGCCAGCGCATGTTGGTTCAAATTGAAGGAAGTCGCGAAGTAGGGATTGGCGATGATTCCGCCCACATGACGGTAAAACCGCCGTCGTTGCTCTCCATGCTTTTTATTTTAGCAGGATATCGAGCAATTGTGCATTGGCACATGCATTGCGGTGTGAATCAACGATCATTGTGGTTTCGTGCCAACGGCGTCTGGTTTTGTTTTGTGGCAGGTGAACGAGCCAGGGCTGGTCCGCTGGTTTGTTTTCGAATCGAGAATCAGATCATGAGTTACATGTTAAATCGACCTCGCCGGGCATTTACATTGATCGAGCTTCTTGTCGTCATTGCCATCATCGCGATCCTCATTGCACTCTTATTGCCAGCGGTTCAGCAAGCGCGAGAGGCGGCCAGAAGGATTCAATGTCGAAACAATCTCAAGCAGATTGCACTTGCCGTGCATAACTACGCAGACGTCTTTACAGTACTACCCCCAAGCGCCTGCATCAACCCTTCTCTGACGGTTACCGGGAATAATGGTTCTTGGGGCATTCATGGCAGAATTCTGCCATATCTGGAGCAGGGCAATATCTATTCAAACGTCGATCTCACGATTGCCTGGGATTTTCAACAGTCGATCAGCGGTCGGAAGATTCCGGGCTATGCGTGTCCCAGTGATCCAAAGAGCGATCGCTCGCGTGACGCAGGTGGAGGACGGGCAATCCTCTATCCGACGACCTACGGTTTCGGCTTTGGAACCTGGTTCGTCTGGAATCCTGTCACTGGCCGTGGTGGTGATGGAGCGACTTATCCCAATTCAAAGTTGAGTTTTGCTGCGTTCACCGATGGCACAAGTAACACGTTGCTGGTCGGCGAGGTCAAAGCATGGACCCCCTATCGGCGGAATGGTGGTCCGCCAACGGCTGCCATTCCCGCGAATGTTGCCGAAGCCCAGGCGGTTGTCGCATCTGCTGCGGAATTCAAGGATACAGGCCACACGGAATGGCCGGATGGTCGAGTTCATCACGAGGGATTCACGACGACGCTTCCTCCGAATTCAAATGTGCCCTGTGTAAATGCCGGCGTGACTTACGACTGCGACTTTAATTCGTGGCAAGAAGGCAGGAATGGCACCAACGGACGGCCGTCTTATGCCATTATCACATCACGCAGCTACCACACCGGTATCATTCAGGTGGCTCTCGTCGATGGCTCGGCAAGGACGATTTCCAACAACATCGACCTCAGCATCTGGCGTGCAACAGGCACTCGCGGCAACGGTGAAGTTGTCGAAGAATACTAGCCCGGATCATCTCTGAAATCCCTTCACGAAGGCTCGTGCGGTCTGGTCTTGCGGAGATCAGAATTCAGCGTCCGCCCAGGTGAGAGGAGGTTGCGATTCGCGGAGTCTGTGACAATGGAATGGAAAAACACTTTCCACATTCCCGGCAGCGAACAGCACGAAGTCAAAACAATCGGAGCAGGCAGGCAAATCTCGAGCGTTTGCGTGGCACGTCTGAGCGGTGGCAATGGCAGTGATGACAATTAAACATGAAATCACCTCGAACGCTGGATCCATTCGCAGGCCGCGAACATAGACGTCGCGCAATGAGACGCCGATCACCGGCAGGACTTCCACATCATCACGATCAAGGTAGTCAACTCCAAAGATGAAGTCTGTTGTATGATTGACATGGAACATACCAACGGCATGACTTGGAAAACGAATACCCTTTCGTGCGCTGCTTTCAAAGTCACTGAATGCTCCGACGCTGGTGAACAGATCATAACTGAACTGATGGGAAGGCTTGTTTCGAATCTGGTAACCCAGCATAAAATCATAGAGCCTCGAAGGCAGCGGCGATGAAACTTGTCCGTCGAGCCAATGGACGTTGATCGCCCCCGTCAGCCCATGTGTATTGCCTCGGCCCAAGTATGGATCAGTGAGCCAATCCAGCCAGCCAAAGTGCTCGCCATCGCGAGGCAGCCACGCCAGAACAGACAGCTCGCTGCGGTAGACTGATTAGGGTTCCTCCATCAGCCGTGAAAACCTGAGGCGCTTGCCATCGTCGTCCGGCACGTTGAAACTGTGGATTGACTCGTCCGCGCATCCGGAAGAACCTGAAGACTGCGGCCCAACCGGCTGCGTCGTGATCGGCAATTCGAGCGAATCTTGGCTCATCGGTGGAATGGAGAGTTCGGGCGCAAGCACATTGTTGGGCTCCGCGTCGAGAGGTTTCTGCGAAGGATCTGCATAGACGACTTTCTCGGCGAACAACTTCTGAGGTTCAGTCGTGGTGAATCCTGCGGACTGGACGTCCATTTCAAACAAGCAAAGTTCGTCTTCGTCATTGCTGATGCGTGATTTGGGCGATTGGTTGGCGCTGACTGATCGCTCGCTGCTGATCAGT
>Ga0209553_1000520_pt1 | contig 19986 bp, 19 predicted proteins | sample LauGreFBDMM110DN_2_FD_188217 | JGI IMG/M metagenome (GOLD analysis project Ga0209553, IMG submission 188217) | Freshwater lake microbial communities from Lake Michigan, USA - Fa13.BD.MM110.DN (SPAdes) (version 2) | ecosystem: Environmental > Aquatic > Freshwater > Lake | place: Lake Michigan...
GGATTAGCAGTTGTGTTTGTGGTCGCAGGCCTGACAACGGTCGCGGCATTCGTTTTTACGGTCAAGGGATTTTTGAAGGTTGTCCGTTCACTGAAGAGATGAAGTGAGGTCCTCAGTTTTCAGGTTGGGTTCTGCGGCGTGAGGCCTTGGAAGGGCAGCGTATTCGCTTTTACAGGGCTGCAAAAGTGCAGTCGCCGCTTGGGATTACTGTTGAGGAACTGAACCATGACGACGTATCGCGACTATACGTTTCTGAGTTTGACACAGAGCCTTTGTCCGGATTGCCTGGCGCTTGTGCCGGCGAAGGTGATCTCGCGAGGCGGGCGAATCTATTTCCGAAAGACGTGCGCGGTCCATGGCATTCGGGAAGATTTTGTCTGCAGCGATGCAAAGTGGTTTGATCGGACAGATTACAGCCTTCCGGGCAAAGTGCCGGTTTCGTTTGGTGTCGAACCGGATCGTGGCTGCCCGTATGACTGTGGTCTCTGCACTGAACACGAACAGCATACGTGCATTGGCTTATTGGAGATCAACTCAGCCTGCAATCTCGAATGCCCGATGTGCTTTGCGGTGAGCGGCCCAGGTGGCACGCATTTGTCGCTGGACGATTGCAAAGCCGCGATTGACCGCTTGGTGGAAGTCGAAGGCCAGCCGGAGATTCTGCAGTTGTCGGGCGGCGAACCGACGATTCATCCGGACTTTGAAGAGATTTATCGGTACGCCTGCGATCAACCGATCGACATCGTGATGATCAACACGAACGGGATTCGCCTGGCTCGTGATCGAGCGTTTCTGGACAGTATTGCCGAGCAAAAACATCGCACTGAAATCTACCTGCAGTTCGATACGTTTGAGGATGCTGGCTATCGGACACTGCGAGGTGCCTCACTGCTGGAAACAAAATTGAAGGCCATTGAACAGCTTGGTGACGTCGGGCTGAATACGATCTTGGTATGCACGGTGCAGCCGGGCGTCAACGATCATGAAATCGGGCGACTGGTGGAATTTGGAATTGAGCGACCGTGGATCACGGGCGTCAGTTTTCAACCCGCGACATATTCCGGTCGATTTGTGTTGCCGGAGACGCTGGAAAAACGCATCACGTTTCCCGATGTGATCAAGGCTGTTGCAGCGCAATCGACACAGTGGCAGGAAACGGACTTCGCTCCACTGCCATGTGCACACCCAAACGGACACACGCTGTCGTATGCATATCGATCCGGCAATCGCGTCACGCCGCTGGCACGTTTTGTGGATCTCGATAAGCATTTGGATCTGCTGTCGGGCCGGATCACTTTCAATCGCGAACGAGCGCGAGAACTCATTGGCCAGTATCTGTCTCGTCAGGCTTGTGGCGGCGGAGATTGTGGTTGTGGTGAAGTGTCGCTCGGGACTTCGTTGGGTTCGCGAAACGGGCAACCAGACTTGCCCCCGGAAATCATGGCAGACGCGACGCAGTTCTTTACTCGTGCCTTGACCGAAAGCCTGAATCCGCGTGACATGTTCCGGATCACGACGACGTCGTTTATGGATGCTTACAATTTCGACGTGCGGCAACTGATGAAGGAATGTGTGCACTTTGTGTTGCCGAGCGGCCATCTTGTGCCATTCTCAGCGTACAACGTGCTGTATCGAAATGGCCACGTGCAATTACCACCGCTCATTCAAAAATCGGGGACGCGGCAACGTGCCGTGTCTCAAAAAATGTAGCTATCACGCTCTGCCGTGATGAGAGCGAGAAGGCGACATTTAAAGAAGTCGTGCCATGACCGTGCCGGAATGGGCCATCCTGCTGTATCCGATATTAATGATGTCAGCCTTGGCGACGGGTGTCTGGCTGAAGGGCAGGCAGAAGCCTGATCCGCGGCTAAGTCCATTCGAAAGTCTCTGGATCGGGCTCGGTGCATTCATCGGCGCGATGGTGATGGCAAAGTTGCCATTCGTTTTGCTGGACCCCGACGGAATGCGGGACGGATCCGTGTTCTTCATGTCGGGCAAGACGATTCTGTTCGGACTGGTCGGCGGCTACTTTGGCGTTGAACTGGTGAAGTGGAGACTTGGCATCAAGGTCAAGACCGGCGATTCATTTGCCGTGCCGGTGGCCGGTGCAATTGCCGTCGGCCGCTTATCGTGTCTGGCTGGCGGCTGCTGTTACGGGACGCCTACGACTCTGCCGTGGGCGCTGATCTTTCCCGCTGTCGATCGCCTGCCACGCCATCCGACTCAACTGTATGAATTCATGTTTCATCTGACGGCGGCGATTGTACTCGCGTTGTTGCAGAAAAGGGGCATGTTCAGGAATCAGCTGATCAAACTGTATTTCATCAGCTACTGCGTCTATCGATTTCTGAGCGAATACGTACGCCCGGAAGCTCGAGATGTGTCTGGTATGACAGCGTATCAATGGGTCGCGTCGATTCTGGTTGCGCTGTTCGCGTGGTTGTGGTGGCGGGATGCACTTTCGGACCAAGACAAGCTCTCGCGGTCGATGTCCTGACTTGTCACGGAATATGGGTTTTCGGGCTTAGATGTCTTGTCATCGAAGGTATTTGGCAAACGTATATACTGCCTTGGAAAAACATTTTGACCAATAGCCTCTTGTTTCGCTACAATGCCAGCCATGACAATGATCCTCGACAATGATCTGGAATGTTTCGCAAAATTCGTCCAAGAGCGGTTGAACAGCGGGTTGCCGCTGGAATCTCTGGAAGAAGGCCTTGCTGAATTCCGCGCATGGCAAAGTGAACTTGTGAGATTCCGAACAGGACTAGATCAATCGCTGCGACAAGCTGCTGCCGGCGAAGCGAAGATTCTTGATAGTGAAGCGATGAAGGCTCGGATTCTGGAACGAGTCTCTGCCACAGTGGACCATACATGACCAGCGTGCTGTGGACCCCGAGAGCGGAAGCAGAACTCGAAGATCTTGCGTTTTACATAGCAGTTCGAGATACCCGTCCGACAGTCGCGTTGAAGCTGATTGATGAAATCGTCGCAAAGTCGCAGCAATATGCGAATCAACCGTTGATGGGCACGATTCACTCCGGTCTGGGCAGTCGCTTTCGAATATTTCGGCACACTCGGTATGTGATTGTCTACGAACCGATTGACGAAGGCATCATTGTGCATCGCGTGGTTGATGGCACACGGGATTTTCGCAGGTTGTTTCGCGATATGTAAGACTTGGCATAGCCTGCGATTCATGGCAACTAACTGCGAGTCGGGTGACATTCGCTGCAAGTCTGTCACAATCCCGTTGCTGGCCCGGTTTCAAAACCCGATTTGCAAGTTTGACAACGCATCTTGAAATGAACAGTGAGACGAAATCGTGATTCGACTGAATGAAGACAAAGCAATCCGGCGAGTGATGGATCTGATTGGGATTTCCGGAGGCAGCTGCCGGGAACAGGATGTTTCAGCCTGGATTCAAAAGGCCATGACAGATGCTGGAGTTCCGGCGTCGGCGATTTCGAGCGACATGGCTCACAAGAAAAGCCCCGCTGGCGGCACGACGGGCAATCTAATTGTGAAGCTCAAGGGAACAGTCAAAGGGCCGCGTCGATTGTTGATGGCGCATATGGACACTGTGCCGCTGTGTGATGGCTGTCAGCCCGTTCGTGACGGTGACTGGATTCGTCCGAAGTCAAAGGATACTGCGCTTGGCGGTGACAATCGCGCGGGTTGTGGGGTGGTCTTGACGGCCATTCTGGAGATCCTCAGTCAGGGTCTTGATTATCCGCCACTAACGCTACTGTTCACGGTTCAGGAAGAAATCGGACTGCGAGGCGCTCGGTATCTGAACGCGGGCAAACTTGGCAAGCCGGAGTTGTGTTTCAACTGGGATGGACGCGATCCCAACAGTCTGATCACAGGCGCCGTTGGAGCGAACAATCTGTCGATTCGCATCGAAGGCATCGCCAGTCACGCCGGTGCCCATCCGGAGGACGGAGTGAACGCGGCGGTGGTCGCATCGATTGCAATGGCCCAGCTCCAGAAGACAGGCTGGCATGGACTTGTTCGCAAAGGAAAGAGTCGCGGTTCGAGTAATCTCGGCATCGTACATGGCGGCGATGCGACCAATGTGGTGATGTCGCTGGTAAAAATTCAGGCGGAAGCGCGAAGCCATGACAGTAATTTTCGCCAGCAAATCGTGGCCGCTTGGCGCGAAGCCTTCGAAGCGGCTGTCAAAAGTGTCTCGAACGCCAGTGGGCAATCTGGCTCGTTGACTTTCGACGAAGACGTGCGTTACGAAGCGTTTCGGATCGACGATCATAGCGAATGTGTGCTGGTTGCAAAATCAGCGTCTGCAGCGGTTGGTCTGAAGCCTATCCCTCAAGTCTGCGACGGCGGCCTTGACGCTAACTGGATGGCCCTGCACGGCTACCCGGCGGTGACCATGGGGTGTGGTCAACACGAAATTCACACGGTGCAGGAGCGTCTGTTCATCCCTGAGTATCTTGCAGCCTGCAAGGTGGGTCTGACGCTTGCGACGGGGGGGTGATTCGGAGCGAAGTTGGTTCGTTTCTCACTGCAATGGATCGCTTTCGCGGAAGTGCTGCGAACAATATGCTTCATGTGTTTAGATTCGGCAGGGATTTGCTGCCGTACTTTTAACTTCAATGTCCGGCTTGTCATGACAAATTCGGTCTTCACAGAACATCTGCACGAACTTCGAGCGATGATTGAAGCTGCGCTGGTGGAAGAACTGGCCAAGGTGAGTTGGCCGGGTCGTCTGAAGTCTGCTGTCGAATACAGTCTGCTGGCAGGCGGAAAGCGGTTGCGGCCCGTGTTGGTGTTGTTGGCGAACGAAGTGTGTGGCGGCAAGCAGGAAGACGCGATTCCGGCAGCATGCGCTATCGAAATGGTGCATACGTATTCGCTGATTCATGACGACCTGCCTTCAATGGATGATGACGATTTTCGCCGCGGCCGGCTGACAAGCCACAAAGTATTTGGCGAAGCGCTCGCAATTCTGGCCGGTGACTGCCTGCTGACGCTGGCGTTTGAAACTATCGCGACGTCCGTCACTGGGGCCGGCACAATCAGTGGCCTGCAGATCGCCGAGCAGACACGAATTCTGGCCTCAGCGGCTGGCGGATCAGGCATGGTCGGTGGTCAAGTGTTGGATCTGGAAGCGGAACACGAGGCGTTTGTAAACGTCAAGAATGCTGGAATGCAACTGAAGAATAACGGCAAACACCGTTGCGAAGCAGGTGTGACCGCGGTTCAGAAGGATGTGAATTCGGCGGATTCTGCCGGTGTTCAGGGTGAGAGGTCCCCTTTAATCCCTGATTTTGGCCCAAGTGATTCCAACCGAACGGCAGAGACGCGCGTAGTAGAACTCAGTCAAATCCATCGAATGAAGACCGGGGCGCTCATCGCAGGGGCTCTAGAACTGGGTGCCGCGACGGCATCCGCGGATGCGGACAGCAGGAATCGGCTTCGCCGTTTTGGCCATTGCATCGGATTGGCGTTTCAAATTGCTGACGATCTGCTGGATGTGACCGGTGACCAAACTCGGCTTGGCAAAAAACCAGGCCGCGATGCAGATCTTGGAAAACTCACATATCCCGGTTTACTGGGAATCGAATGCAGCCGCGCGAAGGCTGAACAACTGGTGCGGGAAGCATGTGACGAGATCGCCATCTTTGGTGATCGCAGCCGATGGCTAAGGGAGCTAGCCCGGTTTATTGTGGAACGAGATCACTAAGGAACGACAAGCATGTCATTTGAGATTTTAAGCGGCATCCGATCCCCGAAAGACCTGAGCACACTGAGCGAAACGAAGCTTGGCCAGTTGGCGGATGAGATTCGTGAAGCGTTGCTCACGATTGTGTCCGACCGCGCGGCACACTTTGCCAGCAATCTAGGTGTGGTCGAACTCTGTATTGCTTTGCATCTTACTTTTGATTTTTCAAAAGATCGTCTGATTTGGGACACGGGCCATCAGATTTATCCTCACAAGCTGATTACCGGACGTTTTGATCAGTTCTCAAGCATTCGTCGTCGCGGCGGATTGATGGGATATCCGAATCCCGCAGAAAGTGAATACGATCTCTTTGTCACGGGGCATGCGGGCAGTAGCGTCTCGACGGTGCTTGGCATGAAAGCGGCGGACGACCTGCTCTTCAAAGACGGTCGAAAATCCGTGGCCGTTATCGGTGATGGTGCGCTGCCTTCGGGGATTGTCTTTGAAGCCATGAACAACGCCGCCGGTCTGAAGAAAGATCTGCTGGTGATTCTGAACGACAACAAGATGGGGATCTGTCCTCGAGTCGGCGGGTTGGCAAGTTATCTGGACAAGGCAAGAGTTGCCCCATTCTACAACGGGCTGAAGCGAGATGTCGCCTGGCTGTTGAATAAGGTACCGCTCGTCGGTGAGTCCACGGAGAAGATGCTGGGCGGTTTCAAGGATGCCTTGAAATCATTCCTCCACGGCGGGATGCTTTTCGAAGAAATGGGATTCCGTTATCTCGGCCCGGTAGACGGGCACGACATCAAATCTTTGCGGCGTTATCTGGAACTGGTTCGCGATGTGAAGGGCCCGGTTTTGTTGCATGTGTTCACTGAAAAAGGACATGGTTTCGAGCCGGCCTGCAAGGATCCGGTGAAGTTTCACACGCCTTCACCGTTCAAACGAGATCCTGACAATGAAATTGTCCTCGTCAAGAAGTCGTCAGAAATTTCTTACACTGACGTTATGTCCGATGCAATTCATCAGGCCATGGGCGAAAACGAACGAGTCTGCGTCCTGACGGCCGCCATGTGTGCTGGTAACAAGCTGGAGCGGATCCGCGACGAATTCCCTGAGCGTTTTTTCGACACCGGCATCTGCGAAAGCCACGCCGTGGCGTTTGCCGGAGGGATGGCGAAATCGGGGATGAGACCGATCGTGGACATCTACAGTACATTTTTGCAGCGGAGCTTTGACCAGATCTTTCAGGAAGTTGCGCTTCAGAATCTGCCGGTCGTGTTCTGTCTTGATCGAGCTGGCCTCTGTGGCCCTGACGGACCGACTCATCATGGCGTGTTCGACAACAGCTATATGCGGATCTTTCCGAATATGATCGTGACCGCACTTGGCGACGAGCTGGAAATTCGCGCGATGCTGGATTTCGCATTGGCCAGCACGTCACCAGTTTCGATTCGCTATCCAAAGACGAAAGTGGAACAAGTCCCACGCGACGTAGCACCTGTTCAACTGGGCAAGGCGGAAGTTCTGTCATGGGGGCAAGACGGGAATATTCTTGCGTGCGGCACAATGCTGTCTCAGGCCGTTGCCGCTGCCGACCAACTTCGTCGCGAAGGCCTCAGCGTTGGAGTTGTCAACGCGAGATTCGTCAAACCTGTCGACGAGGAAGTCATTGCCAAAGCCGCCGCTACGGGGTTTGTCATCACGATCGAAGAGAACGCCCTGATGGGGGGCTTTGGCAGTGCTGTCTTGGAGGCTGCGAATCGCCATGTGCTCAACACCGAACGCTTCCGCATTCTGGCCATCCCTGACGAATTCGTGGAACACGGCGACCGCGACGAGTTGCTGGCTGAACTCGGCCTCGATACAAATGGACTCGTGCGTGTCGCAAAACAACTCTGCCAAACCCCTGCCTCAACCGACGTCCGGCGATGAAGAAGCAGAGCTGGGCTGGACACATTCGCGAGTGACTTGACGAGCGGCTTTCCACGCATGTCGAATCGTGAACAATCGCGATTCGATTTGCTCAGTAGTAAAATAGCGCCCGTGTTCGCTCGGCGGTAATCCAGCCAAAGTCAAAGTCAGCGGAAGTAAATCAAGGAATTCCTTATATTTTCGCTGAACGTCGCTAGGATCTGCCATGGCCCATTTCCAAGATTGAAGTCGTCAAATAGCAACGGGCTTGGCCCACACTTCGCAAAGCCCGTTGATGAATATACAGGATCAACCGGGCTAGCGTCGCCCCATGTACTGCTTCAGGATTGCGTCCGCGGCGCCTGTTGGTTTTGCGGTATCCTTTGGCGACGATCCCGAACTGCCTTTTGCTACGTCGGATTCTTTAGCACCGGTGTCTTCGGGATTTGGCAGGATGATGGCCGGTTCGGCTGGAGCAGAATCTTCGGGGGCCACGGGAGCAGCCTGCATCGGCGCCCCCTGCATCGGATAGCCCATTTGCGGCATCATTTGCGGCATCATTTGCGGCATCATTTGACCGTAACCTGGTAGCATTGGTTGTTGATACGGATAGCCGCCGTACATCCCACCGGGGTAAGCCATCTGAGGCATCATTTGCTGGTAGGGATATTGCCCGGGCATTAACTGTGGCATGTTCAGCATCGTGGTGTCACCGACATTTGCGACTGGAACAGGTTGTGCCGCAGCAGTTTGATTCTCCATCGTCGCAGCCACGACAGGCAATTCGTTCAATGTTTTGTCGGCGAATTGAGTGTCTTTATTGGCGACAGTCGGGGAAGTTGGGGTCAACGGTGGGAGCACCACACTGTCTGATTCCGCAGCAGTGACGCCCGCTCGAATGACCAGTTCAAATTCTAGATTGCCGATGATGATTTTGTCACCTGCCACCAAGACAACGTTCCTGCGAATGCGCTCACCATTGACCAGCGTTCCGTTCGTGCTGCCGAGATCTCTCAGGCGGACGGAATAATCATCAACACTGAAGACGCAGTGATGGCGGCTTACCATGTCACTGTTTGGACGCAGTTGGCAATCCTGTTCGCGACCGATCAGAAATTTGCGGCGATTCAACGGGATCACTTGGCCAACGTGTTTCCCGCCGACAACTTTCAGTTCCGCAGAAACCATGAAAATGGCGCTCCGATTGGAATGAATTCCCCTCCAAGATGCACGCGAACAGAGAATCTCGGAGTGGTTGATCAGATAAAGTTCGCTTGAGCCTAGTGAGAGTAACAATCTCGGGAAGGTCTGCCAGCATTAACTCCCATTCCCTGCAATAAATTTCGATTTTCAGTCGCCAGACAAACGCATTATTCGATGTTATCCAAAAATTCTGCCAATGTGCGGTCGAAGGTGGCGGTTAGGATTTTTGTGAGGGCATCTGACGTATCAGGGGAGTAGTTGCCTGTAGGATGGGCATTCTTGCCCGTCACGCTTGGTTGCTCGAGCTGCGGCCAGTCCGGAAGGGCATTCGTGTCCCTTCTCCCCTGTCGTCAGGGGAGAAGGTGGCCGCGAGGCCGGATGAGGGGTTTTACGGCAGCCCGTGTCATCTTGTTTCCTCCGCAATTGCTGCGGCAAGTGATTTTTCTTCCTCTGAATAACTCCGGAAATTCGTGGAGTGGCTAATGGAACGGGCGATGATGCCGGGCAATGAGTGCCGGAAGTCTGCGTCCAAAAAGTTCGGTTCAAGTTCTTTAATTCCCGGGACCTGCGGCACCATTCGGGAGGCTTTCAGAATGATGCTGCCATGCTGGAGCGTCACGCCTTTCCGTCGGCGCTGTGCGCTGCCCACGATTTTGTGGCCGGAGGCATGCACGATATCGTTCGCGTTTTTTCTCAGGAAACAGAGGAACGGTTCGGCTACGTTAGCCGTGTTGCTGACCGTCGTGTGGGAATTCATCGCCTCGAACTCACTCCGCAATTGACATGGCACACCTGCGTTGGAGAGCAACTGGATAATTGCCTGATGGACCGTTGGGTAAACTCCGGACGGTTCCTGTCGCGCTGGATGTGACGCCGGCAGGACCAGCGAATAGGTAAGCTCCTGATCGTGCAAAATCGCGCCTCCTCCGCTCAAGCGCCGGACGACCGGTAGTCCTAGGAATGGCGATTCCACGGCTTGCCCTGCGCCTTGGAAATAACCGAGCGTCACCGTAGGCTCAGACCATTGATAAATGCGGACGATACTCCGTTCGCGTGCGGCGGCCAGCTGGAGCAATGCGGCATCCATCGACATATTGAAAATCCCACTGGACGGCAGCTCATCGACAATGATATCGGCAGCAGGAAGTTCAGTCGTGGCGCTGGTCATCAGGGTTACCGATCCGTTAGATTGCGAGAATGACAGACGATACCGAACGCCACTTTGGGCCACAGCCGATCGCCGACCTCATGCAGCAACTGCAGCTGAAGGGGCACGACCTTGTTGAGGCATCCACCGAACAGCTAACTCACAAGATGGTCGCGCGGGCCCTTAAAGGACGACGCTTGACCAGCAATAGTAAGGGCATCGTACAGCGGGCGATGAATCAGGCAACCGGCAACGTCTATAAGCAAGTGCAGTTGTTCAATTATTGAGTTGCACGGTACATGCTCCCAAACTTGCGGTGAAGTTCGGGCTGTTCGCCCGTCAAGTGGAGGCTCGGTCAGATCGGTTCCGGCGACTCAGTGTCGGCCGGCGAGAGCCGCAGCGGCAGTGCAGCCATTAAATGATCCTCTGAGCGTTCGACAATCCTTACCGAATCTGCCGCGATGGCATCAGCCGCTTGGCATAGTGATGTGAGATCCATGCCGCCAAAGCGAACTGCTTCGTCGTTGTCCGTGAGCGTATGCAATACCAAGCGAAACAACTCCTGTGCGCGACATGCATGTCGCTGCACACCGATCGGACGACCTTCCCTCGCCTTCACGCCGGCAGCGGCAAGCTTGATCAGCCCCTTGATAAAATCCGCATCGCGACCTGATCGCCCGAATTCAAGCCACAGCTGTTCCCAGGTCTCGTGAGCCTCCCAGTAAAACCCATGATTGAAGAGGTCGATTCCAAAAAGATAATCCGACGCAGGTTTCCAGTCCGAAGCAAGGCTCACCGGCGCGGTCAAACTCGGACGGTGTGTTTCCTGTCGAATCCCGGGAGCCTTGTAGCTGTGTCCCGACGGATCACGGATCGGATGCGGGAAGCGACCGGGAACATAAGAGTAAGGTGGTAACGGTCGGTCCGGACAAAGTCGCAACATCGGATTTGTTCCGGGATTAAAGATGCCGTGGCAGATGATCGGCCTGGAACAGACCATCAGGATCGCAGAAAAGTGCTGAGCTTTTCAAGCTCATCGGTCCCAATGAGATCGACGCCGGCAGCCTTGAGTTCCTGCCAGAGAAGTGGGGTCTCAGGCGTGGCCCAGAACCGAATGCGGCGGCCTTTGGAATGGGCCCGCGTCACCATGTCTCGCAGTTTTACCCGCTCCGCATCGGGCATTAGTCCAACCCCACGGTATCGAAAGTGGCTTGTCCAGTTATCGCTAATCAGGGGCAGCAGCGCAGCCGGCTGGTCGCTGTCGAGATCCGCTATTCTCCCGTCGATGCCAGCCCTTCGCGGCCTCGAGTCTTCGATCTCTTGGATCGGCCGATCGCCGCTGATGATCACGGTGACGGCTTTTTCGGTGTACTTCCCGTCCTCCGTGACGGAAATCAGGGAGTCGTATTGCGCTAACAGTTCATGGAGCACGGCGTAGGCTGCCGCGCCGTTTGTCTTAATGTCAACCAGCAGTGTGACCGTCGGTCCGTCCTTGTAAATCCGGCCATTATTTGCCGTTGCGCGTTCCAGGAGCGGCTGAAGATACAGTTTTTTCAACGTGCGTTCTTTTGAAATATCAAAAAGGTTGTGCGCGACGAGTAACTCTCCCTCAATCACATAGACATCCGCCTCGATGCTCGTAAAACCTTGGTCTAGGGCATCCAGCAGCGGTCGCGTGTGTTCGTAGTCGTTGTGTGCATGCGCGTTCACCAACGGCGGCGTGGTCGCAGTTGCTGTGCCCGGTGTCTGAGCATTCACCGTCGAGTTGATCAGCGACAGCACAAGCAAGGTCCCGCTCGGCCAATTTTTTTTGATCATCGAGTCATTCTCCGCAGCACATTCTGGAAATCACAGGATCAGCAATTTACAACATCCGGGATGTTCGGTAAAACCATGTGTTGTTGCCTGACTCAAGAGTTGTCACGTGACCATCGCCGATCGAGCTTTTCATACCGAGTCCCTCCATGTCGACTGCCGCAGAAAATCAGCCTCGTCCAACGGATGTGATTAAAGCTTGGGAGCACTTTGTCGAGGAACAGGTCTATCCGATCCCGGATGCCAAAGCACAAAGCGATTACCGTAACTACGACATGCCGACACGGGACACGGTCCGCGAATTCTATCGCCAGAACCATCAACATCAGACGTATGCGTTCGTCCAACAAAAACGTGATGAATTCCTGCGGCTCGACCGCCGGCAGATGAGCATTTTTGAAGCCTTGGATTTTTTAAATACGCTGGTTGATGACTCGGACCCCGATCTTGAACTCGATCAACTGCAACACCTCCTGCAGACTGCCGAATCTATCCGCAAAGACGGACATGAAGACTGGTTTGTGCTCACCGGGTTGATTCACGATCTCGGCAAAGTGCTGTGCTTGTACGGCGAACCACAATGGGCGGTCGTGGGCGACACTTTTCCTGTCGGCTGCCACTTCAGTGATCGCATCGTGTTCAGCGAATTCTTCACCGACAATCCGGATCACGGCGATCCGAAGTTGAGCCAGCAACTGGGTGTCTACGAAAAAAATTGCGGTCTGCGTCACGTGCTGATGTCATGGGGTCACGATGAATACTTGTATCACGTGTTGCAGGATCATCTTCCTGAACCAGCGTTGTATATGATCCGCTACCATTCGTTTTATGCATGGCATCGCGAATGTGAATACGACTGGCTCTGTGACGACCACGACCGTGCGATGCTGCCGTGGGTTCGCAAATTCAATCCGTACGACTTGTACTCAAAATCACCGGAACTGCCCGATTGGAACAAACTCCGGCCCTACTATGCCGACCTTCTCGGGAAATACCTCCCGGAGAAATTGACGTTCTGAGCTCTCATCGGAACCGCCAGATTCCATGTTGAAAAAAACGCGGCCACGTAACCGTGTTATGGCTTCATGCGGAGGATCCGATTGTGGCCCATATCGACAACGTAGAGCCATCCCTGTTCCCATGTGACGCCATGGGGATGGCTGAGTTTAATCCGCGCATCACCCTGCCCTTTTCCCAGGATTGTCGTGACTTCGTGGGTTCGCGAATCGAATCGCCGGATCGCTGCGTTTTCATCATCAGCAAGATAAACGTTGTCGGCATCATCGAGGCACAAATGTTTGGGTGATCCAAACTGGGATATTAGCCCCCGGCCATCCACGAACCCTTTTGTCCCCGTTCCTGCGACTGTTTGAATTGTGCCATCCGGCAAGACAACTCGAAGTGCATGGCCACTGCGTTCGAGGATCCAGATGCGTCCTTGGGAATCCTCCGCGACAGCTCGTGGATCCACAAGCGGGCTTTGAACGGCAACATCACCATCCTTCGGAATACCTTTTTTGCCATTCCCGGCAACGGTCGTCAAGAGCCCGGATGTTAGATCGAGGGCACGAATGCGGTGATTGTTGAGATCGGCAATGTGCAGCACATCGTTCGCAGGATTCAGCGTGATGCACATCACGAAATCAAACGTAGCTGCAGTCGCCGGACCGCCATCACCGCTGAATCCCTGCTGACCTGTCCCCGCGATTGTGGAAATCACACCGGTCGCAGCATTCACTTTGCGAATACAGTGATTCCAGCTGTCCGCGATGTAAAGGTCGCCATTGGGCGTGACCGCGCAGTTGTGCATCCCGTTGAAAGTTGCAGCGCCAAGATTTCCACCGTCTCCGTGATAACTTTTGGTTCCGTCGCCACCCGCAAGGTGGAGTCCACCAGCCACCTCGAACCTATGAACACGCCCACCTTCCAGTTCTACAATCCACATGTCTCCGTACGTATTGAAATCGACACCAAACGGCGACTTCAGCGGACTGTTCATCGGATCCCAGTTTCCGCCCTCCTCAGCCATCAGCCCACCAACGATAATTTCAGTATCGACTGCCCGCAGCGGCCCACTGGGCAACGTTGACAATAACATCATCGCGAGCGGCAGCCGAAGGTGTTTGAATGTCGGCTGAAACGCAAGTCGCAGGTTCTTTATCACGGTTGTTTGCATTGTTACTTTACCTTCGATGATGATGTTTTCGATGTCGCTTCAAACTCCGTCTTCGGATTTACCCAATCCGGATCAGCTCCCGGAATGACAATCTTGGATGCACCCCCCTTTCCACGTTTTTCAATCCTGATCTGTACGGGAATCGCATCCGTCATTTCGGTCACATGAGAAATGACTCCCACTTTACGTCCCTGCGCTTCGAGGTGCGTCAACGCATTCATCGCAATGGTCAGCGTTTCCAGATCTAAGCTTCCGAACCCTTCGTCAATGAAGAGCGATTCGATCCGCAGCCGATTGGAGGTGAGCGATGCCAAGCCCAGAGCGAGCGCCAGTGAGACCAGAAACGATTCACCCCCGGAAAGGGAATGAATCGAACGCCGATCCTCTCCCATTTCGCAGTCGATGACGATTAGATTCAGTGACTCGGGAAGACGTTCTAGGCGATAACGTGCTGACAGTTGTGTTAACTGATGATTGGCGTACCCCAGTAACACGTCGAGCGTGCGGCGTTGAGCGATCATCCGAAATTTGTCGCCCTCTTTGGAACCGATGAGTTCGTTCAACTTGAGCCATGGTTCGGCCTCGATGAGCTTTGCGGCCAGCTGCCGAGTCAACTCGATGTTCCGATTCCGCTGTCGATCATCGTTCTTGATCACATCCAGAGCGACTTCTTGTACCGTTTTTGCCGTTTGAAGCTCTCCCTTAACTCGCTGCTCGGCCTCAAGGACAACGGCTTCATCGTCGGGCGTAGGTCTCTTTTCAATGTGTTTCTGCAACTGCTCTTGGTGGACATCACAGGCGCTGGATGTTGACGTGACTCGTTCATCTAGGCTCTTGAAATGCGCGCGTTCCGTCTCGAACCATGCCGCATCACGAGCCAGCATTTGATCGACATCGGCGATCGTCAGTGTACGTGATGAACTTGCGTTGCATGATACCAGCCACGTCGACATTGCGGCTTGCGCAGTCAGGAAGTCATGTGCAGTCTGCGCGGCGTTCCGACTGGTCAATTTGGATGCTTCTTCGGCAGCCACAAAAAGTTTTTCAGCAGCGTTTTTTTCCAGCGTTCGTTCATGGACGGTTCCACTAGTCGTTGTCAGACGTGCTGCAAACTCCTGCTCCACGACATCGACGGCGCGACCATCAAACAACTGTTGCCGCTGCCGCAAATGCTTGTCGCGATCGCCAACGGCTGCCGCGTTTTCGATCTCGCAGGCCGTCAACGCATGCCCCGCCGTGACCATCACCTCTGCTAGCGGCACGATGGTCGCATCTGCAGCCAGAAGTTTGGTTGTCAATTCGTGCAGTTGCTCCTGAATCTCGCCACAAGCTGTGGTGGCGGCCACAAAAGTGTCTCGCAGCACCGCACCATCGGCGGTGAAGTCGTCTTTGGCATTCGGCAACGCGCTGAACAGCCCTCCCAACGCGGCCAATGCGTCACGCGACGATTCATCAGCCTTCTTGAAGACGGTTTCCGATTCCGTGTGTTTCGTGGCTGTAATACTCGTCTGAGTTGCTAGTTTGGTGACAGCCTGCTGACACGATTGATGTTGTGCCGCTCTATCTGCAAAAAGCTCACGCCGCCGCTGAGTCAACTTAGCCGCATCTCGCTGAGACTTTTCATCCGCCGCGATCTGCTTGAGCGACACTGCGACAGTGTCCAGTCTGCTCGTCACGATGCTTTGCCGTTCCGCTGCGGGCAAAGCCAATACCGTTGCGACTTCAGGATGATCGACAGCTGAAAATACAGCATTGTCGCTGGAAGCCAAAAGCTTTGTGTAGACCTTTTGCTGCTTGGTGATTTGCAATAGTCGCGCCTGCGAACCTGCAACAAGTTGCAGAACTTCGCGGTCTAAGGTGTCACGTCGTGTCTCCAGTTCTTTGCAATGATCTTTGGCAGCCTTCACCGCCGCTGCTTCAAAGTCCGGTGCATGATCGCGGTAAGGATGTGACTCAGAACCACAAACAGGACACGGCTGGTCCAGTTGCAACGACAATCGGAAGCGCTTCGCATCATCATCGACGGCGGCAACGATGCGTTCTAACTGATCACGCGACACTTGAGCATCTCGGATTGCCGCTGGAACATCCACGTCCTGACGCAGCTTAAGGGTCGTTGTGTCCTGAGTCTGCTGTGACTCAAGTTCAGCAAGTTCCTTTTGGATGCTGTTAGTCTCATCGCGAAGCCGATACCGTTCGTCCAATTCCTGCTGCAGCGTTGTCAGTACGCGCTGCGAGGCGTCCAGCTCAGCACGTTGCTGAGCCAATCGCTCGCTATCAAATATTCGCTCCGCCGTTTCGGCGTCCTGACGTTCACCTGCAGCAGCTTCCATTTGTTGGTGAACCAGCAACAACTCCGCGTTTTTCGCCGTGAGTTCCTGCTGTTCGATCTGCAATGTTTCCGTCAACGACATCAATTTTTGGCGAAGCATAGCGGCCGCAGAATCTGCCGCGATCGCCGTCTCCAGTCGATGCTGCCACGTTGAAGCCTCCTTCACAAACGGAACGTACGCCGTCAGTCTTTCACGCCGCGCCTCCAGAAGCAATTGATCTTCAAACAGCATCTGTTTTAGCCTGCATGAAGCATCATGTTTCGTTGCCGCATCTGTGACGGCCACCGTGGCGCTCGTCAACGCGGCGTGGGCTTTTTTGACGCGCACCTGCAAAGGTTCGAGCTGCGCATCTAGCTCCAGTGCAAGTTTCAACTGCGGAGCTGCCGCTAATTGTTCTCCTTGAACCAGAGTAAACACTGTGGTCGCAGTGAGCACGCGATCGGTAGCGGTCTTCAGCGTTTCATTGTGAGACTTCATCGCCGTCTCGGCACTCTCAAACGCCGTTCGAGCGGCCGCAACAGCTTTCACCGCCCGCACTTCATCATCCCGCAATGCACGCGCCGCATGCCTGACGTTCTCAGTACGCAGCAACTCCGCGCGCCGCGCCGACGCAGCCTCACAAATTTGCTCTGCCACCGTCAACTCCGCTCGCGCTTTCTCCACAGCCCCCAGCAACGTCGTATGTTGGCGAAACCATTCCGCTCGAGCTTCGTGCTCCTTCAGGTCTATTTTTAAAAGGCTGACATTGCTCGTCGCCGACAACAACGCCAAATCTGCTTCCACCCGAGCTTCATCCGACAACGCCTGAAATCCCTGCAGCTGCGCATCCAGCCCGTCAAGAAGCTTTTTTTCCTCTGAATAGCGAACAAACACTGCGCGGGAAATCGCTTCAAATTGTTCCGTGCCCGTCAGCGCCTGCAGAATTTCAGCCCGCTGCTTATCGTCGGCTTTCAGGAACGTCGCAAAATCATGTTGAGCCAACAGCACTGCGCGTGTAAATTGTTCGAATGTCAGGCCAATCTTTTCGACAATCGCATCTTTCACCAGCGTCTTTTTGCCCCCTTCTGTCACAGTCCCTTGTCCGCCCGGCGCGATGTGGCCCCGATACAACGCCATCACCACATCCTGCAGTTTTCCGTCGGGTTTGTTGTGACTGCGGCGGACGCTCCAACGCGCCGTCCATTGCTGCTGATCGACGCCAACAAAGGCCACTTCAGCAAACCCATAGGCCGTGTTCCGCCTGAGCAACATGCGCGTGTCGTTCTGCCGTTCGCCAGTTGTCAGTTCGGCCAAGCGACCGACTTGGTTCAGTCTCGGCGTCTGATCAAACAATGCTAGGCAGAGGGCGTCCAGCAGTGTGCTTTTGCCCGCTCCAGTAGCACCGCTAATGGAAAACAGGCCTGCGGTTCTAAGCGGATCTTTGGTGAAATCAACGGAGTGGGTTCCCGCGAGCGACGCAATGTTACACACGGTAATTCGTTCTATCTTCATCAGCCGCGCGCCTCCTGTAATAGAATTTCGCGGAAAGCGGCCAACAGACGCGAGTCCGGATCGTGGCCGTACTTTTTACGATACGCATCCTGAAAAACATCTTCTGGATCGATGGTCTTCAGGTCCATCTGATCCGCCCCTGTTGCGGATTGAACACCTGCGGCGTTACGTTCGAGAGTTGCGATTTTAATCGAAGCCAATCGCAACGGTTTTCCGTCCATTGCCTGTTCAATGCGGCGTCTGCGCATTGGATCAGGGCCCTCTTCAGTGATCCGCACTTCCACAAAGGGGTACTGTTCGAGCAGCAACGATTCGTCCAGCGTCAGGGCTTCCAGTTGCGAGATCACATCGTCGATGACTGCTGCACCAGCGGCTGGAATGCGGAGCATCATCGCTGCGCGAGGAATCAGAATCTCATCTGTGGACGTCAGTTGCGTCTCAATAAACGTCAACTTTACCAACTGATGATGGTAGTCTTTTTCCGCAAACGACAATGGAATAGGGCTGCCACTGTAGCGAATGCGTCCGTTGTCGAACTGCTGCGCACGATGCAGATGTCCCAACGCAACATAGGCAATCTGAGGGTCAAAGATGTCCGATCCAATCGCTTCGGCTCCCCCGATCACCAACCGACGTTCAGATTCCGGCGATTCTTCCCCGCCATGCAGATGACAGTGCCCCAACGCAATCAACGCCGCAGCTGGATTGAGTTCCGCTCGAAGCGCCACTGCTGCAGCCGTGACGCTCCGATAGAGTTCTCGAATACCATCCAGATATGGATCAACCGCGTTGCGCACCAGCGGAACATCCGACGGACGCAGATAGGGGACAGCAATGGCGATCGCCTGTACGCGACCGCCATGATCCTTGAGAGGCACAAGAAACTTGTCGAGCGAGATATTGCCCGCGTCGTCCTGCTCGACCGTGCCAACCACGGCAATGTTTAGCGAAGCCAGCAACTCAGCCGGAGACTCCAGCCGCGCTCCCGCATCATGGTTGCCAGCCGTCAGCACAATCTGGAGCGATGGCAGTGCCGCATGCGCGTCCGCCAAAAAATTGTAGAAACGCTTCTGAGCCACTGCCGAAGGATTGATCGTATCGAACACATCACCCGCGACGATGAGAGCATCCGGACGTTGAGCCTGCATTTCGGACAGCAGCCAATCCAGAAAACAGCGATGCTCGTAGTCTCGGTCAAACCCGCAAAACGATTGGCCCAAATGCCAGTCTGCGGTATGAAAAACTGTGAACATGTGGGTTCCGAATCTGTTACAGTGTGGGTCACAATGTGTATGCGGATTAGCACTCAGGAGCCGACCAGCACAGCACGGGTTTTCGGGCGGCGTTGACTTCGTCGGGTCGGCAGACGGCGGTGGTGTGCGGAGCGCCCTTCACAAGGTCGGCTGGTTCGTTGCAGATGGTGCGGAGAGCGGTGGCGAAGGCGTCAAGGGTCTGGAGGGATTCCGTTTCCGTGGGCTCGATCATCATGGCTTCTTCAACGACGAGCGGGAAGTAAACAGTCGGTGCATGGAAGCCGTAGTCGAGCAGGCGTTTGGCGATATCCATCGTGGTGACACCCGATTGCTCTTTGATCTTGCGGGCACTGGCAACAAATTCGTGCATGCAGCGGTCGCCGTGAGGGACTTCTAGAAAATCTTTGACCTGACTGAGCAAATAGTTGGCATTGAGCACGGCATTTTCGGACGCTTCTCGGAGGCCCTTGCCGCCAAGCGTGCGGATGTAAAAGTAGCCTCGCAGCAGGATGCCGACGTTGCCGAAAAATGTGCGGACGTGACCGATGGATTTGACAGGCGTGGACAGCGAATACCAGTTTTTTGCGGTATCGTATGTGACGACGGGAGCCGGCAGGAATGGGGCAAGAAAATCACGCACGGCGATGGGACCAGCTCCCGGACCTCCGGCTCCGTGAGGTCCAGTGAATGTCTTGTGAACATTATAGTGCATCATGTCGCCGCCGAAGTCACCGGGGCGCGTCTTGCCTAAGATCGCGTTCATGTTAGCGCCGTCGATGTAGACCAGTCCACCGACGCTGTGCAACATGTCGGCAACTTTCGCGATGTCGCGCTCGAAAAGTCCAAGCGTGTTCGGGTTGGTCACCATAAAGACGGCAGTGCGATCGTCGAGTTGAGTCTTGAGTTCGTCGAGGTCTACAAAACCGTTGCGACCTCCGGCGAGTTGCACACATTCAAAGCCAGCC
>Ga0209553_1000521_pt1 | contig 19970 bp, 16 predicted proteins | sample LauGreFBDMM110DN_2_FD_188217 | JGI IMG/M metagenome (GOLD analysis project Ga0209553, IMG submission 188217) | Freshwater lake microbial communities from Lake Michigan, USA - Fa13.BD.MM110.DN (SPAdes) (version 2) | ecosystem: Environmental > Aquatic > Freshwater > Lake | place: Lake Michigan...
CTTCACGGCCGATGCTGTCGTTCATGCCGTGACGTATCTCGCGAACCCTGGTCCCGCAACCGAAACCGTGCGCCGTGACATGACGTTCTTGGAAAGCGCGAAGGCTGTCGAGGCCACGACCGTTGACATTACCACCAAGATACCAACGCCGTTCTTGCCCCGCTACGCCGCTATTCTGCTGATCGTCGAGCCGGAAGCGTGGAATAGCATGGGCCTTGCTGCGTTCTCAGAAAAGCCTGTGGGCACTGGGCCTATGGTGGCAGACAGTTGGGCGCCGGGCCGTGTTGTGCTGCGCGCCAACAAAACCTCGTGGCGTGCGCCAACGATTCCGGGTGTTGAATTTTTGTTGCTGCCCGACATTCCCTCGCGCCTTCAAGCGATGTTGTCGGATCGGTTAGATGTGGTCTACCAACTTCCGCCTGAAGAATTCTCAATGGTGAAAGATTTCGGCGGCAGCGTGATCACCATCAATGATGCGGCGGCGACGGCGATTTTGTTTAACTTCGGCAAAGATCGCCAAACACCACTGAATGATGTGCGTGTGCGTCGTGCCATCAATTTGGCCGTTGATCGCCAAACCATTGTCGATGCGCTGCTGGGTGGAAAGCCAAAACTTTCAGGCCAGCCCGCCGTAAGTGCTGCCTTCGGGTATGATCCCTCGATCTTGCCCTATGCTTATGACCCGCAAAAAGCCAAATCGCTATTGACGGAAGCTGGGTTTGGCAACGGCTTTCCCATGGCCTTGGAAACTTCGGGCGGCACCACTAATTCGCTACTCATTGTGCAGCGCGTGGCCGACGATTTAGCGCGCGTGGGGATTAAAGTCGAAATTCGGGCTAAGATGGCCACGCAGTATTTGCTCGACTTCGTGCAAGGGCGCTACGAGCCCGATGCCTTTACGTTACAGTGGGTGTCTTATCCGTCACTCGATGCCATTCAAATGAGCACGATTGGCTCGTGCCGCAAAACCAACCCTTGGTATTGCAACTCCGAGATTGAGCCCACGATTACGGCGGCGTGGTCGGAAGCAGATCCCGATAAGGCCTTGGCCTTGCGTCACAAGGTCATGAAATTTTATCACGACGAAGCGCCGAGCTTGTTTTTGTATGACAACGTCACGTTCTTGGGCTTGAGTCCGCGCACGACGGGTTACACCAACATTTTTGGATTTATTCCATATGAGGATGTGCGGTTAAGTTAGAAAACCCTCACTCTCGCTTCGCTCGACCTCTCCCAAGGGAGAGGTTTAAAAGCTCGCTCAATACAGCGCAATCCGGGCCAACGCCACGTCGGCATCGAAGTCGCGCATCCAGCCCAGCAATGCCACGCGTTGTAGGCCTCTCAAATTCAGCGGCTCTTTTAATCCGTTCGGAATAAATGCCGACCACGGTAAGCGCAGCGTTTGCCATTCTGGTTTTGAGGCGAAGGTGGTGCGGTACGATTGCTCGTACCAGCGCACATCAGTGGTTCGGATATGGCAGTTGTACTCTTCGCCGTTGCCCCACACATCGATTTCAAACCCTTGATAAGCCGATGCATCGAGCGGTATTCCGCCAGGCTCTAAATCTAATGCCAGTTGGATGAATCCCCCACCTTTGGTATTGACGCGGCCAGAGAGGCGCAAGCAGCGCCGCTCTAAAATGGTGTCGACGCGCGCGCTGCCGGTGGAGCGCCCACCCATGACTTGATCGGTGAAGCCGGCCCAACGTGTTCCTAGCAACGAGCGTCCGTCGGTGCCAGTAATGTCGTCGAGGACTTTGAGTTCGGGGGCGGCGGCGTGCCCGCGACCAGCAAACGGAAGGATAACAGCAGCGGCCATGAGGTTGCGCCGCCCCATGATGTCTGTCGTTGATTTCTTGGCCATGGGCGCAGCCCTTTCTGTCACTATCTTATACCCTTTTTACGTTGCTGGCGCGGTGCTAGATGGCGGTCGGGCGAGAAATATGTGTGGCGACTCCTACGCCCACGAGTCGAGATAGGCTCACTGCTAAAAACACCACGCCCAACAAAAAACCCCACCGTCTCAGGTGGGGTTTTTTGACTTGCGCAATTGAAGCTGCGGCTATTTCATTTGCACTTTGAGCATTGAGTCCAGCTTGTCCAAGAAGCCGGTGGTGGTCATCCAGGGTTGCTCGGGGCCCACCAGAATGGCCAAGTCTTTGGTCATGTGGCCCGCCTCAATGGCCTGGATGCAAACTTTCTCTAAGGTTGCGGCAAAGTTCACTAGATCAGGCGTGTTGTCGAACTGGCCGCGATACTTCAACCCTTGGGTCCAGGCAAAAATCGACGCCACCGGGTTGGTCGAGGTTTCTTTACCTTGTTGATGCAGGCGGTAGTGGCGCGTAACCGTTCCGTGCGCCGCTTCGGATTCCACGGTTTTGCCATCGGCGGTTAGCAACACCGAGGTCATCATGCCCAGCGAGCCAAACCCTTGCGCCACGGTATCAGACTGCACATCGCCGTCGTAGTTTTTGCAGGCCCACACAAAGCCGCCCGACCACTTCAACGCCGAAGCCACCATGTCGTCGATCAAGCGGTGTTCGTAGACAATCTTTTTGGCTTCGTATTTGGCTTTGTAGTCTTTGTCGTAGACGGCCTGGAAAATATCTTTAAAGCGCCCGTCATATGCCTTGAGAATGGTGTTCTTGGTCGACAAGTACAGCGGCCAGCCGCGCACCAACGCGTAGTTAAAGCAGCTGTGGGCAAAGTCGGTGATGCTGTCATCAAGATTGTACATGCCCATGGCGACGCCCGCACTGGGGAAGTCGTAGACATCGTAACTAATGGGCGCTCCGCCGCCATCGGGCGTGAAGGTCATGGTTAGCTTGCCCTTGCCGGGCACTTTGAAGTCGGTGGCTTTGTACTGATCGCCGAACCCGTGACGGCCAATCACAATAGGCAGCGTCCAACTGGGCACCAAGCGTGGCACATTTTTGCAGATGATCGGCTCGCGGAAAATGGTGCCACCCAAAATATTGCGGATGGTGCCGTTGGGCGACTTCCACATTTTTTTCAGTTTGAATTCCTTCACCCGCTGCTCATCGGGGGTGATGGTGGCACATTTAATTCCCACGCCGTAATGCTTGATGGCGTTTGCGGCATCGACGGTGATTTTGTCGTCGGTCGCATCGCGGGCTTCGACGCCCAAGTCGTAATACTTAATGTCGATATCGAGGTACGGCAGGATCAGCTTATCTTTAATGAACTGCCAAATAATGCGGGTCATTTCGTCGCCGTCGAGATCAACGACGGGCGTTTTTACTTTAATCTTGGCCATATTGGTCCCCTAACCGAACAGGGGGCGGACATTAGGACATTTTCAGCAAAAGTGTGAAGCGGTTTTGTGCCCGAAAATGCCTAGAACGAAAAAGCCTAGGGGCAAAGAGGAGGTCAAGTAGGGTTTGGGCTATTCACCCAAGCTTTTATCGTCATTGCCATGAAAACGGGAAACCACCTTGCTTTTCTTTGCGCTGATCAAAACTACAAGTTGGACCCCGGATCAATCGTCCGGGGTGACGACGGGAGCGTGTGCCACTGCCCTGCCCTCACTTCCCCACGTATTCGAACATCTCGACCCGGATGGCGTTGGGGGTCTAGCACTGCCAAGGTGCGCGACTAGCCGGTGGCGCTGGGCCGCAAGCTTGAGACCACACAATACCTGCCCGCCCTCACTTTCGCGGTAATGGCGTCGAGGTCCTGAACCTGCTGCGACATCACAATTTGGCCGATGCGGGTTTTCTTGCCATGACAGACGTCTGTGGGTTTTTTGATGGGAGTTCCCCCGAAAGGCTGCGCCAACGAAATGTCACTGGCAGCAAACGGATGGCTGGGGAAGTCCGTGTTGGGTTTTAAATAAATCAATCGGAATCCGTCATGGCCGTCCAGGCCCATCGTTTCGATGGACGTGGCATCGGTCACGCGTTTTTCAACAACGATGCGATAGTCCAAGATGTCGAAATAGAACGCTAGCGACTCATCCATATCGCGCACCATCACACCTTAAACACCACCGCGGGTTTGGGCGCTGCCAGTTCGTGCTCAATCAATGCAATCACATCCTCAGGCTTTGCGACGAAATCGACCAAGTGGCTATGCCCCTCGTGCGCAAAGCCGCGCGCAATGATCGTCTGCAACAAGCCTTGCATGTGGTCCCAATAGCCTGCGGTATTGAGCACCACGATGGGTTTGTTGTGACGGTGCAATTGCCGCCAGGTGATGATCTCGAAAAATTCATCCAGCGTGCCGATGCCGCCGGGCAAAATGCAAAACGCGTCGGCACGCTCGAACATGATGCGCTTGCGTGTATGCATGTCGGGCACCACGATCATTTCCTGCGCGCCCTTGTGGGCCAGCTCCTTGTCGCGCAGGAATTCCGGGATCACGCCGATCACATGGCCGCTACCGGCCAGCACCGCGTCAGAGCAGGCGCCCATCAAACCGACTTTTCCGCCCCCAAACACCAGCGCGGTTTTGTTGGCCGCCATGGCTGTGCCTAAGGCTTCTGCAGCTCTAGCAAAATCAGGGTTATCACCAACTTGTGAACCGCAAAACACACATAAAGAACCGAGCTTGGAAGAGGGCGTCATGGGCAGGACTTAAATCCGTAATAGAGGAAAAGTTGACAATTGTGCCGCGAACGCTTGCGTCCAGATTAACTTCTTTGTAATGCTTTTAGGCCAAACTTCAAAATTCGGAACATATTCTGCCCAAAATATCGACAGCTGTGCTGCCTAAAATGAATGTCGTCCAATCCCGGACTTTTATGAATTGCTTTTCGGAGGCTTTCTCGATGACTCGTTTCGTATGCGTTCTCGGTGGTGTGGCGCTCGCAGCCCTTCTGGCCGTGCCCGCCGTTGCGGCTGAGAACAAGGACATTATCGACTACCGCATTAACCTCATGAAGACCCTGGGCGAGCAAGCATCGGCTATGGGCAAAATCGCGCAGGGTAAAGTCGACAACGCCGACAACCTTGCCATTCATGCTGAAATCATTGCGATGACCGCTGTTGCCGCCAAAAAAGCTTTTGAGCCAAAGGTCGTTGGCGGCACTTCCACACAAGCCGTTTGGGATAACTGGAAAGATTTTAACGACCGCTTCACAGCGCTGGAAGTGGCAGCCAAAGATGTTGCCGCTGCGTCTAAAGCGGGCGGTATGGATGCGGCCAAGCCAAAGGTCGGTGCCCTATTTACATGCAAATCTTGCCACGATATTTATCGTACCAAGAACTAACGTCTCACGATCTCGGGCTATTGCCCATGCCGGTTTCGGCCGGACACAAAACGCCCGCTCCCGTCAGAGCGGGCGTTTTTGTTTTTGTATACCCTCATCCCATCTTCGTGAGGCCCCAGACAACACCCGCCGCCACGACGAGCACCGCAATGGCAATAAGTGTGGAGGCAATACGAATTTCGGGGGCGGTCGTTCCGGGCGGCAGGGCTTTCTTGCCGGTAAACATGGCCACGATCAGGTTTTGTTTCAGCACCAGCCAATACAGCAGGTTAGCCGCGATGTGCACCAGAACCAGCAATTCGATGTAGCCCCACACTTGCTGATGGCGACGTGTGAGAATTTTGGCAGCGTCTTCGCTGACCAAACTATTCAAGGGGCCGGCGATACCGAAAAAATCATCCTCCTTGGCGAACAAGCCAAGCCCGGCCTGTACCAGCAGTAAGATCAGCATCAACACCATCATCGCCCCGCCCGCTGGGTTGTGTCCGGCGGAGAATTTTACCACGCGTTTCATGAGTCCTGTGAGATAAGAAATTATCGTGCCCGGTCCAGCGACAAAATCAGAAAAGCGCGCTGTGCTGGAGCCGACAAATCCCCACACCACGCGAAAGAGGACCAGCGTCAGAATCGCCAGGCCGCTCCACATATGCACCGTCATGTTGGCGATCAGGTCCTTGGTGATGGGCATCACAAAGTCAAACCCGCCGAACTCGCCGGTCAGGTAACTCAAGCCCACCAGGGCCACGAGCGCCCAGTGAAACACGCGGGTGGGCAGGTCCCACACTTTGATTTCTGCAGGGGGCGACTGGCTGGAACTTTGGGTTTTATTCGAATCGGTCATGGTCTGCAATTTCCCCATCTGGATACTGTCTATCCCCAATGCTAAACGACTGTCCTATTGTTGGAAACGCTCCACACACGCCGTTCATGCTGAAAACACTTTTGCCTTATATGATTGCCTTTGGAGTCACCCTGATTGGTGCTGTGGCCACGCGCTTGGCCGCAGGGCTCGAGCACGGCACACGGCTGGCGGGGCTGTTCATTGGCGTCGGCGTCATGGGGGCGCTGTTTGCAATCCCTGGGTTCGAGTGGACAGCAGCCGGGCCATTGAACCGGACCGGGCATATCTTGATCGGAGCCCTCCTGGTCGGCACGGCTTTTGATGTGCTGAAGGCACCCAGGGTTTGGAAAATTATCCTGCTCGGTCTCTTCGCGTTGGGCTGCGGCTGGGCCTCGGCCAACAATATGCTCATTCCCAAAACTGCGCCGTCGATGGGCCAACTGGGACTTGCCCTGGCGCTGGCGCTGGTCTGGGCGGGGATGATTTTGCGTTTCAGTGCGCAGACAGCACACAAAGCCACAAATTTGGTCGTGCTGATCGCGGCCCTTTCAGGCCTTGCACTCTTAGCTTTGATTGTTGGTGATCGTCCGGTGACCTTCATTGCCCTCAGCTTTGTCGCAGCCCTTTTTGCTTTCGCGTTGTGTTCGATTGTTTTGAACCTTGATCTGGGCGACGGCGCAAAAATCCCCGTGGTGTCTTCACTGGTGGCCATTGCCTGGGCGTTGTCGCAGCGCCATCCCGAGGCGCTGTGGGGTCTGGGTGTGCTCACGCTGGTCCTGTTCGCCGAGCGCACCGCGCGCCGCGTGCCCATGCCCCAAGGTGGCATTGCGGCGTATCTCTATTTGGCGGTCCTGGCCGGGTTCTGCGCCATCCCCATTTTCATAGCCGCCGTGCTGGTCTCGGCGGCGGCCTCGCCTTAATCCGCTGAATCTAAAGCCGAATTCACGCAGCAGGTGGGGCAGTTTTGCGCTACACTCATCCCACATAAATCTGAGGTGAAAGATCATGTACATCGGTGGCAAACCCACTGAAGCCTCAAAGTAGCAGGCCAGTTACAGCAAGCCCCTGATCATTGCAGTGATCGGGATTATTATGGTTGCCGCTGTTGGCATCTTGAATTTCACGCTCGACTCTCCGCTCTCGTTCAACGCCAGCAAAACCGCACCCAAAGTCGCCCCCCTTTGATGTGGTGCGCGTCGATGCCAAGGGTGGCACCGTTATGGCGGGTCGCGCCGCGCCCAATGCCAGTGTGATCATTCTGGATGGCGAGAAAGAACTTGGTCGTGTCACCTCTGATAAAAACGGCGAATGTGTGTTTACGCCTGATCAGCCATTGGCAGCGGGCACGCGTCAGTTGTCGCTGCGTATGATCACCGGCGGCAAAACCACCGCCTTGGACAAGGTGGTGGTGATGTCGGTGCCCGAGCAAGGCGGCGAAGTGCTGATCGTCGAGTAAGCGCGAGATGGCGGCAAAAGGCGTGCTCTGCAAGGCATCGGCGCTGATGCTGGTTTGAAAACATTGAAAGTCGAAACCGCCGACTACGATGCGACGGGTAAGGTTGCGCTCAGCGGCAAAGCTGAACCGGGTGCCACCGTACAAGTGTAGGTCGACAACGAATTCATTGGCCGCGTGGTGGCGGACGACAAGGACCCGAACCTGATATACCCGGGGCAAGTTTTCAAACTGCCGCAAAAGAAGGCGGGGTCGTGGGGTTCAATATCTCTCAACCGTCATTCCCGGCGAGCCTTCCAAGGCCTTGGCAAGGGAAGGCGAAAGCGGGGAAGCCGGGGTTATGGCCATAAATTTGCGCGAATATCCCTAGATTGCCCGGTCAAGCCGGACGATGACAGTTGGTGGTGAAATGCTCTAGAAAGACCCATCGCATTTCAATTCAGGAGTTTCCCGCGTGTCATCTGCTTCCATTTCTTGGCGCACCTACTTGTTGCCCCCGCTGCACCCCGAAGGCCCCGGCTTTGTCGGCATCTTTGCGCTGGTCAGTTTGGTCTTGTGGTGGCTGTGGGCACCACTGGGTCTGGTGGGCCTGGGCGCAACGGTGTGGTGCTTTTATTTCTTCCGCGATCCCGACCGCATTATACCGACAAGAGACGGCTTGGTGATCAGCCCCGCCGATGGCTATGTGCAAATGATTGTGCAAGCCGCCCCGCCGCCCGAGTTGGAGATGGACCCCACACCGCTCACCCGCGTCAGTGTGTTCATGAGCGTGTTCGATTGCCATGTGAACCGCACACCGATTACCGGGACTATCGTGCGTGAAGACTACACGCCCGGTAAGTTTCTCAATGCGACGCTGGATAAAGCCAGCGAAGATAACGAACGCCAAGCCATTCGTTTGAAAACGGCCGATGGCAAAGAATTCGCCATTGTCCAAATCGCAGGCTTGGTAGCACGGCGCATTCGCTGTGACGTGCGCAAAGACCAAAATGTCGTCACCGGCCAGCGCATTGGCATGATTCGCTTTGGCAGCCGCGTCGATGTTTACTTGCCCAAAGGCGTCAATCCTTTGGTGGCCGTTGGTCAACACGCGGTGGCAGGCGAAACTGTGCTGGCCGATATGAACTCGAACGAAGCCCAGCGCAGCGGAGAAGCGCGCTAATGTCGCTAGGCGGCGAACACGAGTCGAGCGACCGTCCCGTGGGCCGGGTTGAACAACGCCTGAAAAGCCTGTCGATCAACCGCATCTTGCCCAACATGATTACGCTGTTAGCCATGTGTGCGGGGCTCACGGCTATTCGTTATGGCCTGAACGAGCAATTTGACAAAGCGGTGCTGGCCATTGTGCTGGCCATCATCTTGGACGGCGTTGATGGCCGCGTGGCGCGGATGCTGAAGGGCACCAGCAAGTTCGGTGCCGAGTTGGATAGTTTGGCCGATGCCATCAACTTCGGCGCTGTACCGGCGCTGCTGATCTATCTGTGGGCGATGCAAGATGCCGGGCGCTTGGGCTGGGCGGTGTGTTTGCTGCACATGGTGTGTTGTGTGTTGCGGCTCGCGCGTTTCAACACCATGATCGGCGCGGCTGGGTTACCGCCGTGGGCGCATAGTTATTTCACCGGCGTTCCGGCACCAGCAGGGGCGGGCATCGCCATTTTGCCGCTGATCTTGTCGATCGAAACCCAGCGCGGTGTGCTCGACAACCCCTATCTGGTTGGCGCGTTTCTCGTGCTCTCGGCGTCACTCATGGTCAGCCGTGTGCCGACGTATTCGATGAAGAGCATCCGTATCAAGCCACAGTATGTATTATTCTTGATGTTGTTGGTGGGCGTGTTGGCAGCATTTCTGGTGACAGACCCCTGGCTGACGCTCAGTGCTATCGGGTTTATCTATATCGCATCAATTCCGATCAGTGTGCTCACCTATCGCCGCCTCGAAAAACGCGACGCGGCTGCGGTGGTGCCAAGCGCGCAGCTATAACCCATTCGTCATCCCCTTTTATTCCTCGCCCCTGAGCGGAGCGAGCGGGGGAGAGGGATGCGCAGGCTTAGCGGGACGTCGTCACGCCTAGCCGAAGCTGGGTGAGGGCGCGCAACGGGACCTTCGCAATGATCAAGAGTTTGAAACAGCAAACCCCTCACCCGTCCCTCTCCCGCAAGCGGGAGAGGGTTTAAGTCACTCATACGGCGCAACCTTCACCGGGTTGGTGTGGAAGCGTTCGATGACGCGGCGTTCAAACCCATCGGGGTCTTCGCAAATCCGCTGCCGCATGGTCACCGGGCCGGTCGCCGGGAAGATCGTGCTTTGGGCCTGCGCAATCGCATCGAACACTTGCTCGGCGTGCTGCACCGGGGAATAGGCTGCCGTGGCCCCCAAGGGCAGCGCGCGCGTTTGCACACCGCCGGTGAAGACGCTCGCGATCAAAATCGGCATCCGGTCCGTCTCGGCGCGCAAGCCTGCGGTCATCATCATCGCTGCGGCTTTGGAGGTGGAATAACTTGTGAATTCGGGCAAACAAAACAACGCGCCGCCCGATAAAATGTTCAGCACCGCACCCACATTGCCGACACTGCCATTTTTCAAAATAATCGGGATGAACAGCCGCGCCAATTCTGCGGGCGACCAACAGTTGGTATCCATGGCGCGCTTGATATCATCAAGGTTGTTGGCCGAATAAAACCGACGCTCGCTTTCTGTCTCGCTGCCCGGATAGGCCGCGTTGTTAATCAGCAGTGTCACATCGCTGGCTTTTTCTGCTGCTGCCTTACGATGCGCTGCATTGGTCACATCTAGTTCAAAGGTCACCACCCGTTTATCCAGCGCTGCAATTTCAGCGAGGTTCTTGGGGTTGCGCCCGGTGGCGTAAACCCGCTTGGCGCCGCGCGCCAGCAGCACCTCGACAAAGCCGCGGCCCACGCCACGGTTCGAGCCTGTGACCAACGCCACGGCCCCTTTGACCGAGACGTTCTTGGCCGGGGTTGGCGTCTCTGCTGCCATAGCAGCCGATGCGAGGGAGGCTGTTATGGCAATGCCCGCTAGAGTTTCGCGTCTATTCATTGCTTCGCCTCCGGCTTCGCGTTGGTTCATGTTTTTGCCTTGGGCTTAATGTTGGCGTTGAGACGGAAAAAATTAGACGGGTCGTATTTGGTTTTCAGCGCAACCAGGCGATCCAAATTGCCACCGAAGTTGCCGCGCACGCGTTTTTCGCCATCATCTATCGCCGAATTGATATAAAAGTCACCGCCGGTGAACGGGTCAATCACGTCCCAATATTTGCGGCCCCATTGCACGTAGGCGTCGCTGCCCTCGCGCACATCGCCATCACTACCCACGTCGACATTATGCATGGCGGTGCGGTGCGGATAGGCCGTGGCGTCAGCAGGCACACGATTAATTGCGCCGCCCATCAGCAAGAACAGCGCATGCGAATTGTTCTGGGGTTGGTCCATGAAGTAATCGACCGTGGCGTCGATCAGTTTCGCCCGCGTCGGGCCTTCGATAGTGCCGAGCATGCCCGACTTGGCGTAGTGATAGCGGCCATGCCGCCCGCCCACATCGGCGATTTTTTGTAAGGCGACATAGGGCATGGTGCCCGTGCGTGTGCCTTTCACGCTGCCGAAGGTGCCCAGGATTTTGAGCGTAGCATCGGCCTTGTCGGGCGAACCCATGTAACTGCCCGAGACATTCACGCCCACTTCGCCTTTGCCATTCCGGCCCAGGCCTAAGGTGAGCCACAGCTCGTCGGGCGCGATGTTGGCGTAATCGAAATATGCGCGCAGCACTTGCTTGGCGTCGTTGGCACCATAGTTGAACGACGTTGTGGTCACGGCGGAGTCAAACGGGTGCAGTTGGAACTTGAACGAGGTAACAATACCGAAGTTGCCGCCGCCGCCGCGCACGCCCCAATATAAATCTTGGTTCTGATCTTTGTTGGCAGTCACCAGGCGTCCATCGGCGGTGAGGACTTGCACCTCCAGCACGTTATCCACGGCCATGCCGAATTGACGCTGCAAGCGGCCCATGCCACCGCCCAAGGTCAAACCACCCACGCCGGTATGCGAGACCACGCCAAATGTGCTGGCTAATCCGACCGCACACCCTGCCGCGTCCACGTCACCCAGCAGGCAGCCGCCGGCCACGCGCACGGTGCGGGCCTTGGCGTCTAACTCAACGCTGCGCAAACCTGTGAGATCGATCACCAGGCCGCGCTCGCAAACCGACTGTCCCGAAATGCTGTGCCCACCGCATTTCACAGCCGTCAGCAAGTTGTGATCGCGCCCAAAGGCTACGGCGGTTTTCACGTCTTCCACGCTGGTACACTTGGCGATCAAGGCCGGGCGACGTTCAAACATCGCATTCCAAATTTTGCGCGCGTTGTCGTAGTCGGCGTCGGCGGGCGTCAGCACCGGTCCGGTCATGCTTTTCGAAAATGTCGCGATATCGGCATCACGCAGTGTGGCCTCGGCCCCGTCCAGCGTGACTACAGGTAAATCAGCAGCTCGTGCGCGCCCACCGGCGAATGAAATTGTTACGGCCGCCGCCGTACCCGTTAAGACGGATCGCCGATTGATATTGAGCTGCATGTGAGACTCCATTCTGATGCTCACACACTACACGTCACCCTCGCGCTTGACACGAGGGTCCAGGGTTACATGCTCGGCTGGTGATACGTGGCTATGGATTACCCGGTCAAGCCGGGGAATGACAGTAGAAAGTGCTTACGGTCCCTGGCGTCTTTTAATCGGCCTCGGCGCGGCACCACTCTTTTTGCCTGCTAACCCATCCGCCAGTGGGCCGGGGGCGGGCATAGTGCGGCGTCCGGCCACAACCTTTTGCGATGATCCCGCTGTCCCGGGCTTGGCGCGTCCCGGTTTGGGGCGATCTTTCGGGAACGATGACTCAACGGAACTCTCGCTGCCACCGATGGCACCGTCAGCGCCGCCGTATTCTAGTTCCATTTTCTCCAACCGCTTGATCTCGTCGCGTAATCGCGCGGCGACTTCAAACTCCAAATCGCCCGCCGCCGCGTGCATTTTCTTTTCCATGTCGACAATCGTGGCTCGCAAGTTGTGGCCCATCATGTGCGCTTCTTCAGCCAAGCCCGTATCGATGGTCACATAGTCTTGCTCGTAGACGCTGCCCATGGCATCGCCAATTCTGGATCGCACACTTTCGGGTGTGATGTTGTTGGCAACATTAAATGCTTCCTGGAGCGCGCGGCGACGGCTGGTTTCGGCGATGGCACTGGTCAGCGATTTCGTCATGTTGTCGGCATACAAAATCACGCGGCCATCGAGGTTACGCGCCGCGCGGCCAATGGTTTGCACGAGTGATGTATGCGAGCGCAGAAAGCCTTCTTTGTCTGCATCCAAAATCGCCACCAACGCGCATTCGGGAATATCCAAACCCTCGCGCAGCAGATTAATGCCGATGAGCACATCAAATGCACCGAGCCTGAGATCACGAATAATCTCAATGCGCTCAAGTGTCTCGATGTCCGAGTGCATGTAGCGCACACGGATCCCGGCCTCGTGCATGTATTCGGTCAAGTCTTCGGCCATGCGTTTGGTTAGCACCGTCACCAACACGCGCATGCCTTTGGCGGCAATGTCTTTGCATTCGGCCAGCAGATCGTCGACCTGGGTGGACGCAGGCCGTACAATGCAAGCCGGGTCAATCAACCCTGTCGGGCGAATGACTTGCTCCACGAACACGCCCTGCACGCGCTCCAGCTCCCACGGGCCGGGCGTGGCCGAGACAAAAATGGTGTCCGGGCGCATCGCTTCCCATTCCTCGAACTTCAACGGGCGATTGTCGATGCACGAGGGCAAACGAAAGCCAAACTCTGACAATGTATTTTTGCGATTGAAATCGCCACGATACATGCCGCCAATTTGCGGCACGGCCACGTGGCTTTCGTCCACAAATAGCAGCGCATCCTGCGGCAGGTATTCAAACAGCGTCGGCGGTGGCTCGCCGGGTTTACGACCTGTGAGATAGCGCGAATAGTTCTCGATACTTTTGCAGTGCCCGGTGGTCTCCAGCATTTCCAAATCAAACATGGTGCGCTGTTCCAGGCGCTGGGCTTCCAGCAACTTGCCTGCGCCGTGAAACGCCTCTAGCCGTTGTTTCAATTCCACTTTAATATGCTGCACGGCCTGAGACAGCGTTTGGCGCGGTGTCACGTAGTGGCTGCTGGGGTATACGGTAATTTCGGGCAGCGTGGCGGTCTTCTCGCCGGTCAGCGGATCAAACTCAGTGATGGCTTCAATGTCGTCGCCAAACAGCGACACTTTCCAGGCGCGGTCTTCGTAGTGGGCGGGGAAAATCTCCACGATATCCCCGCGCACCCGGAAGGTGCCGCGCGAAAAATCCATGTCGTTGCGCTTGTATTGTAGCGCCACCAGTTGTTTCAGCAATTCGGCGCGCGGCATCACCTGGCCAGGCTTCAGCTTGAACGTCATGCGCGAATAGGATTCCACCGAGCCCAAGCCATAAATGCAACTGACCGAGGCGACGATAATCACGTCGCGGCGTTCCAAAATTGCGCGCGTGGCCGAGTGACGCATGCGGTCGATCTGCTCGTTGATGGACGAATCTTTCTCGATGTAGGTGTCGGTGCGCGGCACGTAGGCTTCGGGCTGGTAGTAGTCGTAATACGACACAAAATATTCCACCGCGTTGTCGGGAAAGAACGACTTCATCTCGCCGTATAACTGGGCTGCGAGGGTTTTGTTCGGCGCCAGCACCAGGGCGGGCCGCCCCGTGCGTGCAATCACCTGGGCCATGGTGAAGGTTTTGCCCGACCCGGTGACGCCCAGAAGCACTTGGTCGCGCTCTTTGCTCTCCAGCGCCTTTAACAACGCTGCAATGGCTGTGGGCTGATCGCCCGCCGGCTCATAATCGCTGACCAGCTTAAACGGCACGCCCGCCAGGTTAGACGTATCGGGCCGGGTATACAGGGGCAGAGTGATGGACATGGGGGGAAGATAATTCGCCGAGGCGTGTTATGCCACTAGATATGTGCGATCCGCCCATCGTCATACGCTCCGAGCTGACGCCGAGCTACATCTTGTAGATGCTAGTGAAATTGGTGGTCACGCCCGAATTCTCAGTCTCCACCTGATGTTGAAGTTAGGCTGCGTTGTTTCCCGATAGCACCATGTTGAGGTGGTACTGGGTCGCGTTCGGCGTGAAGCCCATTAAATCTTCGATATCGCTCATGGATAAGACGCTACTGGGATTGCCCGGCACATTGCGGAACGTCACGCCGCCCAAGCGTGATCCGGTCACGGAGTCATAGACATCGGCTGTGATGTTCAAGGTTTGCGCTTAGAGGCTGTGGAGCACGATATAGCTGGGGTAAACATCTTCAAGCGATGAATCAACATTGATGGCCGTTAGCGAGTGACTCGCTGGAATACAAATGTTGCTTAATTAGGTGCGGCAAACGATAAACACAAAGTCACTTTTGATTGTCTGACTTTTAATCAAGATATCCTCAATCGTACACATCATATCGATGAGCAGATTGTCGTAGTCAGATTCAGCATTAAAGTTTCCAGCAATGTCTTCAAGTAAAATTTGTAAAAGCGTTCCGCCAAAATCTATTTTTTCGATGATTTCAAAGCGGTCAGTGAGGATCTTCATAATTTCTGCCGATCGAACGGCTTCCGAGGGGTCGTAGCTGATCATTTGTTCGATTGTCGGGCGTGTAATTTTGTCCTTTTGTATTTCGCGATTGGCAACCGATGTTTTGTAAGCTGCCGGCAGGGTATCAAGAATCGCGTTGGCGATCTCAAGTTGTTGATCTGTCCATTGGAAACGCGTGGGACCTATGAATTCATTCAGAACGAAAAGCCCGCCGGGCTTGAGCGATTGTTTAACTTGATCGAAGATATGTTCTAAACTTTCGAAATGATGCGCTGATTGGCTGGTGAAAACAGCATCATAAGTCTGGGGAGAGAGACGAATAGTGCTTATGTCACAGCACTCGTAGTGAATGCTCTGCGCCATGTCCATATTGTGGGCTTCTTGCTTTGCGATTTTAATTGCACCGTCAGCGATATCAAAGGCGTCAATATATTGACTGATGCCAAGATAATGGGCGTGGCGTTCGAGGCCGCCCGCCCCGCACCCTAGCGAGGCCACTTTAGTAAATGGCTGAGAAGCGTACTTGAGCTTAAAGTGTTCCAGCCAGTTTTTACTCTCAAAGCCACTGATTCTTTTGTTGATGTAGTTTTTTTCGACGCGTGGATGATTCATCCAACTCAAGTTCTTTCTGCGAAGCAGGTCCTCTGGGCTTGCTTTTTGCGACCATAAATCAATTGTCGCTTTTAATTTTCCCTCCGTGGCTTCGTTTGACATATTCATGCTCTCGGTAATGGTAAAATTAAAGAAAAGATGTAAACTTCAGTCAAAACGTTTTTACTATGACGAGGCGCGGCTGAGCCGACACCATGTTATCAAATTGTCGCATCTAAACAGTGTGGCTTTTTACAAGTGGGTGGCGCATTTTACCCGATGCTGATGCTCAGGATTTTCTAGCGTACTTTGACGCTTGCAATATACTCATGCTAGCCATGGTAGAAATGAAAGACAACATGGATGATCTTGTGCGGCGCTGCAATATGCAGCTGAGTGATCACGACCATCATTATATTGTGCTGAGTTTTCTGCACCGTTGGATGATCTCACGGGCGTTGCCAGTGGCGCATGGGACGTTGCTTGATTTTGGCGCGGGCGGTCAGCCGTATCGTGAGTTGTTTGAAACCAAAGTAGTGCGCTATGTGGCCGCCGATGTGCGTCCCATGCCGGGTCGTGCGCTGGACGTCACGCTCGAGGTGGATAAGCCTGTCCCTTTGGTGGACGGGGCGGTGAATACCATTCTTTCATCACAGACGTTAGAGCACGTGCCCGATCCGAATTTCTATCTGCGAGAATGCCGCCGACTATTGGCGCCCGATGGCGTTTTGATTCTGACCGTGCCGATGCAGTGGCGCCATCATGAAACGCCCCACGACTACTTGCGCTTTACGCGTTTTGGCATCACCGCGCTGTTGCAGCGTGCAGGTTTTATTGTCGATCACCTCGAGGGCACGGGCGGCGTGTATGCTCTGCTGGGCCAAATTTTGTTGAATACATTGAGTGAGCGCCGTGTGCATCGGCCATGGCTGTTTCGATTGATCAATCGCGCCGCACTGTGGCTCGACCGTCGCTATCCCGACCCTGAAGATACGATTAACTGGATGTGCATCGCGCACGTTGCCAAAGAAGTGCGTTAACTTTGCGACTGCTGTTCTTGATCGATCCCGACATAGCAATCTGTGGGAAATTGCGTTGATGATCCTGGGGCAACGGCGCCCAGATCAAATTCAGCCGTCACGCCGTCTTTGCCACTCACACGCATTTTTAAATCATTGCGATCGAAAGGCTTGGCTAAGCTCACCACAAATCCAACATTGTCGGATGAAAACGATACACCCTGGCGCGCAAAACTAGCTTTAACATCCGGCCGGGGCAAAAAGCGTGTGGTGTGCGATAACACTTTGCTGTCGGCGATAATTTCAATAAGCGCAGGTTCGTCATTAGCAATCACGGCCCACCCGGCGATATATCCCTGACCTGTGCTCTGCTCGAATTGCTCGAATAATCTGGCAGCTTGCGGGATTTGCGGTTTGTAGCTAGCGCCCAAATACTGTGCATAGATGGCCAGCAATTCATCGACATACTGCACAGACGATTTGGGCGGGCGGCAGTTCTGGCTGAGTTGCGCAATCAAATTTGGCTCTACCAGAAGTTTGGCAAACCCCTGCACTAATGCTTGAACGTTACCGGGCTCGAACAGCAACCCATTTTCGCCGTCTGTCACGGCTTCAGCGAGGCCAGGAAAATGCGAGGCAATCACCGGACGCTTGGCCGCCAGGGCCGAGTACACCACCAGGGGCGTATTCTCGTACCACAGCGACGGCACCACAAGCAGATCAAACGTCGCGATAACATTGGCGACTTCGGCATTGGGAAATGTGCCGCAAAAATCGATGTTATTGGCCCCAGCGGTAAGTATGCGCAGGCGGGTTACATAGTCAGGGAAGTCCGTGAGGTTGCCATAAATTTTGAGGCGCACTTTTGCGACATCTAACTTGCGGAAGGCTTCAATCAAAATATGACAGCCTTTGTGCGGCGCCAACGTGCCAATAAAACCAATTGTCAGTACTCGTACGCCCAAAGGTTCAACAGTGCTGGCGTTATAGGCCTGCATATCGATTCCATAAGCCGACTGCGTAATACGTTTGGGCTCGACGCCATTAGCGGTCAACACGCCGGTCATCAGTTTCGTCGGCGAGATAATCCGGCATAACCAGTTCAAGCGCTCTACAACGAAAGGTCTTCGCCGCGACATGGCCGCAATCTCTGAACTCATGGGGTAGTTCGGCAAGATACCGTTGGCAGTTAGGCGCGTGGCCAATTCGACCGCCCAGTCGGGAACAAGTTTGCTCACGCGTTTCACAGCAGCCCCGCGCGTTAGCTCAGCCACGTGGCGCACGCAGTTACCACCGGTCGCCGAAGGGCCTGCACACACCTTGCCGCCGGCTAGGAGCAACTGGCTTGTTGGGCAGACCGACCAAAAGTCTGTCGGCGTATAAAATGCAGGGATCGCGGCGCTGACCGTGGCGTCAATCAGTCCGCTACCCAGGCGGCTGAGGTGAAAGAAATGAACCAGGTCCGGTACAAAACTTTTCAGCAATCCGGTGAAGTAGCGTGCCGTGAGCCTATTGTCGTACTCAATTTCGGTAACGACCGCTTGCTCACCCATGGGCACATGGGCGTAATAAAAACGGTGCACCTTCATTCCATCAAGATCGTAAGTATCAAAACGCTGGGCATCGGGTAGGTGTGTGCGGGCCGGAAAGCCGGTGAACACGCAAACCTCGTGACCGGCTTTGATCAGGGCTTGCGCAACGCTGTAGGTGAGAATTTCTGTACCGGAGAAATATTCGGGCAGAAATTGGTGAACAGTGAGAAGGATCTTCAAAAGATTCACCAGTTTCTAAAATTACACGCCGCTGATTTTCTTTTGCGATCCGTCGAGATGGTCTTTCGCACCCTGATACTGGCCAAGGATTTGCATCGCCGTGAGCGCGGGCAGCTTCGCCAACAGTTTGATCTTTCTGGCCAGTGGCACTTTGGCGCGCATCGTGTAACCCATGTCAGAGATCATCATATGCAGCCAGCCTTGAACGGCTCGGCCCAGCGTTGGCACCATGTGCAGGCCGAATAACTGATTGAGCTTGCGATGGCAAATATAAGTACGTTTGTATTCATAGGCGATGGGGCGATCATGCGAGTGAACAACCGCTGCAGTGGGTTCATACACGATGCGCCGTCCGCGTTTGAGCGCGCTTTGCGCCCATTGAATGTCCTCGCCAAAGTCCACACGACCAAAAGGATTTACTTCCCATTCGGATTTCCGAATGGCCGAGCACACGTTATCGAAGTTGCTGGCCAAGTAGCGTTCCATTGGTGGCCAAGTGTCGTAAGCCGCAGGGTCGGGCAAAGCGCGCACCTCGCGAACAGTGCGACCCGTGAGCCAGGAGTTGAGATTGCGCTTGGTGATGGCGTCGGCGTCGGGCTGCGGAATTTGGCGCGCATAGGCGCCCGCAACCTCAGGGTCCTCAAGCGCCGATAACAATTTTTCTAACATCTGTACGTCAAGCGGCGTCGCATCTTGAACCGTCAACACAATTTTATTCGAGCTGGCTTTTCCAATAGCAAAGTCGCGCGTCGAGCCGTGATTAAACTCGGACGGCGGAATTGTGTAGCATTCTGCGCCAGCCGCTTTGGCAATGGCGATTGTGTCATCAGTGGACCCTGAGTCGACAATGATGAACTCTACGTTGGGCCAAATGGTTTGGCGCTGTAGCCCGGCCACCACGGTCTTGAACAAATCACCGCCGTTTTTGGTAGGGATGACTAGCGAACACGCGAAAGGTTTTTTCGTGCCAGCCAAGGTTGGGGGGTGCGCCATCAAAGCAGCCAATGCTTCATGGGTCACGGCCTCTTGACTGTCAAATTCAACTTTAGTTGGCGGCCGGGCAAGTTGTTGCTGAATTCGTGCCTTTATCGCTGCATAGGCCTGGCGCAGCAAAAAGCGCGGGCTTGAGAGCTCAATGTCGCGCCGTTGCGACAGGTGGTGATAAGCCATGCGTACGTCTTGTGTTTCGGCCTTAGCTTTTTCGCGTTCATGAAGTGCGAGGTTGCGTTCAGTGCGGGTCTGAGCGATCTCAGCTGCGATCTGCTGGGCTTGCTGTTGGAAGGCGACGGTTTGTGTTTCGTAAGCTGCGATCTGCTTTACAAATTCTGATGTTTGCTTTTCGTAAGCTGCGATCTGCTTTACTAATGCTGATGTTTGCTTTTCGTAAGCTGCGATCTGCTGGGCTTGCTGT
>Ga0209553_1000526_pt1 | contig 19877 bp, 16 predicted proteins | sample LauGreFBDMM110DN_2_FD_188217 | JGI IMG/M metagenome (GOLD analysis project Ga0209553, IMG submission 188217) | Freshwater lake microbial communities from Lake Michigan, USA - Fa13.BD.MM110.DN (SPAdes) (version 2) | ecosystem: Environmental > Aquatic > Freshwater > Lake | place: Lake Michigan...
GACGAAAATGTGTATCGCACGTTCAGTACCAAGATTTAATTAAATGACATAAGTACCTTTTATGTATAGGCTTAAGTTAAACAGTAAAAACAAAAAACGAGAATATAGACAGCTGGCAGTGTACATGCAATGTATTTTTAGTGTACATTTTTTGTCATTGTGCGGTGGGATTTAATCCGGGTTCAGTGAAAGGTCGCCATTGATGGGGTTCATTCCAGCAGAAGACTTACCCTTTGTTCGAGCGGTCGGCGAACTGAGCAATGCCAATCCATTTCTGGCAGCGCGACTCGAATTGGAAAAAGCCGCGCTTGGCGATCGCTTTGTCTCAGAACAGCAAGAGTACTGGGGATTTACAACTCAGCAGATGCCCCAACGCCGCAGCAACCTAGTGCTGATTCTTGAGCGAGCACGGAGTGTGGCCGAAGTCTTGCGTAACAAGTTGCTCCGAGGAAATGCTGTCTGCAACGAACAGTTATGCCTGTATGATGACTTGGTGCTCTATATTCTTTTCTATGAGCAACTGGAGGTCTGGGGAAAACGCGTTCCTGAGACCGTGGTTCAGGGTGGCACAGATTTGGCTGTATGGAAATGGTACTCGACACAATTTAATTACTGGCTGCAGTTGCCAGATCTGCAATTGCCGTCGCTCAGCCATAAGCTGCATCTGTTTGAGATTTTCCATCAGGTGTACCGCGCGTTCTTCAATATCTTTGAGTGCGTGATTGGGCAATCATTACCTGCAGCGAGGCTGCGTGCCAGAATCTGGCAGTCCATTTTCACGCATGATCTCCGGCGGTACCGTCGCAGTCTTTATCAAAGTCTACATCAGGTGACGACCCTTGTGACAGGCCCTAGTGGGAGTGGTAAGGAGCTGGTCGCACAGGCGATTGGAATGTCGCGCTACATTCCATTTGATCCGAAGCAGGGAAAGTTCGCGATACATCCCGCAGAGTCTTATTTCGCGGTCAACATTTCGGCCCTGTCCAGAAATCTCGTTGAGTCCGAGTTGTTTGGCCATGCGAAAGGAGCCTTCACTGATGCTGCGGGAGCGCGAACCGGATGGCTGGAAGCCTGTGGTGAACATGGCGCCATTCTTTTAGATGAAATTGGCGAGCTGGACGGAACCATTCAGGTGAAATTGTTGCGTGTTCTGCAAAATCGCCAGTTCCAGCGTCTGGGCGAAACTCGGATCCGAAAATTTGAAGGAAAGATGATTGCCGCAACAAACCGCGATCTCCGGCGGGAGATCGAAGCGGGAGCGTTTCGGGAAGACCTCTACTATCGACTTTGCGCAGATGTGATCGAGACTCCTTCCTTAGCGTCGCAGGTTCAAGACAACCCTGAAGTGCTGGAGAACATCGTGGCGCATATCGCAGGACGCGTGGCGGCTGGTGAGCAGGAAGTTTTGACGCAGGAAGTAGTACAATGGTTAAACCGGAATCTGCCGGCCAACTATCATTGGCCGGGCAACATTCGGGAGCTTGAGCAGTGCGTTCGGAATATCATGATCCACGGATCTTATACACCGGCACAAAGCCCTATCGGTGCTTCACGCCCGGAGAATTCGCCAGCGGCACAGCGGCTACTTATGCGGCTCCAGTCACTCAGCCTAACTGCTGATGAGCTTTTAGCGGAGTACTGCACCATGGCCTATCGTCAGACAAAGAGTTTTGAGAAGGCGGCTCGGCTGCTCCAGCTCGACCGCCGCACGGTCCGTGCCAAAGTGGATCTCACTGTGGCACAAGAGCAGTAGCCACGAAGGATGCCGTTAAGGCATGGCGGCGCCGTCATGCGCGATGCGCAGCGAACTTCCACAAGCTTGAGACTAGACAATCTCAAATGCTGCGCTTGGCGTCTGCGAGACCATCCGACAACCTACATCTTGATCTCATAGCCCTTGCGGTTTTCTCGTGCAAGGAATGAGTTTGCCTCAGCGTCGCCCATGATTTCGCGTTTGGTCGGATCCCAGTTGATTTCGCGATTCAGACGCATGGCGATGTTGGAGAGATGGCAGATTTCGAGCATGCGGTTATGGGACCACACGTCGGAGATCGGTTGTTTGCGAGACTTGATCGCTTCGATAAAATTGGCCGTATGATTCTCGCTCACTTTTCCGCCGTAGATCTCTTCGATGGCGCCTTCAGGCAGCGGATTCTCCTTCAGATCCTCGACAGGCTTCCCGGCGATCTTGCCTCGGTTCACAAAGAATCGACCTTCTGTCCCTTCAAAGAGAATGCCATTGTCGCCTTCGCTCGTGATAATCATTTCGACATTATGCGGCATCTTGACCTGAATTTTGAAGCTCGTGGCCGCGTTATATTGATCTTGAACCAAGGGCTGCCCACCCTTGTATTCCACTGGCAACTGGAATTCGACCGGGATGACTTTGCTGGGGCCCGTGTCAGTGGCGCCGAGTGCCCAGCAGGCAATATCAACGTGGTGCGCGCCCCAGTCAGTTAGTTTTCCGCCGGAGTATTCGTGCCAGTTGCGGAAGGCGTAGTGGCAATTACTAAAAAGTGGCACGCCTCCACCATATCCTGTCCGCATTTCGGGGAGTGCGCGATAATCGACTTTCGGTGCAGGGCCGAGCCAGAAGTCCCAGTCAAGTTCTTGGGGCACGGGAATCACGGGAATCATGGGCGAAGCTTCCATCCCGTTAATGCCACACGTCACTCTTTGAACGGTGCCAATGCGTCCATGTTTCACCAACGCGACAGCCAAGAGGAACAGTTGGTCAGATTCCGTGCGCTGCATGGTGCCTACCTGAAAGACGCGGCCGGTCTCCTTGACGACCTTCTCGATTAATTTGCCTTCGGCAATCGTCAGGGTCAGTGGCTTTTCACAGTAAACATCTTTGCCTGCGTACATCGCTTCGACCGCGATCTTGGTGTGCCAATGGTCGGGCGTGGCGATCATGACGGCATCGATATCCTTGCGATCAAGGATCTTTCGATAGTCCTTGAAAGCATCGGGTTTCTTTTTCTGAGCCTGTTCGGCCTTTTCGACGTTTGAACCAAGGACGTTCGAATCGACGTCGGCAAGCGCGGCAAAATCCGCGAACTTAAACGACTTGTTGGTAATCTCCCAGCCTTGATTCCGCAAACCAATGGTTGCAAAGATCGGGCGTTCATTAGGAGACTGATAGCCGAGGGCTCGGTTCACTGTAGGGCTAAAAATCGCGGCAGTCCCTGCCGCGGAGACTCCTTGCAGAAAACCACGACGCGTTGTTTGACGAGATGTTGACATCGATAAAATCCTCTCGGTGAAATGAACAAGAATTTGTGCAGGGAATGTGTTCGGAGAAACGCTCAGGTTCCGTAATATGGGGACGCACCGACCGCCAAGTGCTTTTACTACTAGCCCTGCATGGTAACCGAATCGGGCCGCAGTTGTAATGACGCTCAGCACCGAACCTTTGCCGACAAACTCTATTCCGTTGATTGACGGTTCACTGAGAATGTGTCTGGAATCTAATCAGACTCGCTTTTGTCCGATCACGCGCTAGGTACTGAAGACGCTTGGCATCCGTTATGCTCGATCGGGCATCGGTGGACACACCTGCCTTGTGTTTCTCAACCGCGTGACAATGGAGGCATGTAGGCTGAGTTCCTGACGCTTAGTCAAAAGCTGTGATGCCTGTCGCGTGGACATTCATGGCGATGAGCCTCGAAACGGGCATGCAGACGGCGGCGCGGGATTTCAGGCTAATGATGAACTGTCCGCCGGCAAACTCATACAGGTGATTCGGGCGCAAAAAAGTCGCGACCATTGCTGGTCGCGACTGTGGATATTCAGGTTGGTTGATTGATTTACATGCGATACGCTGGATTGTCGCGACTGAAGTCTTCGGCGACGAGTTTCGCACCCATGTCCAGTTTGCGAAAGGCATAGTCTTCGATCATCGTCATTTCGTCGAGTTGTTCGGGTGTCAGGCCTTCGGTGTTATCGCTCCAAGTGTAATTCGTAACTTTAAGAGGCACGTGGTAGCGGGTATCCATCAGGACGATGCTTTTCCGGTACAGAGTATTGAATTTCGGTGCACTGTATTCATACTCAAAGCAGTAGCACTCGCGTTCGTCAAATTCCTGATTTTGCAGGCGTCGGCAATCCACGCCTTGTCCGTGATTCACGTCATTTTCGCGATGCACAATCATCTGTCGGATCATGCCTGAGATTCCAGCTTCAGTGACAGGATAGCGTGCTCCTGCTTTGGCTTCTGAACCGAGTGGATCGAGTTTCAACGCTGGCAGAATTCGACCTTTCAGACCACCAAGTTTCACAACCATTTGCTTATCGTCGTATTCATCGTTGTACAGTAACTGCCGGCCTGCATCCCCTGTTTTCCATTTCATGTAGACGCTGAAGTTTGGCGCGTGACGAACTTTCAGTTCCATTGTTTCGAGTTCACCGATGTCCCCTTTAATGCGTTCACGCTTTTCAAAGGTAACACGGTAGTTGTCAATATTGTCGATGAAGCGTCCCCCGTCTTTCAGAAGCAACAGTGAAAATTTGATTGCATCGTCGTTGCTCAGGTCGCCCCCGTTGACGGTCAGAACCGGGGCGATCGATTGAACTGAACTGACAGCCTCTGAAAGGCTACCCTGCAGTGCCGGAGGCAGCGGAACGTCGCACGAGTCTGCGGGTGCCGTGTTTCCTGAATCCACTCGAGTGATCTGAATGTCATCCCCGGCTGGGACAGGATCGAAGCTTACACAAATTGCGCCAAGGCTTACGGCAGAAGCGCACATCGCGAGAAAATTACGTTTACCGGACGATTGAATGTTACGAATACGCAGCATTGGGGGCGGAACCTCTTCTGAGCATAGACAGGCAAATGGGGAATTTCAGAGAAACGCTGCGAGGTGCGTGTGGTCTGGAACACGCGATACATGAGCAGCATGATCCCTGAAACAAGTTCAGTGGCGTCCATTCCGTTTAGCTCGAATCCGTGAAACCTGAGGTCGTCGTTTCCTGATAAAATCATTTCATATCAGGGGCCTGATCCGATCAGCCACACCAGCGCAGGATTCCGCCGTCGAAAGCGATGGGACTCGCCAAGACAGGAGACAGCGTTCAATTGTCTGGTGCTGTAACAACAAGACAGTCCAAAGTGATGGCTGTCTTAATTTCCAAGCCGCGAAGAGCAACAAATTCAGCTATTTGACCATCGTCACAAATTCTCCGAAATATTTCTCCGGTATGCGCGCTTTCAGGCAAAGATCGCCGGTCGACGGCAAACGGCCGGATCAAATCGACAAACGCAAAAAAGTCTCGCTGGTTTGACTTGCTGGAATCTTTAGTCATCCTTGCCGCACCTGTACGATCTGTTGACTCATCACGACAAACCTGATCATCCTTTTTTGGATAGCTGACCTAGTCGAATGGCTGACGAAAAAAAATTCAATATTGCTGACCGGCTAAGAATTTCCGCCACGCTGGTTCCCAACCAGCGCGCGGTGGTATTTCCGGAAACACGAGATGCAGCGGGGAGGGTTGCATGGACGCACTTGACTTTTCAGCAACTCGACACAGAAGTTGATGCAATTGCACGCGGCCTGATCGAACTTGGCGTTCGCCCCGGACACCGCATCGTGCTCATGGTGCGGCCGTCGATTGAATTCATTGCGTTGACATTCGGGATTATGCGGGCAGGAGCTTGTTGCACGCTCATCGACCCCGGGATGGGGATCCGCAGCGTCTTCCGCTGCCTACAGACTGTCAATCCCGATGGGTTCGCGGCAATTACGCCGGTGCATGTTGTCCGGCGGCTGCTGCCATGGCGTTTTCGGAATGCACGGTTCAACGTTATTGTTGGTCCCCGGACACGTCACCTAGGATGCGAATCCTATCGGCAACTCGTCGATGATGGTCGCCAGTCTGGCATCGCGCTACCAGCCACTATGGCAACCAATGCGGCAGCCATTATTTTCACCTCTGGCAGCACCGGGCCGCCAAAGGGAGTTCACTACGAACACGGTATGTTCGATGCGCAAGTGGATTTGATTCGGGAGCAGTATCAGATCCAACCGGGCGAAGTGGATCTCCCCGGATTTCCACTCTTCTCGTTGTTTAATGTTGCGATGCAGGTAACGTCTGTGATTCCGGACATGGACCCGACTAGACCTGCGGCCGTAAATCCGGCAAGGATCGTGGAGGCGTTTGAGTCGCAGAGCGTGACCCAGGCTTATGGATCGCCCGCATTGTGGAACCGTGTTGGTCGCTATTGTGAGGAGCGTCAAATTACGTTGCCCGCCTTGCGCCGGATCCTGTCTGCCGGGGCACCAGTGCCCAATCACGTCTTGCAGCGGATGACCAACGTGTTACCTTCGGCGGCTAATTTTTTTACGCCGTATGGAGCCACGGAATGCCTGCCAGTGGCATCAATCTCAGCTCGCGAAGTACTCAAGGAAACCGCAGTCCTGACAGCAATCGGAAAGGGAACTTGCGTCGGACACGTCTTTCACGGCATGCGTGTGCGGATCATCGAGACTAGTTCGGAGATGCTGCGGGAAATTGGGAAGACGGTCAGCGTTGCCAGCGGGCAGATCGGCGAAATTATTGTCAGTGGCCCAGTGGCAACACGGGAGTATTACCAACGACCGAATGCGACGAACTTCGCGAAGATTGCAGATGGTGACTCATTCTGGCATCGCATGGGTGATGTTGGTTATTTTGACGACGTCGGTCGCCTGTGGTTTTGTGGACGCAAAGCCCACATTGTTTCCACAACCACCGGCCCGATGTATTCTGTCTGCTGCGAGGCCATCTTTAACAATCATCCTGCGATCTACCGCTGTGCTTTGGTCGGAATCGGTGCGAAGGGACGGCAGATTCCGATGATCGTGGCTGAACCGGAACCTGGGAAATTCCCGTCATCGGAAAATGATCGCCGACAACTGGGTAATGAACTGCTGCAACTGGGGACTCAGAATCCGCTGACAGCCAACATTCACCAAATCCTGTTTCACCGCAGTCTTCCCGTGGATACGCGACACAATGTAAAAATCAATCGAGAGCTGCTCGCCGCATGGGCAACCCGACAGGCGAGCCGCTGACCATCTTTAGGCCCTTGCTGCCAAGCACGCCGATTACGTCCCAGCACCAGTCGTCCAGTATGCCCGACGACGAGTGGTAACGGCATTCCTCGAAGGCCGGGTACGCGAGCGATTTACCGCCCGCTGCCAGCAACCGATCGGCCGCTAAACCACGTCCCGATCCTAAAATCACGCCGAACACAGGTCGATCATCGTCGCACATCGGCAATAAGTCACGAACACTTCTCACCGCTTCCCCCAAAAGTCGCGCAGCGTAACAGGCAACGGCAAGCGATTGTGCATGAGACTTTTCGGAGTGCATTTCAGGTTCCGCAGGTAGAACGGAAGTGTCTCAACCGGAGGTGGCGACATCGGCTCCGGAGAACTTGATATCAATCAGGGTTGTCACTCCACTCCCGCTCGACAAATTTACGCCTTTTCGGAACTGAACCCTCCAGACAAAAGTGGTCTTGTCGTCAGGATGGACGTCATCGTCTGCGTCGCTCTCGGCGACAAATGTTGTAAGCGATTCGCCAGGCAGTAAGATCTTTCCAGATTCTTGCCCTACGATCACAAAATTACTGTCCATGGTATGCAAGAAGTTGAGCCTCCGTGTCGTAGCAAAATCACCGGACGGAATGCCGATCGTAAGAAATGTATTAGCAAACGTCGCAGCGTCTTTTGAATCAGCTGGTGAGCGATTGGACATCAGACCCGCATCACACGGAGAAAACGCATAGTTAACCGCCACGTTCTTAAAGTTCAGCCACAATTTCATGACAGGCACCGTTGTGAGTTTCTCTTCGATCGCTCCAGACAAAAAACCTTGAAATTGCAACGGCTCTTTCGTCAATCGCACAGGTGTCACCACTACGTCTCCAAAGCGTCGCGATTCACCAAGTCGCAAGACATGTCCATCCGGCAATTTCGCTCCGTCAGGCACTTTGCGAAATTCCTGTGGGTCCAGTGGCCTTAAATCTGGAAGGCTCTCAAGCGGATGATTTCCAAAGAGTGACATCCGTCCGGTCATCAGCATTCCCAAGAGTAGCAGCGTCAACGCGAGAGCATACCCCACGACTCCCACAAACAATTTTCCGCTGACATACCCCGTAGATGGGGCAGGAAGGGCCGCGATGTCCGGCACAAATAAAGTGGGTGTTGGCAGAGGCGTGTCCCTTGCCGCAGAGACAACTGGGACATCGCTCGCGACCTGTGGTGGACTCGTGACCGCAAGTTGTTCCACATCACTGTCTGGAGTTGCGACAGGGAACATGAACGTTTCGGCTGTCTCCGCCCGTGGCTCATCGAATCGAGCGTCGGTCAACTCCGCGTGATCGTCTGAACTGAGAAAAGCGAAGTTCTGTTCGCCATCGTTCGGTGGTAATCTTTTTGCCGCCACAGCAATTCTCCAAGACCCCAAGACTGTGTTCATGAGCGAGCAATCTAAAGTCTTTAGCCTAAATTCGGGAGTGACCAAATCTAAATAAGTCGTTTTTTAAGGCGACACAGTGCGTGGCATGAATCTTGCCTACGGGCAGACGTCTTGTAAAAAGGAGGTCGCAGTGCCTAAACTCTCTGCATTTTGATTACATCCTGCCTAAATTCGTGACAACCATGCACCGGAATCGTCTGGAGATCCTGAGTAAGTGAATGCGTCTCCTGGAAATTTTGACGAACTTTTGACTTCGGCCGGCACCCCGCGGCATCCTGCGTTGTCGGATGGTCTCGCGTCGCTGTCGGCCGAGATGCTTGCGGAACGGCAGCGACACGCCGAAGAAGAGTTGCTTGAAAAGGGCATTACCTTCGCCGTCTATGGGCACAATGACGGCAATGAAAAGGTCTGGCCGTTCGATGTTGTGCCGCGCCCGATCGCATGGGACGAATGGCAGATCATCGAATCTGGACTCAAACAACGCATTCGTGCGCTCAACCTGTTTTTGGACGATGTTTACGGTGACGGCAAGATCATGAAGGACGGCGTCGTCCCGGAAGAACTGGTTAAGACCGCGAAAACGTATCGCCCGGAATGTCAAGGCTTTCGGCCTCCCGGCGGTGTCTGGACGCATGTCGTCGGCACGGATCTTGTGCGAAATCATGACGGCACAATTTACGTGTTGGAAGACAATCTACGGTGTCCATCCGGCGTCAGTTATGTGCTTGAGAATCGTGAGATTATGAAGCGTGTGCTGCCGGAAGTTTTTTACGGCTCAATTATTGCGTCTATTGAGGACTATCCCGAACGATTGCTGGAGACGTTACTCAAGACTGCTCCGCCTCATATTTCAGCACCCACGGCGGTGGTACTGACTCCGGGGATTTGCAATTCTGCTTATTTCGAACATTCGTTTCTTGCGCAACAAATGGGTGTGGAGCTGGTGAGCGGCAGTGATCTCTTTGTCGATGACGAGGACATGGTCTGGATGAAGACGACACGCGGACCGCAACGCGTGGATGTTATTTACCGCCGGATCGACGATGATTTTATTGATCCGGAGGTTTTTCGGGCTGACAGTATGCTGGGCGTTCCGGGACTGATGCGCGCATACCGCAGCGGCAATGTGACGCTCGCGAACGCTCCTGGAACCGGTGTGGCCGATGACAAAGCCGTGTATCAGTATGTGCCGGAAATCATTCGTTACTATCTCAGCGAAGATGCCATTCTAAAAAATGTGCCGACGTATCTGTGTTCTGTAAAGTCTGATCGTGACTATGTGCTCAGTCATTTGCACGAACTAGTTGTCAAACCGACTAACGAATCAGGCGGTTACGGCATCATGATGGGACCGCAAGCCTCACAGAAAGAGCGGGAAGATTGCGCGGAGTTAATTCGCAAAGATCCCCGCAACTATATCGCGCAACCGATGCTGACACTTTCGACAGTTCCCACCGTCATTAATCAGACACTCGCACCGCGACACGTCGATCTTCGTCCATTTATCCTGTATGGCGAAGACGTGTGGGTGCTCCCCGGAGGACTCACGCGCGTCGCCCTAAAAGAAGGATCTATGATCGTTAATTCCTCACAAGGCGGAGGCAGCAAAGACACGTGGGTGTTGCTGAAGAATTGAATCACGTTGCCGGACCCATTTAAGATTTTCAACCATGTTGTGTCGCGTTGCTGAATCATTGTTCTGGATGAGTCGTTATCTGGAACGTGCGGAAAACCAAGCTCGATTTATCGATGTCACATCCAACATTGCGTTGGGCTATCGCGGCCGCGAACTTGACCTATGGTCGTCGCTGCTCCACGCTGGCGGAGATGTAGAAACATTCAAGGAAACGTATTCCGCGCCGACTCAGGAAAATGTGATTCGTTACCTGCTATTCGATCCGAAGAATCAAAATTCGGTCGTCAATTGCTTGGCGGCCGCTCGGGAAAATGCGCGGTCGATCCGCGAGAATTTGACGACTCCCATGTGGGAAGTAGTCAATCAATTTTACCTTCGCGTGCGGAAGGCCGCATCAGAATCTAATCGAGCAATCAGACAGCCGCATGGTGTTCTGGAACAGATTAAACGTTCGGCGCATCAGGTCTTGGGCGTGATTCAGGCGACATGGTCGCGTGGCGAAGCCTGGCACTTTTCGAGTCTTGGATATCATCTCGAACGTGCCGATAAGACTTCCCGAATTCTAGACGTCAAGTATTTTATTCTCCTGCCAGACCCGATGCATGTTGGTTCACAGGTGGATGTCGTGCAGTGGGCAGCGCTGCTAGAATCCACGAGCGCGTTGGAAATGTATCGCCGGGAGTATGGTCGGATTGAACCCGCGAAAGTCGTAGATTTTCTGATGCTGAATACCCGTTTCCCCAGATCGATGCGGTTCTGTGTGCGCGACGCCGAAAGTAGCATTCGCGCAATTTCAGGGACACCCATGCATTCGTTCAGCAATCCCGCTGAACAACTTGTGGCTCAACTTAACGCCAAACTAAACTACGCTCGGGCCACAGATGTGATCGGCAATGGCCTGCATCAGTTTGTGGACGATTTCCAGTCTCAGCTGAATGGCATTGGTGCGGCCGTCGCCCAAAGTTTTTTCCAAGTCAACATGAATACGCTCCGTGGCATGCAGTCGCAGCGATCATTTATGCGTTAATGCGTTTACGCGAGGACTCCGGTCACGACCTTGCCGAACACATCGGTCAGACTCTCGTCGCGGCCCTGATGAAAATAGCTCAGCCTTTCGTGGTCCATCCCCATCAGATGCAGAATCGTGGCGTGCAGATCATGCAGGTGGACTCGATCGACTACGGCTTCAAACCCGAATTCATCGGTTTCACCGTATGCTGTGCCGCCTTTGACGCCGCCGCCGGCCAGCCACATGGAAAAGCCGTAAGGATTGTGATTTCTGCCAGGAGCGTTCTGTCCTTCGCTGAACGGCATCCGCCCGAATTCACCGCCCCAAACGATCAGCGTTTCATCCAGAAGTCCGCGTTGTTCTAGATCCGTGAGGAGGGCGGCAATGGGCTGATCCACTTCAGCGCCATGACGTCCATGGTTTTTCTCGATGCTCTCATGCGCGTCCCAAGTTTCTTCCAGATGACCGCCGCCAGAGTACAGTTGCACGAATCGCACTCCACGTTCAATCAAACGCCGCGCGACAAGACAATTGCGTCCGTATTCGTCCGTCGGCTGCCGACCGACGCCATACATTTCAAGCGTCTGGGCTGTCTCCTGACTGAGGTCTACTGCTTCTGGTGCTTCCGTCTGCATGCGAAACGCGAGCTCGTACGATCCGATTCTTGCAGCCAATTCATCGCCTCCTGGGCGCGCCGCGAGATGCTGCTCATTGAGCCGCGCAAGCATGTCGAGTTGCGCACGCTGTGCGGGACGCGTCACATGTTCCGGGCCGCGAAGATCCAGAATCGGATCGCCAACCGGCCGAAATAATGTACCCTGATACGCAGCCGACATAAATCCGCTCGACCAGTTGGGCTGACCGCCAATCGGTCCTCCCCGTTTGTCAAGAATCACGACGTAGCCTGGCAGACTTTCATTTTCAGTCCCTAGTCCATAAACGCACCACGATCCGAGGGAGGGACGCCCGATAAACGTTTTGCCCGTGTTCATGGCCACCAACGCCGATCCATGTGCGTGGCTGTCCGTGTGGCACGACCTAATGACGGCCAACTTATCGGCATGCTGTCGTACATGCGGAAAGTAGTCGGATATCAGGAGGCCACTTTCTCCGCCTGGGCGAAAACGTCGAAAAGCGGGCGTTAGAAACCCGACTTTGCGTCCGCCGGAATTAGTGAACGCCTTGCCTTCCGGCAGCGGTTGTCCAGCGTATTTCTGGAGCGACGGCTTGTAGTCGAATGTGTCAACTTGGCTAGGCGCCCCGTTCATCATTAGAAAAATACACGACTTGGCTTTCGAGGTGAAATGTGGCTGGTGCCGTAATGCGTTCCCCGCACTCTCACCCGCGGCGGCCGCATGTCTGCCAAAGAACCCGTCCTGATTGAGCATTGATGTCAGGGCCAGCCCGGTGAATCCGCCCCCCATCTGCCAGACGAATTCACGTCGCGTCTGTCCGCATGGGAAAAAATTCATTGCAATCTCCTCATTGCCCGGAAAGGTGTCGTGGCCATTTGCTGATCTGTGACTCCGCCTCATCCTCAGTCATTGTTTCGCCCGTGGAACTGTCACGATACAATACTTGGATGGTACGAAATCCAAGTGATTGATAAAGGCGAACGGCCGCTTCGTTTTCAGCCGTGACTTCTAGCACACTGACTTTCATACCAACCTGCACAAAACCCAGCAAGGCCTGTTGGACCAGTGCGCGGCCAAGGCCCAGTCCGCGATGTTCCGGAATTACACCGACATTTTGAATCAACCCCATCCCGCCACTCCGCGTGACACCCTGAATCGTGCCGCAATCCACCGCGGGCCAGTCAGGTTCAGGCTGATAGACCACCATCCATGTTGCCGCTCGACAGAATGCTGCCTGCCCGACAATTTCCTTCATCAGAGCCGTGCAGCCTGCTGCGTCTCCAAGACATGAAAAAACTTTCCCGTCAAGATCTTCGCGGAAGGCCCGCCACTTAACTTGCGCGTGTCGTTCGAGTAACAGCGACCGCCATGGCAGCCAGCGATAACCCGCTGGCAAGCGTACCGCTTTTGGAGACGTACGCTGCAGTTCGATCTGCATGCGGAATCGTTTGTAAGCCGTCGTGGCCATCCAATGCCTCAATGCACCATTCTAAATTTTAAAAATGCGAGGCTACCAGTTCAGGCTTACAGCGTAACCTCGCGTCAGTCTTTTTTTTGAGCAACGGGATACAGCGTTGTCCATGTTTGCTCGCCGTCGCCTGAGAGAGCAGATTCGCCGCCGGCCATCGGCAGCCGAATAGTATATCCGCGACTGCTGTCATTCAGATAAATGAATTCTGTATCTCGTCGCGTTTCTTCAAAGCTGTGACGCTCATCGCTAGCGGTTTTGCGTTCTGTCCAGGCAATCGGATCATGTCCTGCATGCTGTTCAAAGGCCCCTCCAGGGTAGTGGTAAGTCGCGACAACGGCGCCTTTTTGGAAAACAGGTTCATTGTTTTCGCGATAAAAAAACGGGCTTCGCCGCAATACCTTTTTGTCGTCGTCTGTGAGATATGTCTTGTCCGGATACTTGCCATAAATACCCAGCCACATGATGGCGTTCACATGTTTTTCGGTGTCTGTCGGATGAGGCAATCCGAAGGCATGGCCAAGCTCATGCCCTAGCCCCGCAATCCAACGGGATTTGTCCTTGTCCACAGGATGCTTTCCAACAAGTCCCAGCAGGTCATCTTCCGGCAGACAGGCAACTCCACTGCCTCCCCGACCCTTATTGCCCGGTCCATCGGAATACAAAATCCAAATAAAACCCGGATCATTGTGCCTAGCGTCTATCAGATTTCTGGCTTCATCAAGCGTGTTATTGAATCCCCAGTTGTCTTGGTCGCTGCCGTTAGGGTTTCCATAGAACCAATCGGCCGTCCGATTGCTCTTCACAACCTCAACAACTGGATCGCTCAAACGAAACGTCGGACCTTGGAGTTGCCCCCCATACCACTTTTGAAGATCACGAATTGCGAATTCTAATGCAGCCGTGTATTCAACGTTTTCTTCACGATCGCGAGAAACGAGATAAATTATTCGCACGGTTCGCAGGTCAGTCTTGCTTTCATCTGCACTGACCGTCGCACCCAGACAACTGATCATTCCCAGTAGCATGCACAAATAAATTGGATTCAAATAAAACAACATGTGACGGCTCTTGTCAAAGATATTCCGTTGAGTACTGCAACCCCGGGAACAACACGGATCGAGGATCATAGCGGATGACTACGTTGCCGAACATGGATTTTGCGCCACGGTTTGCTGCACGAATCGCGTCCGAATACGCCGCCCCGTCCTTGAACTTGTGTGGGGAGAACGGCATGATTCAAAGATAACGCAATCTTCCTGTGGATGCCGTAACAATGCCAGCAGAATTTGACCCCTACCGTGACCTCCTAGGAATTGTCACGCCCACTCGTCCGCCTGATCACTACGCCCTGCTAGGGCTCGAACTGTTTGAATCTGATCGGAAGAAAATTGAAGACGCGGCGACCGAACGCATGGGGCGTCTGCAAGATATGGCAAACAGTAAAATTGTCGATCATTCGCAGCGACTGCTCAACGAGCTCTCCGCCGCCCGTCGTTGCCTGCTGAACGCGATCCAGAAAGTTGCCTACGACGAAGTGTTGCGTACCAAGAGCCAACGTGCAAAGTTGTCTGGCAGTGGAAATCAGAATCAGGGCACAGTCTCATGGAAGCAGCAACCACTCATCATCACAGCGGTTGTCGGGACAGTCGTCCTGCTCTTATTGTTCGGCGTTTTCTTCCTGCGTCGCCCGCCTGACAATGCCAATCTGATTATCGACTGGCCACCCGGGGATCGAGTGGGGGGACGCATGTATATCGATGCAAAACCTCAGGAACTGCCGCTGACCGAACCCCTGCGAATCAGCGTCTCCGAAGGTCCTCATCGGATTGAGTTCCAGCGTGACGGCTATCGCAAAATTGAGCAACGCATCCAAGTCGCCAAACACACGGTACGATTAAAGCTCCACTGGATCGTGGCAAAACCATAGCCGACCAAACCCTCTCATTAACTCACCATCAAAGTGATGGTGGTTTTGGTCTCGCCTTCGCAGGTCGCTTCTTTGCTTCTCCGGGACTAAAGGTTCTTTGGATTTCTTCGAGTGAAGTCTTGCCTTCAGCGACTAGCCGGATGGCATCCTTTTGCAACGTTGTCTGCCCGTCTGCGATCATCTGTTTACGGATCGCTTCAGGAGATGCATTGCTCACAATCGTTTCTTTCATCCCGTCGGTCATTTCAAATAATTCAAATGCAGCCACGCGACCATGGTACGGCACGCCGTCGCAGTCGACACACAACTCTTCAACAGTCTGGGCTTTAAGGTCGTCCGGTGGTGGGGGCAAGGGGGCGCGGTAAAGTACCGACGTTTCCGGCGGCAGACCTAGTTGCTTGAGTAATAAAGGATTCGGACGAAATGCCTGTTTGCAGTCGTCACACAGTTTACGAATCAGCTTTTGAGTCACAATGCAGCGAAGGTTCTTAATCACTTCGTCAATTCCAATCCATTCAATCAACTTACGCACGGCCTCCGCTGGATTGTTCGCAGGAATCTCAGCGACAAACGACAGACGGTCGGCGTATTGAAAAATGGTCTGCGTGTCCTGTGGCGAAGTAAGCGGATTCAGGTAAATCACATCTGCTTCACGGCGAATAATCCGGTCAAATGTGATTTCAAGGTCGTGCCCCGGTTCCGGTTTGAAGTCCGCTACGTTGATCAGTTCGCGCACGTTGCGATCAGCGAGATTATAAACTGAATACAAGTAGGGATCGACGCAGTGCAATGCAACGGTTGCTAATGTCGTAACGCCAGTATCCGGAGGCCCGCAGATCAGAATTACGCCACTGCGTTCTGATGTGTGATGTCTGATTTTGGCTTTCAGATGGTCTGGAAATCCAATCTCCTGCGGCTTCTGACGGATGATTTTTCGATTGTCGATCTTGATTCGAATTTTTTCCACCTTGTCTCCGACGGGAGCCGATTCCACCATCAGATGGTACGGGATTTTTTCGTATTCGGTTTTTATGCCGCCAGATTGAGCCGAGCGACGAACATTGATGTCTAGCCCGGATAGCAGTTTGATCATTTGCACCATCGCATCCCCCTTCTGCCCAGGCACCGCAGCAGCCGGAAAAGCCACACCATCGATCACAAACCGAATCGCAATCCGCCCTTCGCGTGGTTCCAAGATGATTGTATGTGCGCGGCGGGCCAATGCATCCGAGATCATCTGCTTGACCGGTACTAATGCGACCTGCACTAACTTGGCGTTGGCCTTGAGATTGCATTCGCGATCAAACAAAGGCCCCTGAAATAGAACCTGTTCGATATCCGGTTCCTGCTCCTGAGCATTGGGAGCGTTCTTAGAGCCCGGTTTCTTGGCATCATTCTTTTGTGGGCCAGCCATAACGTTGTCCTTATTGAGACTTTACTGGGCTCTAAACTGGGACCGGCGGAAATTTCCATGCCTCCCAACTGTCGTCACCATGTACGCGGGATTGTGTCGAGAAATTGACTATGCCTCCAGCGTCAACCCCCAAATTGCAGATGCAACAGCAAATTTCGGACGTCCGTGGCGTTCAATTCGTCACGTTCGACGCGTTTGGACGAACAAATAAACACGGGGCCATCCTGTGACATCCGATCTCCATCCGGCAGCCGCCCGTGACTCCCCCGGACTATCCCAGCATCTAGACCAATCATGTCCATGTAATAACGGAATCCCAGCAGCTTACGAGCAAGTCGGTTTGCGATTCGGAGTTTTGGAAATTGGATCGTGGGATCCACGAATAGTTCTACAGGGTCATAGCCGGGCTTGCGATGGATATCCACCGTGCGGGCGTAATCGGGGGCCAGTCGGTCGTCTTGCCAGAAATAATACGTAAACCACGCGTGCCGCTGACTGACGACCACCAGTTCGCCGCTGCGTTGATGATTCATTCCGGCAACTTGCTGAGCTTCGTGGTCAAGGACTCGTTCAACGCCGTCGAGACGTTCCAGCAGTGTCTTGACCTTGGCTACATCGTTCGCGCGTTTGACGTACACATGGGCCACCTGATGATCGGCGACCGCGAACGCGCTGGATGCTCCGCAATCGAGCGACTCCCAGCCCAATGGTTCACGGCGTACCGACAGATATCCTGCATCCCGCAGCGCACGATTAATGTGAATCGGTTGGTTGACCGCTGTAATTCCGTATTCTGAAAGCACGACGACATCCGCGTCAGCTGCAAGCGCGACATCGATCAATTTGCCCGCTTCGTGATCCACCAATCGAATGTCCTCCGTGAGCTGTAGGCTATCCGGTCCCAGACGCTGCAGGTTGTAATCCAGATGCGGTAGATAGACGAGCAGCATCGACGGTTGATAGCGGCGAAACACTTCGACGCTCGCATCTGCGATCCATGCTGAACTTCGAATATCAGCCGTCGGTCCCCAGAAGTTAAACAGCGGAAACCGCCCGAGTGTACTTTGCAATTCGTCGCGGAATTCCGGTGGATCACTGTAGATGTCCGGAACTTTGCGACCGTCCGCTGGATACGACGGCCGTGGCGTGACTGACCACTGCACATCGGCGTACATGTTGTACCACCAAAACATCTTGGCTGTCGTGTGCGCGGTGTTGCGCTTCCGCGCCGTCTCAAAAACTCGCTCGCCACAAATCAAATGATTCGACTGCTTCCAGAACATGACTTCCGCCAGCTCACGAAAGTACCAGCCATTCGCCACAATTCCATGCTGCGCCGGCATTAAGCCCGTCAGCAACGTCGCCTGCACAGTGCAAGTCACGGCAGGCAACACGGTCGTCATCGGCCGCGCAAATCCTGTGTCCAGCAACCGCCGAATGTTGGGTGTCTGCTCACCGATCATCTCATGCGTCAGTCCGACTACATTAATCACAACCAGTTGTCGCATGCTATTCCGTGAACTCATCGGCAAGAAAGATTTTTAAGAAATTCAAACACCGAGCCTCGTTACTTCAGCCGCAGCAGTTTAATGTTGCGATACCAGACATCGCTGCCGTGATCTTGAAGGCCGATGTATCCCTTGCGCGGGTGATCTTTGTAGGCCACATCAAATTTGTGATCGGTGCCATCCGGTCGTTTATTGGGAGTTGTCCATTCGTCAAGATCGGTCCGTGTCACTTCAACGTCGTTGACTTCAATCCAAACTATGCTCTTGTCGCAGGTGATCTGCATGTGGTTCCATTCGCCTTGCGGCCGCATCGCGTTCTTTAATGGCGGCACCATGTCGTAAAGTGCTCCGGTATCGTGAAAACCGGCCGTCGTGGTGTCGTCGATGGCGACCTCGAGGCCATTAAAGCCGACATCCTTGCCGGCGCGTGGCTTCAACGGAAACGTGCGAATAAACACGCCACTGTTGCATTCTTGGCTGATCTTAAAATCTAGTGATAGCTGGAAGTTGTCGTAGACTTCCTTGTGAATCAGCATGTAGTTGCACGGATGCGGATTGAGCGAGCCGTCCTTCACATGCGTTGTGGGAACAGGCTGTTCTTTAGAATCAAGCCAGCCTGCGGTTGTCTTGCCGTCGAACAGGAGAGTCCAGCCTGCTGCTTTCTCGACGGACGTCAATTCGTTTTCAGCAGCTAGGGCGGAGGTGCCCAGGAGGAGTAACAGTAATGACCGAAGGAGAGTTCGTTGAAACATTACAATTCTGTAATTCATGGCGCGTAAACTTTCAGGCGACTGCGGAGCTTGACTCCGCAAGGACATAATCAAGACCAGACCAAGAAGAAATGAACACACCGAATGCCATCATGCAGTTCGCCTGCGTGATACGATGATCGGGGAGCGATACTGAGCAAAAACAAGCGATGCTGACTTAATGATGATTTTGACGAGTTGGTCCCCACCATTCCATGACTAATTTTCTGAAAGTGATCCACGCCATCCGGTTTCGTAACACCGCACGCGTGAGTCAGCCAAAACAGAACACATATTGAGTGCAAAGTGCTCTGCCTGTCCGGCTCGTCAGCTATTTGTAATGCCCTACGCACCCAAATTCAGTTTCTACTAACTTCCTCACTCAGAGCGACCACCCCTTACGATATTCGGTATGCACAAACTGATTAACATCTGAAAGATTGGTCACTTTCAACTCCTGCGAATCCCACAGCAGACGCCGCCCCGGGGCGCGCAATGAAAGGACGCCTAGCAGCACGGTCTCTGTCATTGGGCCGGAATAGTCAAAACTCGCGGCAGGAAGTTTCCCCGACTTGCACGCTTGATACCATTCTTCATAGTGGCCGGGCGAACGTTCCATTGTCGGGGCGATGGACTTCGCCTGTTCCAGAAGTTCTCCGGGCAGAAGTTGGGGCATTCCGCCGTGTGAACTATGGTACATTTTGCCCTTGCTGCCGACGTACAAAACACCGTTGTCGGGTAGTCTCTGTTCCCCAGACATCTCGCTGGGAGTTGGCGGCATCAGGCCACCGTCGTACCATGTCATTGTGACGGGTGGCAACTTGCCGCCGTCACGTGCGGGAAACTGGTAAGTGATGATCGCCGCTTTAGGAATCGTCTCCGTGTTGGATTCGTTCTTATCGTTCAAGGTTCCGTCGTGAGTTACGCTGGATTCCACCGAAGTTGGCGCTCCGAGTTTGAGTGCCCACACGGGATGATCGATGATATGACACCCCATGTCTCCCAATGCACCGGTGCCGAAGTCCCACCAGCCGCGCCAGCCAATAGGGGCGTACGCTGGAT
>Ga0209553_1000528_pt1 | contig 19847 bp, 21 predicted proteins | sample LauGreFBDMM110DN_2_FD_188217 | JGI IMG/M metagenome (GOLD analysis project Ga0209553, IMG submission 188217) | Freshwater lake microbial communities from Lake Michigan, USA - Fa13.BD.MM110.DN (SPAdes) (version 2) | ecosystem: Environmental > Aquatic > Freshwater > Lake | place: Lake Michigan...
CGCGGCAAGCGCTTGCCTTCGTGTTGACAAATTTTTTGAGCCTCATCAAAGGTCAGATGAACTGCTGGCTCATTGTCTTGCGCTGGAATTCCGAAGGGCGCACGCCAAGTCCAACCTTTTTTCAGTACAAAGCCAGACTCATAGATAAAGCCGCCGCCTTCTTTTTCAGCGCGACTGACAAAGCCTGTACTTTGAGCAAATCGCTTGACTTGCGCCACAGTCACCTCGTGCGCATCCCATAGCAGTCCGTGCACTTTAAGTTGTGTACCGATTGATGGAGATGGCAATGCTGTCTGCGCTTGTGAAGACAAGCAAAACGACAGTCCAAGTCCTATGAGGGCGGCAAAACGAATGTGCATTTTTAAATTACAACTTACGGGCCACCCAAAAATGGGCACCTTCTGGACCATATTGCTCTGCGTGCTCAACATTTCGCTCAAGGTAAAAGCTCTGCCCTGCCCCATATGTTTGAGTGCCCGATGCAAGACTTAATTGGACTTGTCCAGAACTTATTTGGACCCTGACGTCAAAGGGGTGCGTGTGTTTTTCGACCGCTAGACCCGGGGCCCAGTCCTTTTGGACCACCTCGTCAAAGCCGTCGTCCATGGCTTGTGAAGTGAAATCAGAGAAGTTGTCGTGAAATTTCATAGTGGTCAAGAATTATCAAAAAGTTGGGAGGCGGCAAATGCAAGCAAATTTTGGCAGAGAAAGATCAAACTCACTCTTTTTGTGGCCATCAGGTCATTGACAGACTATTTAATGTGAGTACACTTAATTTGTAAATCAGTTTTGATCAACTCAAAAGTGAACGCAATGAGTTGTTGAGGGGTCTATCCAATCTAGTCTTTATGAGCAAGAAACAAAATCCTAAATTGGCTGATGCCAAGAATCCAAATTGGGCCATACAGACTTTTAAAAAATCTCGTCCAGCTAAAGAAGTTTTACCCAAAATATTCAGTGCTCAAATAAGCCAAGAATTGTTAAAGCCAAGAGGCAGGCCACGCCTTGAAACTCCGAAGGAGCGCATCAATATCAGGCTTTCTTACGAAGTCATTCAGCATTTCAAATCCTCTGGGGTTGGCTGGCAAACCCGCATAGACGCCGCACTTCGTGAGTTTATTCAAAGTAAACCAAACTCCGACCTCAGACGTTGAGTAGCTATCCACAGGAGATCGTGATGAAAAAATTGCTTGTTTTGATGCTTTTAACCCTTAGCGCATCGGCCATGGCCCAACACCAAGGAAACGGCTTCAGACATGGTCATGGTCATGGTCACGGCAACGGTCACGGTCATTGGGCAAGGGGTTACAGTGGCGGCTGGGGTTGGGCGGTACCTGCAGCCATCGGTGGCATATTGGTCTATGAGGCTAGCAGACAACCCGTCTATGTTCAGCCTAATCCGGTGGTCATTCAGCAGCAACCGGTTTACACACCACAAGCCTATTCCAGTTGTACCCCATGGACTGAGGTGCACAGCTCAGACGGCACCATCAGCAGAACTCGCACCTGCACTCAATAAGCCATGAAGGGCTTTATGGCCGGCGTCCTTCAAGCTTAACTGGTGCAGGTTGCATTTCAACCATGCCATAGGGTCCTGTAACCTCTCCAGAAAACACTTGGCCGTTCACAAGAACTTTGACCGCCTTCAGTAGCCCATCGGCATTGATAAAACTGAAATGCAGCGCAGAACCCTCCATCCGCGCGCCAAGCAGATTTTGCGTTTTCCCTTGAAGGGTCAGCGTTCCACCGATTCTCTGAAAATTTTGGTCTAACTTCAATGTGGCGCTGCCTTTTTCGTCCAAGCCTGAAAGTGTCCAAAGACCCGCCACGTTGGCAGGCACAGTCCAAAAATAGCCTGTGCCGTTCGTTACACGAATGACTTGATCGGGCTCCCAATCGCCCATAGAGAACGTATTTGAAAGCACCCTAGTGCCAGGCTTCATTGCCAAAATGGTAGGCCTGAGCTGTGCATTCAACTCTTCCAACAAATACATTGTGACCACAGTCGCTTTAGAAAAATCTTCTTTGAAGATGTCGCCATGCACAATGCGCACACGCTCGGCCACACCAGCCCTTTGGGCATTGCGCTGCGCTAAGGCGGCCAAGTCTTTGTTGTATTCAATGCCCCAGGCTCGGGCGCCAAAATGGCTTGCAGCCGCAATGGGAATTTTGCCATCACCAGCGCCCAAATCAACCAACTCATCTTGTGGGCCCACTTTGGCAGCGTCCAACATTTTCAAGACCAAGTCATCGCTGGTGGGCAACCACATGACATCCTTGCCCATCTGGCCGCGCTGAGGCACATAGGTTTCAGGCTGCAACACACTGCATGCTTGAAGCCAGCAAACAGCAAATGAAACAAAAATGAAGGTGCTTAGAGGGCGACGAATAGTCTGCATTGAAACAATGATGGGCAAACTTGGCTATTTACTGAGCTTCAATTTTCGCTTCGCGAATGGCTTTGGCCCACTTGGCAGTTTCGGTTTTAGAACGCTGCGCCAGCGCATCAGGTGAACCCGGTGCAGTTTCAAAACCCAGTGCTGAGAATCGCTCCAGAATGGCTTTGTCGTTGGCGGCAGCATTCAAAGCCGCATTGAGTTTTTGAATCATGTCGGCCGGTGTGCCCGCTGGTGCAAACATGGCGAAATAAGCAATCAGCTCATAGTCTTTCAAGCCGAGTGCTTCGTTGACTGTGGGCAATTCAGGAATGGCTTTGGAGCGCTGTGTAGAAGTAACAGCTAAACCGCGAATTTTGCCGCCCTTCACTTGGGGCAACATGACCGCAAAGTCGGCGGTAAACATATTGACCTGACCACCAATGAGGTCGGTCATAGCGGCTGGGCCACTCTTGTAGGGCACGTGCGTCATTTGAATACCGGCCATGCTGGCCAGCATTTCAGAGGAAACCAATTGAGATGTGCTGGCACTGGCAAATGTCACTGTTGTCGGCTTTGCCTTTGCCATATCGACAAACTCTTTCAAACTCTTTGCAGGCACTTCGTTGTTCACGGCCACAATGAGGGGCACCGAACCCATGTAACCAATTGGCGCAAAGGCGGTGTCTTGGTCGTAGGGCAATTTCTTCATGAGGCTTTTGAGTGCCGCATTGGTGCTGTTGGTGCCAATCAGAATGGTGTAGCCATCAGGTGCCGATTTGGCCACTGCATCGGCGCCCAACATGCCGTTCACACCTGCTTTGTTTTCGACCACAATGGTTTGACCCAAAACCTCTGACATTTTTTGTGCAAAGGCTCTGCCAATTTGATCTGTGGCACTGCCAGCAGCAAAGGGCACGATGGCCTTAATGGGTTTATTGGGATAAGCCTGCGCTTGGGCTTGCGAGGCCGTGAGGGCTACGCCTAAGCCCAAAAAAACGCTGAGCAAACTTTTTTTCAAACCAACCGTGCGACTATTTTTCATGGTATCTCCAAAGAATCAAAACAATTTTATTCAATCTTAAGGCTGAGCAGTTTGGCACTCAAACATTTTCCGTGTGCATCAAGGGCCAAGGAACGCGTCACGCCGCCACCTAAAGCATTGTGCATCACAAAATTAAGGGCGCCTAGTTGCGGCAAGCTGTAACGAAATACAGGCCCCTTTGCAATGCCTTCAAAATGAGCCATCATTCTTTCAGGTGTGAGACATCTCTCAAGCAACTCAAAATGTTGCCGATCATAAGCAATGACCGAGATGGTAGATCGGTCACCCTTGTCACCGGTTCGGGTGTGTGCAATGTCTCTTAACAACATGTCAGGCAAGCTCCTCAGATCCGTGTAGCAGCACGGTTTGAGTTTGAATGGCGCTTCGGGGCATAAGCATCGATGCAACAGCAATCACTTCTCGCACTGATTTGCTAGCACCACCGCCAGAAGCAGGGCCGTTGGTGTACAGGGCCTCCACTTCGTTGGCCACATGCAGTGCCTCTGCCTGTGTGTTCACGCGCACCGCAATTCTGGCCCGCACTTCTGCAGGCTCATAGCTTGGCTGCGTGTCCCCTAAGATTGCGTTCACGCCGATCAGGTCATAGCGCGCCTCAAAATGGCCATACCCTGCATCGGCCAATCGAGCCTTCACAACATCAAGCGCCAACTGCCCTCTGTCCTTTGCGCCAGGACCGGCATAAGACATTTGCCCTTCACCTACAAATCCATCTCGATACCCTAAGGTCACTTTGAGGGTGTTAGGTCGAATGGTTCCGCTGGCCCCCAAAGCTTGCACTCTGTCTGCACCCACTTGCACAAGTTGCACGTGCGAAAAATCGGCCACCACATCGGGTTGCAGGTATTGCGTGGGGTCTTCTATTTCGTAAAGCAATTGTTCGGTACAAGTTTGCACCGTCACACAACCACCATCATCTGGCAGTTTGGTAATGATCACGTCACCACTTGCGCCAACCTCCGCCAAGGGATAGCCCAACTGAGCCAAATTAGGCACATCCTTATAGCCAGGGTCGGCAAAATAACCCCCCGTAATTTGGGCTGCGCATTCAAGCAGATGGCCCACCATCACTCCTTTGCCCAGCAGCGGCCAATCATCGGCACGCCATTGAAAATGATGCATGAGGGGCGCTAAAAATAAAGCGGGGTCGGCCACACGGCCACTGATGATCACGTGTGCATCGGTTTGCAAAGCGGGCAAGAGTGCCTCAGCTCCCAGATAGGCATTGGCAGAAACTAACAAGGCTTGAATGTCTGCCACGGAGTGTGTGCTGTCCATCAGCGGCGCTGAGAGGTATTCAGCTTGCAATGTTGCAAGCACATCATCCCCCAACACCACAGCCACCTTGAGATGATGAAACCCCAGCGCTTTGGCAACCGCCAACACTTCTCGCCCTGCCTGCAAAGGGTTGGCCGCCCCCATGTTGGTCACAATGCGCGTGCCATGCGCCATACAGGCTGGCAACACAGCTTTCATGCGCGCCGAGAGCAAGGGATCAAAACCTCGCATGGGGTTTTGAGTTTTTTCTAACTGTGCCAGCGCAATGGTTCGCTCGGCCAAACACTCAAAGACCAAATAATCTAGTTGGCCCTTTTCGGCCAAGGCAAGTGCAGGCGGAATGCGGTCGCCCGCATACCCTGCACCCGCACCTATTCGCAGCGCTTTTTGAGCCATGGCTTAAGAGTCAGCTTGAACCTTGGCATCCTTCACAACCTTGGCCCACTTTTGCGTTTCATTGCGAATGAACTCGGCAAAGCGCTCAGGCGAACCGCCGCCGTCTTCTGCACCATATTGCTCAAACTTTTCAATCACATCGGGCATGGCCATGACTTTGTTCATGTCTTCATTGATGCGTTTTACAAAGGATGGATTCATGCGGCCAGGGCCGACCAAGCCGTACCAGGTGGTGGCGTCAAATCCTGGAAAACCTTGCTCGTCCATGGTGGGCACATTGGGGTGGCCTTTAGCGCGTTTGGTGCGCGTCTGTGCCAGTGCAATGGCTTTGCCACCTTTGACATGCGGCGTGGCAGATGTCATGGTTTCAAAACAATATTGAACTTGCCCACCGATCAAGTCTGTGAGTGCGGGGCCTGATCCTTTGTAGGGCACATGCAATGCATCAATGCCTGCGCGCAACTTGAACATTTCCAAAGCCAAGTGTTGTGCCGAGCCACCGCCCGCAGATGCAAAGCTGATGCGACCCGGGTTTTGTTTGCACAAGGCGATCAAATCTTTCACATTTTTTGCCGGCTGCGCTTCATTGCAAATGAGCAAATTGGGGGTAACACCCACCAAACCAATGGGCGAAAAATCACGCTCTACGTTGTAGCCCAACTTAGGTTGCAAACTAACCGCCAAGGCATGGCTGTTGATGTGGGCCATGAGCAGCGTATTGCCATCTGCAGGTTGCTTGGCCACGTAGTCGGCTGCAATGACCCCTGCGGCGCCCGCCTTGTTGTCAATGACGATGGTGATATTCCACATGGCCTGCAGTTTTTGGGCTAACACACGGGCCAACGCATCGGTACCACCTCCAGGGGGAAACCCCACCACAATTCGAATAGGCCCTGATGGCAAAGTTTGGGCTTTGATCATGGGCGCGGCCAGCAAACTTGCTGATGCGGCCGTGGCTTGGAGGAGGGTTCTGCGTTTCATGGTTGTTTCCTTCAATTTTGAATGAGAGCTGGAACAGGGTTGGCTGAAAAATAATCCATGGCGGCCTGAACACCCGAGCCTTTGAGTTGGACACCACTTAACTTCAAGCCCATCTCACAAGCAGCGAGCGCGGCAATCAAGGTCAGGTCATTGCAGTCACCCAAATGCCCAATGCGGAACATCTTGCCTTTGACTTTGCCAAGGCCAGTTCCCAAGGAGCAATCAAATCGTTCATAAATGACTTTGCGCACTGCATCTGCATCAACACCTTCGGGTGTCATCACACCCGTCAAGATGGGTGAGTACAAGGCAGGGTCGGCACATTGAATGGGCAAGCCCCACGCACGAACACCCGCGCGTACGCCCTCGCCCCAGCGAACATGGCGTTTGAAAACCACATCCAAGCCTTGCCCCAAAATCATGTCGCAAGCTTCACTGAGGCCATACATTAAATTGGTATTGGGTGTGTAAGGGTAGTAGCCCAATTTGTTGATCTCTAGCATCTCATCCCAAGCCCAAAAAGATTTGGGCAGCGTCGATTTTTTGCTGGCCTCAATGGCCTTGGGTGATAACGCGTTAAAGCTCATGCCAGGGGGCAACATCAAGCCCTTTTGCGAGCCACTGACAGTGACATCAACGCCCCACTCGTCATGCCTGTAATCGGCAGACGCCAAGCCTGAAATGGTGTCAACCAATAGCAATGCGGGGTGTTTGGCGTTGTCCATTGCGCGGCGGACTGCCGCGATGTCACTGGTCACACCCGTAGAAGTTTCGTTGTGCACCACACACACCGCCTTGATACTGTGAGATGAGTCCTGCTTCAAGCGCTCTTCAATTTTGTGTGAGTCCACACCTTGGCGCCAACCCTCTGCGCCAGGCAAGCCTAACAACTCGGCTTTGACACCCAAACGGGCGGCCAACTTAAACCACAGTGAAGCAAAGTGACCTGTTTCATACATGAGCACATGATCGCCGGCACTCAAGGTATTGACCAGTGCAGCTTCCCATGCCCCTGTGCCAGAGGCTGGGTAGATCATAACGGGGTGCTGGGTCTTAAAAATGGCCTTCATGTTGGCCATCAGTTTCAGACCCAACACGCCAAATTCTGGGCCTCGGTGGTCGATGGTGGGCAGACTCATGGCCCGTAAAATTCGATCTGGAACTGGCGATGGGCCCGGTATTTGTAGAAAGTGTCGCCCCGTTGGGTGAAAATCAAGCTGAAGCATTTAAAACATTCCTAAGAATTAATTTGTATTTAACGAGAGAATAGCGGGAATTCCATCCATCCTAATGTGGAAAAACCCCTAGCTTTCGTTGAATCAGACTTTCATGAACACAACTACAACCATGGCTGCAGCCACTTCCACAGACTCAGCGCTCCAAACCTACGAGCAAGTTGCCGCAGCAAGCAACGAGGTGGCAGGCCTGTTGGCAAAGCACTTGAAAACGGAAACTCAAGGCGAGGTCATGTTCTCGGCCGCCGATCGGGGCCGTTACGCCACAGACGCCTCCATTTACCAAGTTACACCACTCGGTATTTTTGTACCCAAACACGCTGAAGAAGTGGCCACCGCCATGGCCATCTGCCGTGATCTCAAGGTTCCTATCGTTCCAAGAGGCGGCGGCACCAGCCAATGCGGCCAAACTACGGGCGTAGGTTTGGTCATTGACCACAGCAAATATGTTCGAAATGTCCTCAACTTAGACCTTCATGCTGGCACCGTAGAGGTACAGCCTGGAATGGTCTTAGACAGCCTCAATACCTCTATCAAAAAACATGGCGTATGGTTTCCAGTTGATGTTTCAACTGGCGCGCAAGCTACCTTGGGCGGTATGGCGGGCAACAACTCTTGTGGCAGCCGATCCATTGCCTACGGCAACATGGTGCACAACGTATTGGGCGCCAAGGCTTGGCTGAGCAACGGGGAGTTACTTGACTTCTCTCATTTTGATCAAAGTTCTGGTCGCGCCAAAGAGATTGGTGAGTTTGTGAGGCAACTGGCTTTTCACCATCAAGCCGAGCTTCAAACCCATTGGCCCAAAGTTTTAAGGCGAGTAGCTGGCTACAACCTGGACATCTTTGACAACCAAAATGAGCGGCCCTACACAAACGATGGCAAGGTGAACTTGTCGCATTTGTTGGTGGGCAGTGAAGGCACACTGGCCATGACCCAATCGCTCACCTTGAAGCTCAGTGAACTGCCCACTGCCAAGGTGTTGGGCGTGGTGAACTTCAATAGCTTTCACAAAGCCATGGATTCTGCGCAGCACATTGTGAAGCTGGGCAACGGCAGCTTGACAGCTGTGGAGTTGGTCGATCGAACCATGATTGACTTGTCATTGAAAATTCCCGCCTTCGCACCCACCATTCGCACCGCCATCATTGGCGAGCCTGAGGCTATTTTGTTGGTCGAATTTGCAGGCACTGACAAAGAAAAACTCAAACTCGAATTAAAGCAATTGGTGGCACTCATGGGCGATATGGGCTTGCCCAACAGCGTGGTGGAAATGGTCGACGACGCACCGCAAAAAAATCTGTGGGAGGTTCGCAAAGCAGGCCTCAACATCATGATGAGCTTAAAAGGCGATGGCAAACCAGTCAGCTTCATTGAAGACTGTGCCGTGCCTTTAGAACACTTAGCAGAGTACACCGATGCACTCACACAGGTCTTTCAAAAACATGGCACCAAGGGCACTTGGTATGCCCACGCTTCCGTGGGCACATTGCATGTGAGACCTATCTTGGACATGCGACGTGATGGCCCCCTCAAAATGCGTGCCATCGCAGAAGAAGCCAGCGCACTGGTAAGAAAGTTCAAAGGCGCCTACAGCGGCGAGCATGGCGATGGTCTGTGCCGAGGCGAATGGATTGAGTGGCAATTTGGCCCTGCCCTGCAGCAAGCCTTTGTGCAAATCAAACAGCACCTAGACCCCTTGAATTTGCTCAGCCCCAACCGCATGGTCAATCCACCCAAAATGGACGACACATCGCTCATGCGCTTTGGCAACAATTACAAAATTATTCCGATTCAAACCGTTCTGGATTGGAGTGCATGGAACGTTCACAACGACGCCGCCACAGAAGAAACAACACTGCCAGGAACAGGGCAAGACCCGGCACAAGGCTTGGCCAAAGCGGTTGAAATGTGCAACAACAACGGCACCTGCAGAAAATTTGATGCAGGCACCATGTGCCCTAGCTTCAGAGTCACTCGCGATGAAGTTCACACCACCCGCGGTAGGGCCAATACACTGCGATTGGCATTGAGCGGCCAACTTCAAGGCGGCCTAGAAAGCCCTGAGGTGAAGGAAGCAATGGACTTGTGTGTAGGTTGCAAAGGTTGCAAGCGCGATTGCCCAACTGGCGTTGACATGGCGCTTATGAAAATTGAAGTGCAACATCACTACAACGAAAAGCACGGCTTGCAGTTGAAAGATACGTTGATATCCAACTTGCCGCGCTATGCGCACATTGCATCGCAATGGCCTGGCCTCATGAACCTTCGCAACCAATCGCCTTTGTTGGCCAAGTTGGCAGAGTCTCTAACGGGCCTGTCAGCAGAGCGCTCATGGCCTGAATGGAAAAAGGAGCATTTCTTCAACGGCCCTCGTGTTGGTGTTTCGGCAGAAGAAGTATTGAAGGCCAGCAAGCCTGTGATTTTGTTTGTTGACACTTTTAATGGCTATTTCGAGTCTGAAAACGCTTGGGCAGCCCACAATGTTTTGTCAGCGGCGGGTTATCAGGTTCACATTGCCAGTCGCACCAAGCAAGACACACCCGGCCAGCACCTTTGCTGTGGTCGAACCTATTTAGCCAGCGGACAAGTCAGCAAGGCCAAAGAGCATGCGCAAGCTTTGCTAGAAGCATTGCTGCCTTTCGCACAAAAAGGCATTGCCATAGTAGGTTTAGAGCCATCGTGCCTTTTAACCCTCAGAGACGAGTCTTTGGTGATGGGACTGGGTGAGATAGCTGAAACAGTGGCAGCACATGCCGTGTTGTTTGAAGAATTTTTAGCAGAGGAAAATAAAGCCGGAAAGCTTGATGCACTCAAGGCTAAATTGACTCCTGCACAAAAGCCAATTTTGGTTCATGGCCACTGCCACCAGAAAGCTTTCGGTTTAATGCCTTCTGTGACTGATGCGATTCAACTTATTCCAGAAGTCAAGGTGGATTTGATTGAAAGCAGTTGTTGCGGTATGGCGGGCTCCTTTGGCTATGAAGCCTCACATTTGGAAGTTTCAAAGCGAATGGCAGAGGCCAACTTGTTGCCTAGCATTAGAAACAACAAAGATGCTTGTGTGGTGGCCGATGGCACAAGTTGTAGACATCAAATTATGGATGGGACAGATAGAGAGGCCATTCATGTCGCCTTGTTGCTGGCTCAACATTTACAAAAATAAAATTGCTTAGCCCTTTTACAAATTCCAAAAATTTGAGTTGTTAAGCTTGTTAAGGTGAGACATTGCACAAACAATGCGCTGCAGCGCCAAAGGGCTGTTTCTTTTCAATGACCGTCTGAAGCCAACTGAGGTCTTGACCCAAGGTATTCAACAACAAAGCATCAGGCCCAGAATGCGCAGACATGACGCTCCAAGTGGGTATGGCATTGGATTCGCCCGCTAGCCATCCTAACTGGCCCATGAATTTTTGAACAAATTTTTCTATGGGCGAAATTTTGCGTCCAACATACTTAATTGGAAGCTCTTTGTAATTGCTTTTGGCACCCTCAAGTTTAGCGACCCGAGCTCTTGCCTCCTCCACAGCATCTGAAAAACTACCCAGCCTGTCAATCAATTTGTGCTCAAGCGCTTGAGCGCCTGTCCAGATTCTGCCTTGTGCCAAGTCATCGACCTTGGCCAGCTCGAGTTTGCGAGTTTGCGACACCTTGCCAATGAAATCTGCATAGACGTGTTCAATGCTCGATTGCACCAAAGATTGCATGCGAGGTTCTAGCGCCTTTCTAGGATCGTAAGCACCGGCAAGCCAACTGGTTTGGTACCCACCCGTGTTCACGCCAATTTTGCTCATCAACCCTTCGCCCGTAGGCAACATGGCAAACACACCAATTGACCCTGTGATGGTGGCTGGATCGGCAATGATCACATCGGACGCCATTGAAATCCAATAGCCACCAGATGCCGCCAAATTGCCCATGGAAACCACGATGGGCTTGCCTTTGTCTTTGGCAATTTGCAACTGCTCACGAATAAGCTCTGAGCCCAAAACACTTCCACCGGGTGAGTTGACTCTAAGCACAATGGCTTTGACGTCTTTATCTTCAGCCGCTTTTCGAATGCGCTCTGAAGTAGAGATGCCTCCAATTTTGCCAGCAGGCGCGCGGCCATCGCCTATTTCCCCTTCTGCCACAACGATGGCAATGTGATCCCCCTTGACCTTCTTAACTTCAGATACGAGGTAGTCTTTCCAGCCAACCTGACGGAAAGATTGAATATCTTCGTCGTTGCCGACTTCTTTGATGAGCGTTTCACGCAATGACTCAAAAGTCTGCAGTCCATCGACCCACTTCCAATCTAAAGCCAACTGGGCTGCATTGCCTTTGACCTTGATTAACGCATCAGGTAGCTTGCCCATGTTTTGATTAATGCTATCTGCAGGCAAATTGCGGGCCTTTTCTACGCCACCTGTGTACAAAGCCCACAAGGCATCGTAGACGTGCGCTTCTGCTTTTAAGGCTTGCTTCGATGGTGCGTTCAAAACGAAAGGCTCACCTGCTGACTTGAATTGACCGACCCGAATTAAATTGGCTTTGATACCCAGTTTATCTAAGGCATCTTTGTAGTAATTTCGGCTTTTTCCCAAGCCCTCAATTAACACGCCACCCATAGGGTGAGACAAAACTTGATTGGTATGCGCCGCCAAATAATATTGACGTTGATCATAATAGGTAGACCAAGCCACCACTTGCTTGCCAGACGCTTTGAATTTTTCAATGGCGCTAGCAGCCTCACGCAAAGAAACCAAGCCACCCCCCTGAAAATCGTCCAACTTCAAAAGCACTTTGTCAATGTGCTTGTCTTTGGCTGCTAACTCCAGAGTCATCACCACATCGCGCAAACGAACAGTCTCTGTGGCATTGCCCTGTAGTTCGCCAATGAACTTGTCCTTAAGGCCTCCTGGAGACTCTTCAACCAATGCGCCTTTTAAGTCCATGACCAAAACTGTGTGATCGTCTAGGCTGACTTTGTCTGAATAAAAAACAAACCAGCCAATGCCAACCGCATAAAGAACGACACCAAATACCAGCGCTACTCGAAAGCTTTGGAACAACCAATCTGACACTTTGAGAATGCCACGATTGATTAGCATGTAAATTTTTTTGATTTTTAAGAATACAGAATTCATGGTGGTTCTATTTCGTACGCTTTTAAGATGACTGAGTATGTTAATGCAGCTTTATATGCGCGCAGCAGTTGTGGCCACTTAGAATGGATGCAGCTCTTTAGAGGACGCCAAGCATTTAATATACACATCAACATCTCGGCTTCAAAACTTTTCGTTCATTCACTTTATCGAAATTGGAAATCTTCATATGACCACAGCGCACACATTGGGTTTTTGGTGGGTCTGGCCTGCCGCCCTTATGGCATACATTCTCTTTCGCGCTTGGTACGACAACTGGAGCGGCCCACTAAGCTCAGACGAGATAGAGCAGTTCATGAACATCACTGCTGATTTGCCGGGACCGCACCATACAGACCGTGCTGTATTGCGAGAGTTTCTGGAAGCTGACGACGGCAAAGAATTTGTCATGTGCAACCTTATCAAGCTATTCCCCCACCAAGTTGCCCACCCCTTCACAGGGGTACCTACACTGGCACAAGACTTGTTGCAGGCGTATGTCAAACAATTCGTCGGAGTTTTGCTATCTGGCGGTGGACACCCTGTGTTAGCCGGCCGCAAAGTAGCGGGCTACATCGACGCTTGGAATGCACCACCAGATCCAGGCTGGTCTATTGCTGGCATGATGAGATACCGTAGCCGGCGAGACATGATGAAACTTGCTACAAATGGCAAATTTCTAAAGGCACACCCTTTTAAGCATGCCGCTGTGCAGCAAACATATTCTTTTCCGACCCAAGTGGTGGCAGAAATGGTGTTACGCCCTAGAAGTGCTGTAGGCTTGACGCTGGCCCTGTTAGCTGCTTTGGTGCACCTAGGCTCACTTCTATTGACGTAGCTTTGTTAGCGCGTACTTACTTTAAAAACAAAAAAACGGCAGTTGCCAACGAAATCACAATAAAGCAACCGCAAATAATATCAAAAATTTTTTCTCCGCTGGTGGTCATATCAACTCCTTTACAACTTGTCAGTCTTTGGTTTGGGGAGATATTGAAGCCATCAATAGCTCTTGCCCAGCCATAAATTACAGAAAGTTAATGGCTTGAGGCAATTATTACTATATTGCAATAAATTTGCAAGTAAAATTTTTCTTCGTAATAAATGTTTACAAAATTACTATTTTTTAATTGGCATTGAACAGGCCGAGCGTATTGACCTAGGTTCGAATAGTGGCTTAATCTCGACAAAAAATTTGGTGGTTATTCTCATATGGAAATTGTGATTCGCTTAGACGATCTATCAAGTGATGAGGCTCAATCAATTGTGCGTGAACACATGGCGGGCATGCTTGACAACACACCCCTTGAAAGTGTCCACGCATTACCTTTAGACAAGCTCAGACAACCCAACATTACTTTTTGGACTGCGTGGGTAGGTACCGAGCTTTGTGGGTGCGGCGCTCTTCAAACGATTGATCATCAGCACGGTGAAGTCAAGTCGATGAGAACCAGAGAAAAGTTTTTACGTCAAGGTGTTGGTCAAGTCGTTCTGTCTCACATAGTCACAGAAGCTATCACAAGAGGCTTGAAAAGATTGAGTTTAGAAACAGGATTTGCAGAATCATTTGCAGCTGCAAGGTCCATGTATTTGAGAAACGGGTTTGAAATCTGCAGCCCATTTGGCGACTACAAGCTTGATCCGCACAGCGTGTTTATGGCCAAGCTTCTTTGAGTAACGCACTCAGGACACCTTAACAAACGGCGCGCCTTAGAGGGGGGGTAGGTCACCCACAAAACACATACAGCTCAATTTTGTTGGACTATTTAATGGACTGTCTATAAAATACTGTCTTAAAAAAACACAAGGCACTGTCTAATTTAAAAAAAGGAAACTACTGACAAAGTAGTTTTATTTTTCAAGGCTGCTCTAAATGACCACTGTAAAAAAAATTATCGATCAAAAGTCAAAAGCCATCTTTTCTGTTCAGTCAACTGACCCCGTAGAGAATGTCTTGAAAATTATGCGAGATTTCCGCGTCAGAGCCGTGTTGGTCATAGATGACAACGAATTGAAGGGCATCGTCTCACAGGGCGATTGTGCTATCAAAGTATTGTTACCGCACAACAAAGCCTCAGAAGTGGCGGTCTCAACAATCATGACACCAAATCCTCTGACTGTGAAACTCTCGAACACAGTAGAAGAGTGCATGGCCATCATGGTTCACAAGCACATCAGACACCTACCGGTTCTTGAAGCAAACACAGTAGTTGGCGTAATATCGGTTGGTGACATGGTTAAGAATATCATTGAACTTCAAGGCAATCAGATCAAGTTTCTTGAAACTTATATCAAAGGACATGGTGCTTGAACCTTTTGCTGCGAATTACTTTTCTTGCTCATCGTTATTTTTTGACAACCGCAAGCCGTATTGAATGATGAGCGTAGAAATTGCCAGCAGCAGAACTGCACAACCTTCATAAATCAGATCAACGGTGCTAATGCCTTTACCCTGAAGAATAATCAGTCGGCAAAGTGCCGTAATAGCAATGAAAATGGGCAAGGTGATTGGAATTTTTCTGTATTGATAGAAGGCGGCTACCATTCCTAAAACCTCTGCATAAATGAACATCAGAAGCAGGTCAGTTAAAGCAATTTTTCCATTTTGAATCACGGTGTACATTTCTACACCAACGCTAAAAACTGTGAGCAGCGCAATGAAAAATAAAATACATTTTTCTGCAATGGTGATCAAGTTATAAACATTCATTAAATGGTCTCCTTGGATGGAATTTGATAGCGCAAAATAATTTTGTTAGTCAGACTGTGACGGCTCTAAAAAAGTACGTTGCAACACAGACTTTATTTACTAAATAATCATCAATCCAGTTTAATGCCTAATTTTTTTACAATATTTCCGTATTTACCAACTTCAATTTTCACTAAATTTGCAAATTGTTCAGGGGTATTGTGAACAGCATCCGCTCCGTTTTTCTCCATTGCTGACTTAAAGTCAGGGGTTCCAACAATTGCGAAGATTTCTTTGTTTAGGCGATCAATGATTGGTTTTGGGGTACCGGCTGGCGCGAAAAGACCTAACCACAGTGCGGCCTCAAATCCTGGGTAGCCTAGCTCGGCAACTGTGGCCACATTTGGAAGTGCTGGCGAACGTTTGGAGGTTCCAACTGCCAATGCGCGGACTTTATCTGTTTTGGCGTTTTGCAAAAGTGCCGGCATGGATCCAAAAAGAACTTGCACTTGATTAGAAACAACTGCGAAGTCGGCCTCGGCATTACCTTTGTAGGGAATGTGCGTGGTAGTAATACCTGCAGCATCATTGAGCATTTCCATCGCAAGCTGAGTTGTTGATCCATTTCCAGCAGAGGAATAGTTCAATTTACCAGGCTGATTTTTAGCAAGCGCCACTAATTCTGCCAAAGTGTTTGCTCGAAGATCGGGGTTGACTACGAGAAGGTAGGGGGTTACGGCAACTAAAGAGATGGGCGCAAAATTTTTGATCGGATCGTAACCAAGCTTTGAATAAGCAGAGGGTGCGACAGCCATGGTGCTTGTTGTACCCAGTGTGAGTGTGTAGCCGTCAGGCGCTGCTTTAGAAGCTATATCACTGCCAATCGTGCCGCCAGCACCGCCTCTATTTTCAACCACAATCGACTGACCTAAGCGCTCACTTAATTTTTGAGCAACGATGCGGCCAATAATATCTGTTGAACCCCCTGCTGGAAAGGCAACGATAAGACGTATTGGCTTGTCAGGATAATTCGCTTGTGAATTAGCTAGCAGAGGAAAACTGATGGAACTGATTGTCAAGAACAGAGATAAGAATTTGCGTGCAGGATTTTTCATTGTTAAGTCACTTTGTTGATTGTGAATGTATAAAGATCGCAAAGATACACAAGCTTTTGATGCAACATAATATATTTGAACAGGTTTTTACGCTACAACTTTGAACGCTTTAAAGCATGCCCAGAGTTATGGGGTAGAAAAAGCTAAGCCGGTCACTTTCAGTTGAAATTCAAGTAAACCGAGCCATTCGCGCTTAATATTTGTAGTTCATAGAACCCGGCAACGCTTTAACAATAATTGCGCAGGCTAATCTAGGTCCTGCATTTCCAGTGGGCTGGGTTTTATAGTCATCAGGGTCTCTGTGAACTATCAAGCCGCGACCCACAATGTCTGTTGCGCCAGAATCAACAGTGATTGCCGAGGTTTCAAAAGATAATTTTGCGTTGCCGTTCATATCAGCAACCAAAGAGGGCAAATCTCCTGCGTGATGAGCGCTACTGCCATGAGCGCCATGCGCTTTACCGCTAGGATTAAAGTGACCACCCGTACTCATGCCGTCTCCGCTTGAGCAGTCCCCTTTTTCATGAACGTGGAACCCGTGCTCTGCGTTTGGCTTAAGACCTTGTATTTCTGCAGAGACTAAAACTTTAGAACCAATGGTTTTAAAAGTTACTACGCCAGATGTGTTGTTGCCTTTGGTTGGACTTAACCGAGCGTTTGCTGAAGGTCCGTCAATGTGTGTGGCGCAACCTGACAACAAGATTAAGGCTGAAGAAATAATGAATTGTTTCATATGGTTATCTCGAATTAAAAACCAGAGTTTGTCACACACCATCAATTCTTGCTTGAAGCCATCATATTAACTGCTGGCAGCTCCTGCGTTAAAAAATCATCCACAATCTTGGCAACCAGCTGAAGTCACAAATGGCACAATTTAAAAAATCTCAGCTTGTGCGCTCCTGATTAAGAACCTTCGTTAAGCTCAGGCTCATCTGAAAGCAATATGAAACACAAATTTGCCATCATCGGTCTCGGTATCATGGGGCGACGCATGCTGGAAAACGTTCTGCGCCACCCTGACTTTGAAGTGAGCGGCCTCTGGGATCCTTCAACTGACTCTGTTGCCAAAACACGCTTAATTTCGCCAAGCGCACCCATTGCACAAAGTGCGAAAGCTGCCATGCACGAAGCGCATGTGGTGTACCTGGCTTGCCCCCCTGGGCCTCGCAAAACCTACGCACTAGAGGCTGCTGCGAATAGACAAGGCGTCTTCATGGAAAAGCCCTTGGGCACTGACAACTTGCAAAGTCGAGATCTCGTCACGCAATTGGCCAAGGCTCGTTTGCCCAGCGTCGTGAATTTCACGCAAGCTGCCTCGCGTGGCTTTGAAGAATTGTCTCGTTCAATTCATGCTGGGGAAGCAGGTGAGTTACTTGGAATCGACATCGTGGTGAATTACCCCGCCTGGCCCCGCGCCTGGCAAAAAGATGCTGATTGGCTGCGCTTTCGCCATGAAGGCGGCTACACCCGAGAGGTCATATCGCATTTCTTGTTTTTGGCTGGACGCTTTCTGGGTCCTTTGACCCTGCAGCATGCCTTGCCGCGCTACCCACAAGATTCCGCCTTGTGTGAGTTAGACATGCTGGCCCGGCTAACAACAGCAGAAGGCCTTCCTGTTACCGTCATGGGCACCACCGGCGGTATGCAGCCCGATCGGCAAGAAGTGACTGTGCGCGGCAGCCGCATGAGCTATCAGTTCAGAGAGTTCTACCAACTTTGGCGCTCAGACGGCAGCGCATGGCAAGAAGCGCTTGATTGGTCTCAAGAAGACCCTCGTAGCAGCGCCTTGCAGCGCCAGCTGAGTGAAGTGGACCGCTGGCTCAGAGGCCAACCTCACAAGCTTGCCACTGCCCAAGAAGCATTGACCGTACAAGAACTTGTAGAAGCCATGCTTGTGGGGCACAGTCTCACGCCTCGTTCGTAAAAACCAAACTGAGTGCTAAATTTTTTCGCACTGATGCTAATTTCAACGTAAATTCTACAAGGGTTTACACTAGGAAACCCTGATCCCTAGGAGTTGAATTTGAATGCAATGTTGATTAGAATTTCCACAGTTTTAAGAACCTGGCAAAATGATTTTAATTGCAACCACAATCAAACTGATCGCTGAAATCGCATTGATGGCAATGCTGGGTCGGTGGTTGCTTGGATTGCTAGCGGGTGCGAACAAAGAAAAAAATCTTTTCTATCAAATCTTGCACGTCGTGGTTCGACCCTTCATCTCTCTAACGCGACTGTTGACGCCCAATCTGGTTCTCGATCGACATGTGCCCTTGGGCGCTTTTTTAATGTTGAGCTTTGTTTGGCTCGGCGCAACCCTCTTCAAAATCCAGTTATGTTTGCAACTAGGTGTGGCTCAGTGCAAATAAACAATCAATTAACTTACTTGTTTCTAAAGCTGTACGCCATCGTACTTCTGGTATTCAATCAGAAGCAGGCAGCATTGGCTAAGTTTGACCAGATGATCTTACTCAAGCCGATGGCCTCTTATGCCTTGGCCAGTCGTGCCCATGTCTTGGCGCAATTGGGGAACACAAAAGCGGCCATTCTTGGCTTGGAGCAGTTGGCGCAAGCCCATCCCGAAAATGCAGCAACCTGGTTCAATCTGGGATTTATGCTGGAAGAAAACGGACGCGCCAAAGAAGCTGAGCCTGCGTTTCGACGCGCCATCGAGGTCGAACCAAAAATGGATCGCGCTTGGTACGGCCTGGCCTTGGTCCTGATTCAAGAGCGCCGGTTTGATGAAGCGGTTGTCGCTCTCAAGAAAAACACAGAACTGCAGCCCATGAGTCCGTTTGGCTGGTATCAGCTGGCACGGGTTCATGTTGACAGGCAAGAGCCCGATGAGGCGACGAAGATCATTCGCCGCCTCAAGGGGTTTGAGCCGAAAGTAGCCGCTCAATTGGAGCGAGAAACCGGATTGCGAACTGAGTAGTCCAGGTTAACCAATTGAGCGGGAATTGATGATTGGAGCTAGTTCTCCGGTCTATAGATATTTTGTAGGCGTGATCCGGCATGCAGGCCAAATTCGAAAGAAAGTGGTGATCCCGAATTGTCCGAAAGGACATGTTTTACTTTGGAGTATTTCATGGAAATTACTGAAAACCACCGCCATTACTGGCAGAAAAATCTTCAAATTACGGGGATTTTGCTGGCAATTTGGTTCGTCGTCACCTTCGTTGTTGGCTACTACGCTCGCGAGTTGAGCTTTACTTTCTTTGGTTGGCCTTTTAGTTTTTGGATGGGCGCCCAAGGTTCATTGGTCGTTTACGTGGCAATCATTTGGTATTACGCGCGCTACATGGCCAAACTTGACATCGAACACGGTGTTCACGAAGGAGAGGTTTAATCATGGCAGACTTATTTAAAACAGATGGCGGTCCCGTCACCGCTGGATCAACGGCTGCATTCAAAAAAGGCTTGAACAAGGTCTACACCTGGTACACCGGTGGATTCTTGACCTTTATAATTTTGCTCGCCATTGCAGAGCAAATGGGCTTGTCCCGTCAGTGGATCGGAATGAGTTTCCTGGCTGCCACAGTGCTGCTGTATGCAGGCATTGGGTTCATCACCCGAACCACCGATGCAGATG
>Ga0209553_1000532_pt1 | contig 19793 bp, 11 predicted proteins | sample LauGreFBDMM110DN_2_FD_188217 | JGI IMG/M metagenome (GOLD analysis project Ga0209553, IMG submission 188217) | Freshwater lake microbial communities from Lake Michigan, USA - Fa13.BD.MM110.DN (SPAdes) (version 2) | ecosystem: Environmental > Aquatic > Freshwater > Lake | place: Lake Michigan...
GATGTATGGCACTCATGGACGCAAAAACTACGACATCTCAGAAATCTATGCCAGAGCAGTTTCAAAATGCCCACACCTTCCGCGAATATTTACTCCATAATTTCCGCAACTCCTTGTTGGTGCATCGTTTACAAGAATTTTCAACAAATTCTTCTGCCGCAAGTTGCGACGTGGCCCGAAAATCGCATTTCCATCTCCCAGTCAAGCAACAAGTCCTGACTCGAGTTGTTGCAAACCCAAGCATTTGATTTTCCCCGTGTTGTAGGACGACGCAGGGATAGCGCTGAGCTTGGTTCTCAACATGAGGACCAAACTGAGATTGCGGCTTGGGACATCGGCCGTGGCAATCTGATGACTTGTCATCATGCAGGTGCCGGTTGAACCGTGGTGAATTTCTCGACTCACCACGTGGCGGAAATTAAAATTTTTTCCGCTCGTTAAAATCTCTTCTCTCTCCAACAATAAATTCGAAAGAAAAAAACATGAAGACTCTCTGGAATGATGAATCAGGTGTGATTGTTTCTGCTGAAATCGTGCTCGTTGGAACCATTTTGGTTCTCGGCATGATCACCGGCTTGGTTGAATTGCAGGCTGCCGTAATTTACGAACTCACTGACCTGTCAGACGCTTTTGGTAATCTGGATCAGACTTTCCAAACGAGCGGATTCACGTCGCAGAAAAACAACACCTGTGACAACAAGGCTCGCACCAAAGGTTCGCGGTATAATGACATAGTAGACGATTGCGATTGCTCAGGTCTCGTGATTGTCTGTAACGACCCCGGCGAGAAATAGTCGATGAAGTCGTGTTGAGGATGGCGTTGATCGTCAAGGGGAGAGAGCAGGTTTCAACTTGCTCTCTCCCTTTTTTCGTTTGCGCAGTAGCAAAGCGGCGGGTGAATCGGCACAATTCAGGACTTGCAGCACGGAATTCCGGGCGCAGGTTCCAAGATTCATCTCGGCTCACGCAAAACCGTCCGCATGACCAGCCTGAAAGCCAGACTGACAAAAGCTAAAGCCCGTCTGTTCGGCACGGCGACGAAGGATATCGCGGTGCCGTTCGAGTTGCCGTGCGACTGCGGGCATCGCGTGACTGGCATTCGCCGCGGGTCGTATCAGATTGCGACCTGCACAGCCTGCGATGCCAGAGTGTATGTGCTTGCTGTCAATGTCTATCCAGCCACAAAACGCGTCAGCAGTGAAGTGCTGGATGGATCTGTGGCGAGTCGTTTGAGTACCATTGTGCGGGATCTAGTCGTTGGTGATCAGGCATCGCCTCCGGCTTCGCAATCCGCCACAATCCATGCTCCGCCTCCGGGACAACATCGATCGGGATCCGCCGCCGGCGTTGAGTTACCTGCCGCCGAGAGTGAAGTATCTGGCGTCACAAAATTTTCGGGAAAGCGTTCCCGACTCGCAACCACACAACCAAAGGTCTCGGCAGCAGCGGCTGCTTTAGCTGCGTCAGAGATTTTACTGGAAGCACCCGTCGTCCGCGTTCCACGTCCGCGTCTCGCTGTTGTCATGCGGCGTGTATTTACGCCTTTTCGGCTTCTGATGCTGAGCGCCACATTGCTCGTCGCCGTTACCGCCTGGTGGATGGTAACGCAGCGGCGTCTCGAGGACGCGCGAAAGGCCTGGCGACGCGAAATGGATGTTGCGGAACAGGCTCTTGAGGACAAAGATCTGGGAGCCTTACATCTGTCACTTTCAAAGGCTGTCGCTGCGGGTAGCATCCTGCAACGCAACGACACTGAATGGCGTCGCGCTGCTTCGTTATTACGACAGACACAGGCTGTGCGAGATTTGAGTTCCAGCGACTTAATTTCAATGCTTTCCGGCTGCGTTTCTGGCGACGGAATTTTCAATAGCCCAAAAGCGACCGCTGCGGCGGAATCTCTCACGGGAAAATGGTTTGTACTTGAATGCGCATGGCTGCCTGTCGCCAACGGACTGCAAGCGGACATGCCCCTGATGGTGGATTCGGTTCCTGTGACAATCACGACTTTATCCGAAACACTGCTGCACGCCGTGGCAGCACTGCCGCAATCTCCTTTGATGTTTGTGGCATCCGTAGAATCGTGCGACGTTATCGACAACGGACGTGAGTTTCAGCTTCGGCTGAACGGCAAGTCCGCGACGCTCATCACCACCGAATATCACGCCGCGGAAATGGGTTTTACTGCCGCAAACACACCAGGGCTGGCAGCTCTGCTTGAAAAACAGACGGAACTTCTGAAGTCGGTGTCTCAGGCAAAGGACAACCAACCATGAACGCTGCGATCCTGAACCTTGCGGTGTTTTCTTGCCTACTATCGCAATCCTCAGTTGCGCTTGGGCAGGCTATTACGCTGCAGAAGTTATTGGAACAGCAGACAGAATGGCCGACGTACGCAGTCGATGGGCGAAAATTTGAGTTCGCCGGCCGGTTTGAAGGTCGTTCGGCAAATACGTTGAGAATCAGCAGATTCGAGATCAGCTGCAAGTTGCCGTCAAACGGCACGTTTCCGGATGGGATCAAGAGCGGGCAGCGAATCGAGCTGATCGGACGATTCCTGTCTGAAAACAAAAAACTTTCCTTTGTCGTCTCTCGAATCCTCATCAAGGATACCGATCTTGATCGATTGCGTTCGCGAATCAAAGATATTCCCGTTGACCAGCCGGAAAAACGGCTGGATGTGGTGATGGAATATCAGAGCGACGCAGATTTTTACCTCGACTCCGCGTTGCAGGCTGAAATCACAGCCGTGCGGACCGACAGCCTGTCACGACGCCGCGTGCTGGCGCGGAGCGACGTCACCAAACTCCGTGCGCTTCTGCAACAGAGCGTGACGCTCGGCGTGAAACCAGAATTGATCCAGACACTTCAGTTTGAATCGATCTATGCAGCATCCAAAGATCCAAACGCAGACGTCGATGCTTTAGTGTTAGAAATGAAATCGAGCTGTGACGGTTGGGATCGGCTGGTACCGCCAATTCCCGAACGTCTGAAGTTGGAGTTTCCACGAGACGCCGTCGCCGCGTTTCTTGCCGCTCCTGAAGAAGACCGACGAGGCTTGCATCGCATGCTGTACAAGTCACTGCGTTTGCGGCAGATGCAGATGCTGGTCAAGCTGGATGGAAGCAACGGACTGGAAATCTCCAAACTTGTTCGCACGGAATTTGGCATTGACGATCCGCTAGCTGCGGAATTTGAAGAGCGCGAGGTACAGTATCGACTGGCCCAACTGGCCACTCTTTCCCGTGCAGAGCTTCAAGGACTTACTGAACTTCTCAGCAAGCTGAATCGTGCCCAGCAGGTGCCGCATGCTGCACGCGATTGGTTACTAGCTCAGGAACGAAAATTCGGTACGACAAGTTTGGCCGGACTAATTCGTACGGCCGATGAGTATCTGTTTGTGGCCGATCTACTTCAGACAACCACCTATCATCAGCAGGGGGTGGAACTGTTGAAGCAGGCATGGACCCGTGCTGGCGAGTCGTCGCCGACTGACGCCGATCAGCTTGCCGATCGACTCAAACGGCTGGGATGGGAACGTCTCAACAACCAGTGGATGACGAACGCGCAAATGAATACGCTGCCGAAAGACGATGTGCAGTTGGGGATTCGTGAAGGTCGAGTTGTGCGTGGCATGAGCATGCCGCAGGTCGTGCAAACCCTCGGACAGCCCACGAAAATCTCGCGGATCGCATCGCGGAAAGCAGTGTGTGAAATGTGGAGTTACGCCGCAGAGGGTTCGGCCGGTATGGTTATCCGTTTTCGGCGGAGCCTCGTCGATCAGACGACATCGAGCCTCGTGGAAGATGTCTCCCGCATCCCCACGCAGCGAAGTCCGTAAATGAACGCAGCTCTTATCAGCCGCAGTGCACTAGCATCCGGTTTTCTCCTGAATTGTGCATGAACCGGACGTTAGCGCGTGCCGGCTGATAGAAGCAAAGCGAGTGCCATTGGGTGTGCGGCTCGAGGATCCCCCGATGCCGGGTGCACCGATTCGAAACATGGGATCCCAACCGCTTTGGTTGATGCTGATTGTCGCAGATCCATCGGCCTCGCCTAGCTCGGCGTTCATGACGCTGGCTTCTGGAGAAGAAAAGCAGCCTTTTACCGTAGTGGACGCTCGACTTAGGACCGCCGCCGATTGCCTTGGTCCGAGGTGGTCCGCGTGTCTTCGGAGATCGCCTAGACCACGGTGTCAGACCCATTTGTCGAGATGACAAGCTTGCCCCAAAGCGTCCGCCGTTAACAGGCTGAAAGGTCCCAGCGAAAGTGTTTTCGAGGACATTTTGGATTTCTGTCCCTAAAAAAGGACTGCGGCTGGTGCCTTCTGGCTGATCCAATCATCAAACCGCCAGCTCGCGTGGAGGCAAGGTGTGTCAATGACGCATGCAGGTTTTCAACGAGTTTCGCTGGGCAATGTCCGCAAGAAATGTGATGTGATCATCTGATACAGATGCCGTGTTGTATTTTCCCCTTCGCGGATGGCGTGCGTGCGATTTGGGTACGCGAACATGGAGAACGATTTGTTGTGTTTTATCAGCTCATTGATTAGAAGTTCGCTCGTCTGGTAATGACAGTTGTCGTCGCCCGTGCCGTGGATCAGAAGTAAATCGCCCTTTAACTGGTGGGCAAAAGTTATGGGCGACCCCAACCGATAGCCTTCGGCGTTGTCGGTCGGTAGTCCCATGTATCGTTCCTGGTAGATTGTGTCATAGTAGAGCTGATTCGGGACTGGCGCGACGGAGACTCCGGCCGCGTAGATTTCTGGATAACGAAAGAGCATGTTGAGGGTCATCGACCCACCGCCGCTCCAGCCCCAAATTCCCACGCGACTCGCGTCTAGGTAGGGACGCGATGCAAGCACAGATTTGACTGCCGCAGCTTGGTCGGCCGATGCCAAAATTCCGATCTGGCGGTACACGCTCTTCCGCCACTCACGGCCCCGCGGGCTGGGTGTCCCGCGATTATCAAAACTCATCACGACGTAGCCTTGCTGAGCCAACATGTGATGCCAAAGAGTACGGTCCCCGCCCCATTGATCGAGAACCGTCTGCCCGGCTGGTTCACCATAGACAAACACAATCAACGGGTACTTTTTCTGGGGATCAAAATTCGGTGGTCGAATACTCCACGCATCCAATTCAACGCCGTGACCAATATCGACGCGCAAGAACTCATGTTCTGGGAGCCGCAACTCCGCAACCTTGCGTTTTACGAGATCGTTCGCGTCGACGACAAATTCCACGGAGTGATCCGTCAGGCGGACAACATCGGTCCGTGGCGGTTCAGCGAATCGCGACACGGTCACCAACGCGCGCTTGCGGTCCGGCGAGAGGACGTACCGATGGGTTCCTAACTGATTCGTGGGCGTGACGCGCATCAGCCCGCTGCCGTCAAGATTGACTCGATACAAATATTTTTGCGTGGCGTTGTCCGGTGAAGCATCGAAGTAAACGAGCTGCTCGTTTTCGTCGATTCCCAGAACTTCCATCACGTCAAACTTACCATGAGTCACAGGCACGACCGTTTGGCCATCGCGCGAGACCAAGTAGATATGTCGCCAGCCACTCTTTTCGCTTAACCAAAGAAAACCCGACTTATCTTTTAACCAAAGCGTTTCGTCATGAACATCGATCCACGCGGCGTCTTCGTCCTCGAGAACTGCTTTTGAGTCACCTGAGCCCGCAGCGACGAGGTACATTTTCCATTGATTTTGGCGTCGGTTAAGGTGCTGGATTGCCAACTGATTGGAATCAACCCATTCCATTCGCGGCAGGTAGTTTTCCCGAACATCGCCGGGAATCTTTGCCCACGTCGTTGCTAGCGTACCAAGCTCGATGATTCCAATTCGCGCCGCCGGATTGATCGTGCCTACCTTCGGATAAGGGATGTACTGAATTTTGGGATACAAAGTGGACGTGTTATCGACGAGTGGAAACAGCTCGATTCCAGACGCATCGATCTCCCAAAAGGCAATGCGTTTTCCATCGGGGCTGAATCGAAAACCGTCGTGCAGCGAGAATTCTTCCTCATAGGCCCAATCGAAAGTCCCATTGATTTTCGTCGGTGCGTCGGAAGCCGTCAGTTTAACAATCGATTGATCGGCCAGCGTTTGAACATAGATGTCTCGTTCGTGGACGTAGCCGACTTTCGTTGCGTCAGGTGAGAACTTTGCGAACATCAAAGTCGCTTCGGGCACGTCACCGCCAAGTTTGGAGAGCCGTTTACTGGCTAGTTCCAAGATCCAATAGTCTCCGCGCGTATTTAGCCGCCAAACTCGCCGCGTATTCGTGAAGATCAGTAACTTCGATCGGTCGGCAGACCATTCGTAGGCGTCGATGTCGAGCGATTTTGCGGTGGGAGTCGGTCGTAGCCATTCACTTGGAACCAAAATCTCTTCCGCTTGAGGACTGGTGAGGCCAAATTTCGCAATCGACGACGCTCCAGTGACCGGATCCTTGCGGATCAACTCGAATCCTTGGCTATCAGTTTGCCAATGCCCGGAAAAACGTGCGAGTTTAAATTGCTGTTCGGCGAAGATTGCCTCGATCGTCAACGCCGCTGCCGGAGTCGCCTGCTCCTGTGCGGCAAGAAACGAGGCAGAGCAAACGCAAGCGATCCCAGCGAGCAATAGACCCCATGAACGGAGCGATCGAAGATGATTGAACATTGCGCTTTCCTAGTACGCTCGGATGAAAAGCCTTGGTTGAAAGAGGTCAGGTGCCACGGACGTTGCCAAAGAGTTCGATGTGCAATCGTGACGAAAACTGGAAACCATGCGCAGTTGCCAATGGACGAAGCCAGATCGATCGTTCGGCAAGTTGTTCGCGTGTTCTGGCCTGCGGCATCAGCCACACAATTCCGGGATCAATTTCACGGAAATTGGACAACCAAGCGCACACTTCAGTCACGTCTTCAGGTTCGTTGATCACGAACTTCAGAATGCAACTGTAACGCGACAGCAGGGTGTGGATGATTTCCGGGCGAAACCGGGCTTTTTCATGGCGGTCATGCCATACGGGATCGTCTGGGACAGAATTGCTCATTTTAGGACTGATCGCCATGAGATCACAGACCACCGGTTGTTCAACGGTCCCGGCAGTTTCGATCGTGATCCGTTTTCCAAGTTCACGACATCGCTGGGCCAACCGTTCCAGTTCCGGCAGCAGCAGTGGTTCACCCCCAGTCAGGACAACATCTGGAGCAGAACAATCCGCGACACGCCACGAGAGTTCGTCGAGCGAAAAAGCGGTGCCTTCTGGCTTCCACGAAGTGTAGGGCGTGTCACAGAACCAGCAGCGCAGGTTACATCCGGAGGTTCGGATGAACAGAGACTGCGTCCCGGCCCACGGCCCTTCTCCCTGAATGGATTCAAAAATTTCGGCGATCTGCACGATTGAGACACTGACAGAGGCTATGGTGAATATCGCCAGATGGCGGGAAAACGCCGCAGAATACCGATCATATCGCCGTAATGCCGCTCATTGAGCTTTCTTTTCGGCGGCATTCTCGGGCTTCTGGGCATCGTCCTGTTCCTTTTGCTTATCCTTGTCGGTTTCTTGATCATCGTCTTTTGGGAATTTGGATTCGTGAATCCGTTTGATTTCTTCGCCGGGATTGGCAAGCGGGCGTTTTCCGATCAACTTCTTCGTCTCCGGCGGCTCACACGTTTTAGAGTTACATGCTTGGACCCTCACTTCGACTTCGAGTTCCGCTTCTTCTGCCGTTTCGTCTGCTGCAATTTCTAGCAGGGCATAAATGATGACACGCTCGCCGTACACATGCGAAGGATCATCCTGACCTTCGACCTCCAGCAGTTCATGCTTCGGATACTTCACCTTGGTCATCTTGACCTTCTGTTTGCTTGTGATTTTTACTTCGGTCGGAATTGTGAAATCCGGATTTGCAGGATTCGCATTGATATGCCAGCCGTCGGCAATCGTGAGTTCAATCGCCACCAAGCACTTACCCCCGCGTTCCAGCTTGTCGAAATAAGGATAGATCTTCACCTTCACGGGACTGTCCTGCGCCTGCTTGAACGGGGACGGCGTAAGCGGATTCGGCAACACGGGCTTAAACGCCTGCTGCTCGACGCTTTCTAGTGCAGTCTGCAGTGGTGGATCTGCTGTTGGCTGCGGCGCGTCTTCGCTCGCAACGGAAGTAAAGATCGGACGCGTGAGGCGGGTGGTGAGGCTGACATCTTGCGTTTCATTTGTTACGCCGCGCCTTATTTTTTTGAGCGGCAGACCAAGTAGACCTGTTGCCGTCTTGGCTTCTATTGCCTGCAGCTCCAGCAGATCCTGCAATGCCATCCCCAGTCCGGCACAGGAAACGGGGGCGGCATTCAGCGCGCCGCTGAATCGCTTCAGAGTGGATTCGGCAACCCTGCGAAACTCAGGATCATGCGCACTCAGTGCCAAAAGGTTGCGAATTGTAATACTGTTGCCTGACGGCGAAACAGAATCGTACGGTGAACTTGTCCTCGCAAACAGTTTTTCGTGGTCGTGAGCTGTAAAAAAGAATGTCGCTTGGGATTCGTCGTAGAATTGGGCAATCTGTAACGTGGTGAGTTCATTCGCGGCTGTCAGCCAGCGGGCGTCTTTTGTGGCCACATGCAACGTGCGCAGCGCTGAGGCCAAGCAAGCGTAGTCGTCCAGATAGCCCCGCGGTCCCGGGGTTTCGTTGCGCCACGAACGCAACAGATGACCTTCACTGTCACGCAAATGAGTCAGAAGAAAATCCGCGGCTTTCGTCGCGAGTTGCAGGTCGTGTTCGCGACCTAGCAATTGACCGCTCGTTGCCAGTCCCTGAATCATCAACGCGTTCCATTCAGTCAGCACTTTGTCGTCTAGCAGTGGACTCGGCCGCATTGCACGCACATTCAATAACTGCGTCCGCATGTCAGCCAAGCGTGTTTCGAGGGAAACGGCATCTGTAGACAGTTGTGCTGCGAGTTCCGCGATCGTGTTCGGCAGAAACAGAACTCGGCCGTGTTCAAACTCTTGTGGTTCGTGAAATCCATATGCCGTCATGAACAATTCCGCGTCGTCCGGTTTCAGGGTCTCACGAATCTGTGCCTCCGTCCAAACATAGGATTCTCCCTCAATCGCATTCGTCTCAGCATCCAACGCGGCACAGAAACCGCCGCCCGGCAACGTCATTTCACGCTCAAGGAATACCACCAGTTCGGCGATCACCTGGCGATAGAGCGGATTGTCTGTCAGCAACGCGGCCTGCGCATAGACCTCGAGCAACTGCGCCTGATCGTAAAGCATTTTCTCGAAGTGAGGCACATTCCAACGACGATCAGTACTGTAGCGATGAAAACCGCCACCGAGATGATCACGGATGCCGCCTTTCGCCATCGCCGTGAGAGAATGATCAACAATCTTCAAGAGTTCCGGACGCGGATTTTTAGCATGCACTCCCAGCAGTAACTGAAGTCGTGGGACGTTCGGAAATCGAGGACCATCGGGCCGGCGTTCATTGAAATCGACACCGCCATACTCGGGATCGTATCGGCCTTCAATGCCTGTCACGACCGCTTCCAGCAACTCGCGATTGAGATCCGTAGGCTCGGCCAAAACCAGCGGACCAGACAGACGACGCACTTCACGCGCGATCATGGCGGCAGAACCGGAAACAGACTCCGGCTTGTCCGTCCAGATTTCCGTAATCCGATTGGCGACCGTCAGGAATCCCGTACGTCCATCAGGTGAATCTTCCGGAGGTAAGTAGGTTGCGCCGGCAATCGGATCGCCTTCCGGAGTCAGAAACATGGACAACGGCCACCCACCACCACCGCCCGCTCCCGTCGCCTGCTGATAAACAATCAGGCTCGTCATGTAGATGTCATCCACGTCCGGACGTTCCTCACGGTCCACCTTGATACAGACAAAATGCTCGTTCATGTAGGCCGCAATTTTTTGATTCGAAAAAACCTGCCGCTCCATCACATGACACCAGTAGCAACTGCTGTATCCCACCGAGAGAAATACGGGCTTATTTTCCGCACGCGCTTTTTCAAAAGCTGCAGGTCCCCACGGATACCAATCCACGGGATTGTGAGCGTGCATCAGGAGATATGGGCTAGATTCGCGGGCCAAACGGTTTGCCGGGGCGGATTCCGCTCCCTTCTCTGCTTTGTCGTTATCCGCCTGATTCACGGTGTTTCCCCCTGATTTCTTGGCCTTTACGGGAGGCGTGGAATTACTTTTTTCATCCGAAATGACTGCCTGAACTGCGTTCAGCAGGCTAAGGAATGAACCACTCGAAATCAGCAAGATGACCGCCGTGGCGATGACCGTATACCTTTTTGAAATCATAAGAATCTCGTCTGTTAGTCTTGGTTGACGCTTCGAATCTGACTCTCTCTGTCCAGCGGCGATGATAAACTTCACCTCCCAGATTCTACGCGATACCACGCCAGATATGAACTCCGGCAGCCTCTGCCAATCGCCACGCATGTTAGAATGGGGTAACGGGTTTGAATAGAGAACATGCGTGCGGAGATTTCGCCTTGCTGAGTGCTTGGGATTTGTGGATTTTGTCAATCATTCAAGCTCACTAGGCCGAAAAAAGAGAAGTCGGAATTCGCGGCGGAAAACGACCGGTATGGTCATTGCTCGCATCCGACGGCCCCACGTTCACGAAGTGATTGACAGTGTCCAGTGATTGGACGCGGTTGAATGCTTCTCGGATGTTCCGGATGGATGGACCCATGGAATCGCCGATCATTGCTAAATTGCCGCGCGGACATCGCATGGAAAGACGCTTCGGAGTTGTCTTTGACAGCGTTCCGGAATTCTCCGACGACCTGACTCGGGTCGAGGGTGTGCTTACGCGCGAAGCCGTGATTTTGAATCAGCTGGGTATCTATTTTTGGGGGCAAATGGCGATGTGGCGACACCGCGAGATGTCAGCGATTGCCGATGAACTTCAAGTCCCCGTCGGACGCATGATTGATGAAGGTTGGACGGAGCAGGCCAAAAATCTATGTTCGAACGTGGCACCACGCCAGTCAGCAACGTTGCCCGCGTCCCCATTGCGGACCACGTCGTTGTTGGTGGTCGCGTTGATAATTGGATGCTGTTTGGTGTATCTGTTGGGTGGACATCGTAACGAGCCGTTGACCGGAATTCTTTCAGCGGACATGACCACGATTCGTGTTCCTGCCGCATCACGCTTAACAAGTCTCCAAGTTAAAGCCGGTGAGGAGGTGTTCTCGGGGCAGCTTTTATTGACCCTAGAAAAACTGGAACACCTTACAATCATCGAATCACAGACACATCTTGTGCGCGACCTTGAGCGCGAAGTCAAACGCGTTGAGGCACAGGCGACGATTGAGCTAGACTGGCGGACACGCGACCTGAATCGCGAACTTTCCAATGTCCGTCAGCGCGTGGCCTTGCGAGAACTTGCCGGCAGTACTGCGAGTCGCGTTCCGGACGCTACACCTCACCGAGCACACCATGGTCTGCGCGTCCGCAGTGTCTCATCAAGCAATGCAGCGTTGTTGAATTCCGCCCTGCGTGGTCAAGCAGGCGGAATTATTTTCTTCAGTGGAGCCGGTGGCCAGGCGTCGGCGGGATCTGAACCCGCGCGTGTGCCGGATATTCCGCAACCTATGCAAAGAGCTCAGATCCGCCCCGATGCCTTGGTCGCGGATGCCGCAATCATTTCCGGGGAGGACGCAGATCTGCAGACGTTGCGTGCGGAACAATCGCGGCTGGAAGTCGTCCGCACCACATTGTCGGCCATCGTGAAAGAAGCCGTAGGGGCGACAACGATTCAGGCTGAGTATCTGGAGGCCTCCAAAAAATTGGAGTCCCTGAAAACCGTGAGTCGCGAAGTCATTGTCCATTGTCCAGTGTACGGCACCGTTGGGCAAGTGCGTTACCGGATCGGTGATGATATGCAGACAGGTGAAGTGATGCTCCGAATCCTGCATCCAGATCGGCGTTACGTCACCGCGTATTTACCGACGCGACGAGTTTACGAATTGCGTCTTGGGCAGGAAGTCGAGCTGCAATTTCCCGGCAACCGGGAATTTCGAGGCCAAGTGGTGGACATCCCGCTGGTGGCTGATGTCATCGGACACACTGGCGACACTCAGGCGGCCGTCCGGATTGAACCAGTGGGGCGTCTGTGGCCCTACGTGCCCGTAGGTTCTCAGATTGATGTGATTTCATCGCGTTGAATCACGTTCGTTGTTTGGACATCTCCTCGCGTTGCCATTACGCTTCAGCCGTTGCTGCATCAAATTTACGATGCGGCGTGTTCGGGCCTCCCCTGCTTTCGGCGATTCATTGATGTCCATGTCTTTCCCTTCCGTTGACGAACAACTGCAGATCATCACCCGCGGCATCGAAAAAATTGTGCCTCAGGACGAACTTCGCAAAAAGTTGCAGCACAGCCAAGACACGGGCATCCCGCTCCGAATCAAGTATGGCATCGACCCGACCGGGATTGACGTCCATCTTGGACATACCGTACCGCTGCGTAAGATGCGGCAGTTTCAGGAATTGGGACATCAAGCCGTCATTATCATCGGCAATTACACAGCTCTGGTGGGTGATCCTAGTGGACGTGATGAAGCGCGGAGTAAACGACTGACCGAGGCCGAAGTTGAAATCAACGCCACAACTTATCTGACTCAGGTCGGTAAAGTTGTCGACATGTCCCGTGCCGAAGTGCATTGCAACGGCGACTGGTTCAGCACGATGTCGTTCGCAGATGTCCTCGCGCTGTGTGGGCGTGTCACGGTGGCTCAGTTGCTGACGCGAGACGACTTCGCCAAACGCTACCGGGAAGAGAAGGCCATCTTTCTGCACGAATGTCTGTATCCTGTAATGCAGGCATGGGACAGTGTTAAAATTTCCTCTGACGTGGAACTAGGCGGGACGGAACAGCTCTACAGTTTCATGCTGGCGCGTGACCTGCAGGCGCAGGAGAACCTTAAGCCACAGATTGCCGTGATGTCGCCGATTCTGGTGGGGCTCGACGGCGTCCGACGCATGGGCAAGAGTCTCGGTAACTACATCGGCATTAGCGAAACGCCATACGACATGATGAAGAAATTCATGCAGTTGCCTGACGGCGTCATGAAAATGTACTTTGAATTACTGACGGATGTGCCTCTGGACGACGTCGCGCGACTGTTGGCCGGACATTTGAAAGTCGCCAAAGTCACGCTCGCCAAACTGGTGATCGCGCAATACCATTCGGATGCGGATGCCGCCGCCGCCGCCGCCCGTTGGCAGTCCGAAATCGGGGGCGAAGCATTGCCAACCGACATTCCAGAAGTGGGGCTCGATGCCGCGCTGCTAGCTGCTGGCAATCTTACGGCAGGGAAACTTCTTACGGCCTTGAACCTATGTCCCAGCAATGGCGAAGCAAGACGCCTCATTCAGGGCGGCGGCGCAAGGCTCGGTGAAGCGAAAACTGCGATCACCGCTCACGATCAACTGATTCCGGTGACGGACGGTCTGCTCGTCTGGGCTGGCAAGAAAAAATACTGCCGCGTCAAGCTTGTCTGACGCAATCTCGAGCTTTGCTAAGTTTTAATTTTCGGGGAGACCGGACTACGCGCAGTACCGTTCCGGCACAGGCGCTGCGCGCAATTGTCCCACCCTGATAGATTACGACTTCCCTGAAGACACTCCTGATGGCATTTGCCTCACAGATAGCTGAGAGTTTCTGAGGCAATTGACGTGAATATGAATTGACGGTTGACGCGTGGCATACTGTCAGATCTAATCCGTGCTGTCGCTTTTGGCGGTTTCTTAACCGTCCCTTCCCCAATGCTGCGACCTCCCTCCCTAAATTGGATGACAACAGATGAGAACATCGGTTGTGATCGTGCTCCAAGTATGGATTGCTGTCGGGTTCCCGCAAACTAGCGAGGTTCGTGGTGACGATTCACTGCATGCTGTGATTGACCAGCATCTGCGGCCCGTGTCTGGGCTAGTTCCGGCACGCTGTGCGGATGCGGAATTTCTCCGGCGCGTGTCGCTAGACTTGTGTGGTATGCCTCCAACTGCCGACGAAGCGCGGGCTTTTCTCGCAGACACCGCCGCCCATAAACGCGACCAAGTGGTTGAGAAGTTGTTGGCATCTCCGCAGCATGCGCGGCATTTTGCGTCTGCGTTGGATTTGATGTTGATGGAACGCCGGGCAAATACACACGTGACTGCTGATGAATGGCAAGCGTGGTTACTAAAATCCGTCCGTGAGAACAAACCATGGAATGTGCTGGTCCGCGAAATTTTGGTGGCCGACGGAGACGATCCGAATCAACGACCTGCCGCGCGTTTTATGCTGGATCGCGCGTCCGAACCCAATTTATTGACGCATGACATTAGCCGCATTTTTTTTGGACGCGACATGCAGTGTGCCCAGTGTCACGATCATCCGATTGTGGCCGACTATCTGCAGTCTGACTATCACGGACTTTTGGCGTATGTGGCCCCCGGATATGCGATGGTGCGCAAAGAAGGCGACAAACAAATCACCCTCCAAGCGGAACGCGCTGGCAGTGATCTGTCTTTTGAATCGGTGTTCGTGAAGGGCACGCAGCACCGAACTGGTGCGCGAATGCCGGACGACACGGCTGTCGATGAACCTTTCTTTTTGCCCGGCGACGAATACCAAGTTGCACCAGCGGACAACGTAAAGTCTGTGCCAAAATTTAGTCGTCGAGCCAAGTTGGCGGAACTCGCCACGCAGGGCGGGAACCAAGCATTCAATCAAAACATTGCTAATCGCTTGTGGGCTCACATGTTTGGCCGCGGATTGGTACATCCGCTGGATCTGCATCATCCAGACAATGCGGCGACTGATCCTGAATTACTGGAAATCCTAGGCATCCGCTTCGCTGCGATGAACTACAACATGCAGTCCTTTCTTCGCGAAATCGCTGTAAGCGAAACGTACCAGCGTGCGTTCGATTTGCCAAGCGATCTGGCGTCTGTAGCGGAACTGGCAACACCGCATTTGGCAGAGATCAAACAGCAGCTTCCTCAGCGCGAACAGGCGGCAAAAGAATCGGCCGCTGTCTATCGCAAAGCACTCGAAGTATGGCATCAAACCGAGGCGGCCACATTGCCTGCGGCAGGCGAACTGGATGCTGCCAGAAACGTTTTCTCCGCAGCAAAAAAGCTAGTCGATGAAGCACATAAAGCCCTAGACGATGTTATCGCACAGCAGCAAACCAAACAGAAGATTGCCGCTCTCTTGCAAGAGGCAGCCATGGCCACCCAGCAGGCAGCCGTGAAGTTGCCTAACGATCAGCTACTGCCCGATACTGCTCAGAAACTCGTAACGAAATCCGCCCAACTGACAACCGAAGCGACGGCTTTAGTAACGACAATTGCCGAGAAAACAAATGTGCTTAAACCACTGACCGAGGCCTTGGATGCTGCTAAGCCTGCGATTGATGCGGCTGTCACGAAACTGGCTCCCTTGAAAGCGGCTATGTTGCAGGCAGAACAGGCCATGCTGCCTATGCGGCGTAAGGCGGCAACGGACTCTCAAATGCTGGCCGCCCTCGGTCAGCAAATCCATACGACTCAAAGTTTGGCACAGCTTCTTGAACGCAATCAGGCCATTATGGTTGCCACAGCGTTGGCTCAAGCACGCGCGACAGAGTTGGCTGTCGCGCAACAACAACTTAGTGAATATGCGAACATTGTGACGCAACATGCGGCGAATGTGAAAATTGCCGCAGAATCAAGGGCAACTGCCACTACTGAGGCGAGCGTCGCAATTGCGGAACAGACACGGGAAAATGATTTGGCCAATGCCATTGCAGCGGCGCTGGCATCCGCTGAGTCCGCGCTCCAGAAGGCTGGCGACGACGTTGAACTTGCCGAAGTGGTGATAAGACTTAAGGCACGAGTGACTGTCGCACAGGCGGCGGTAGATGCCGCTGCGTCGCTCGTAAACGCTGCTGCGACAACCATGAGTTCGGCAACAGAATTGCTCGCGGCCGCTCAGAAATCTAGTGATGAATCCTCGACTGAACAGATGCGCCGCCAGCAGCTAATAACGGAGGCAACCAATGCCATGTCGACGGCCCAAATCGATCTAGCAGCAAAACTGGCAGACATGCATTTATCAGTGTCAGAGCTTGAAAATCGTCTGATCAATAATTTCACGACTGCGTCGCTGAAGCCGCTGACTCCCGAACAGCTCTGCTGGAGCGTCTTTCGCGTGACGGGTGTTTACGATCGCTCTTGGCAGGCTGAAGTCACTGAATTGGACAAAGTCAGTCCGCTGACCGAAGCGCAAAAGCAGGACGCAGCTGTGGTGGCAAATCGCAACGTCGAACTTGAACAGAAGACATATGAAAAACTGAAGAGCAATATCGGCACCTTTGTGACGTTCTACGGCGCTGCAGCGGGCCAGCCACAGGGAGATTTCTTTTCAACAGCAGATCAAGCGTTGTTTGCCGCCAATAGCGGATCTTTGAATGGCTGGGTTGTGCCTGCCTCAGACAATGTGACAGAACGCATTATTAAGCAGCCAGATTCGCGATTGGCCGCTCATGAATTGTACGTCGGTATTCTTACACGGATGCCTACAGAAGATGAAGTTGGGGAAGTCACCAGCTATCTGAATAGTCGGGTTGCCGACAGAAACTTGGCGGCTGAGGAACTTGTTTGGGCTATTTTGAATTCAGCGGAATTTCGTTTCAATCATTAGGAATGTGCGCTAGCTATGCGGCGGGAAACGTTGATGAGATGTGTGATTATGTGCATGTGACACGTACCAATGGCCCACCTTTTCGACATTGAGTACTTTGTCAGATATCGGATCAAACGAGAATATCAGGAGAACACCGTCATGAAGATTAATTACGCCTGCGGTTCAGCTGACCACGGCATCGCTCGACGACATTTTCTTGGCTCAATCGCGGCGACAGGTGCCGGCATAATGGCCGGAGGGTTGGGTGTCTTTTCAAACCCGGCAATTGCTGCGCAGTTACGCTCGGATCAGAAACGCATTGTCGTTTTCAACATGCATGGCGGTTTGAGTCAGCTGGAAAGTTGGGATCCCAAACCGGGGACGGATACCGGCGGACCGTTTCTGGCAATTCCCACATCAGTGCCAGGGATCCACGTCAGTGAACTGCTTCCGCAGACGGCACAGCAGATGCATCATTTGTGTCTGGTCCGCGGTGTCAACACGAGCGAGGACGATCATGGGAAGGGAGCCTACATGATGCTGACGGGACGTCGTCAGACTCCTGCTGGAAACTTTCCTCAACTAGGTGCTGTCGCGGCAAAAGCACTGACACCGGTCGCGAGTGCTTTGCCGGGCCACATTCTGATTACCCCCGGCGGCAGTGGCGGACGCGGGAATGATTCAGCCTATCTGGGGCCGAAGTATTCCAGCGTCCAGTTAGGCAATGGAAACCCGCCGCAGAATACGATCCGGCCGGAAAACATGGCCGAGACTTCGGATACTGCCCGGCAAGATTTTCGACGCAAAGTGAACGATCGATTTCTGAATCGTCGTCGGACAGCCGTGACAGAAGCCTTCGCTTATTCCTACGAACAGGCTGAGCAGTTGATGCGGCAACGCGATGTGTTCGATGTGACAAAGGAGCCAGCCACGGACCTCGAACGCTACGGCACTCACGATTTTGGACGTCATTGTCTGCTGGCTAGGCGATTGCTGGAGCAGGGAATCACTTGTGTGCAGTTGTCGCATTCAAATTACGATACGCATAACGAAAATTTCAACTTCCACATTGAGCAGATGGGCGAGTTTGATCGTTCATTCTCTTGCTTTGTCGCCGATCTTGCAGCACGCGGAATGCTCGAAACCACGCTGCTTGTTGTGTTGTCGGAATTCGGACGGACTCCCAATATTAATCAGTACTACGGACGCGATCACTGGTCCAAGGCATGGTCTGTTTGCCTTGCCGGGTGCCGCATTCCCCGCGGCAGCGTTTACGGAAAGACAAATGCAAACGGGACGGAGGTCGAAGATGGTCAGGTCGATCACGGGGCATTGTTTCACACGTATCTGCAGGCCGCGGGAGTGGATTCAACTGGATCGTTTGACATCGACGGTCGCGACATCCCGATCGCCGATCCAGCGACCGGCGCTGTTTCACAATTATTGACCTAAGGCGAGCGGCAGCAATGAATCTGCCGTAGCTGAATTCGCAAGAATTCAGACCTCTTGCTCGAATTGCTCGAAGAACTGAATTCTTGTGAATTCAGCTACATGTCTGGTAAGAAACTTCCTGCCCCTCGCTTAAATGCTCGGTACTCGGAGGGCGGACGCCCATCCGCTCGCCGAAATAAATTGGCACGTAAAAGGGTTGTAAACGTATGGCTATTCCCGCAGGATTCGATCCCAAACTGGCGCACGTGGTTTCGCAGTGGCCACACGATCGGCCGTTAAATGCGTGTCGATTTGACCCCGTCGGTCGCTTTGTCTTCAGTGGTTCTGAAGATGCGGCTGTGGAAAGATTTAATCTGGCGGATGGAGTTCGCTCGGTCATTAACGGCGGTCATCAGACATGGGTCTGTGCGATCGCGTGTTCACTGGATGGAGTTCATGCCATCAGCGGTGGATGTGATGGAAAAATCACATGGTGGGAATCAGCAGCGGCAGAGCCTAAACCGCTTCGCAGCATTGATGCTCACAAAGGCTGGATCCGATCACTCGACGTTAGCCCGGATGGGACGCTGTTGGTCAGCGGAGGCAACGATAATGTCGTGCGGTTATGGAACATCAACGACGGAAGTCTGATCCGTGAATTTAGCGGGCACACCAGAAACGTCTATTGCGTGATTTTTCACCCGCAGGGCCAGTTTATCCTCAGCGGTGACCTCACTGGCGGACTCAAGCAATGGGAAATCGCAACGGGCAAAGAAGTCCGAACATTTGAGGCCACGCCGCTGCATTCTTACAACGGCGGGCAACAGGTAGATTTTGGTGGCATTCGCGCACTCGCCGTCAGTCCTGATGGGAAATGGCTAGTTGCCGGTGGTTTGTACAAAGCGACGAACCCGCTCGGGGCCGTCCATGAACCGCTTGTGCTGCTCTTCGACTGGGAAACTCAAAAGCTCGAAAAACAACTGATCGCAGAAGGCATTACGCAGGGAGTCATTTGGCGTCTGAAGTGGCTGAGTGACGGCTCAATCATGGGACTCAGTGGAGGTGGCAGCGGCGGATTTTTGGTGTTCTGGAAACCAGAGACCGAGAAGGATTATCACCGCTTCCCACTTCCTAGCCTCGCCCGCGATATGGATCTCCATCCCGACGGTCTGCAGGTTGCCACGGCACATTACGACCGTCACCTACGAATATCTCGGCTTGCCGCAAAGGCCACATAGGCAGCGGGCGGATGAGGAGACTTGACTAACTTTGGCCGAGATCATCCATCTTGCCGACCTCAAACTCCCACCCCCGGTGGCACGCATTGAATGATACCCGGCGCGGGAGTCAGTGGCGTGTCGCCAGAATTCGGACGTGTGCATGATCCATGGCCGAATTCTGTTGAATCCAGCGACAACAAAAAATCGCAAGCAAACCAGAGCGAAGTCTATGCTTCGATCAACCCTTCGCGAATTGCCCAGCGGCAAAGATCGACACGATCAGTAGCTCCGATCACGCGCATGATGCGGTACTTGTGGCTTTCAACGGCTTTTTGTGAAATCGACAGGGCTTCAGCAGCCGCTCCCGCTGGGATTTTTTTTTAGGGGTTTGGCAATGTATGCGATGTTGGCGATCGGTTTCGGTTGCAGACCGCGCAACGGCATCGGTAGTGTCGGTAA
>Ga0209553_1000533_pt1 | contig 19789 bp, 19 predicted proteins | sample LauGreFBDMM110DN_2_FD_188217 | JGI IMG/M metagenome (GOLD analysis project Ga0209553, IMG submission 188217) | Freshwater lake microbial communities from Lake Michigan, USA - Fa13.BD.MM110.DN (SPAdes) (version 2) | ecosystem: Environmental > Aquatic > Freshwater > Lake | place: Lake Michigan...
TCTATGGACTATCAGAAACTGGTGGCGTTGCGGGTAGATGTGAGAGACTATTTATAACATCACCGAGTTTCACTTTTGACAGTTTCGAATACGCTGATTAGTGCGTGCGCCGAGATGTTTCTATGTAGAGTGGCTGTCATCATTTCATTAAGCTCCCGCGTTGCCCATGTATTCTGCATGTGCCGCGGGCAGACACTGGCTGCTGCGCGATTGCAGCTACAAGTTGCTGACTCCGTTTGCTATGCGAACTACTTCAAACGCACTAGATTTATGTTGCATTTGGCTTAATCTGTTTTAGTTCAAGTGCCAACTATGTCATTTACTCTCGCTGCAGTTGGGTCAAGCGGGCGCTGTCGTGGAAGTTAAGTTTCAGCGCTCAAAAAAACTTGTGCATGGTGGTTCTGGTCAAGCCAATCTTTCTGAAACAGATAAAATAATGAAATCACAAAACTTATTGTGCGCGCGTGCGGATTACCTTTTCAAGGGTGACCAAGCCTCTGGGTATGACCATAATGCGAGAATTGTGTCTGCAAATCTTACTCAGTGAGGTGCGGGCCACACTGAATCGAGCGATTATTTGCGGTCCCTTGATTTACGGAACAGGTAATTTGCAGAATGCCTGCTTCTTGGCACAGATGTGCAAAGGAAGCGCTCGTGTGAAATTGGGATGAGGCGCTACAGCGGCGAAGATTAAACTAATGGAAGTCCAACGAGCATAAAGTTTACTTGATTAGAGTTCGTAATCCGTGAAACCCAATAACCCAACCTAAAAAATGCGCGCCGGTTTCCATGTTGGGTAGATTGCTCTTGTGGCAGATACCAAGATACTGAGTAAATGGGTATTTAAAGCCAAAGAATTGGTCTTGCGCGAGATAATTAGATACTAATCAGTCACTCCGTAGTACTTTACTTAGAAACTGCTGCGTACGCGGGTGTGTGGGCGCATCGAGCAATTGGGGTGGTAAGCCTTGTTCAACAATTCTGCCCCTGTCCATAAATACAAGGCGGCTGCCTACCTGACGAGCAAAACTCATTTCGTGGGTAACAACGATCATAGTCTGTCCACCCTCTGCAAGTTTCTGCATTACGGTCAGGACTTCTCCAACAAGCTCTGGATCGAGTGCGGACGTCACTTCGTCAAAAAGAATTATGTCCGGCTTCATAGCAAGTGCTCTTGCAATTGCCACACGCTGCTGCTGTCCACCAGACAATTGCGCAGGATAGTGTCCCATACGGTCGCCAAGTCCTACTTGAGATAGCAAGCGCTCTGCTTCTACAATAGCAACATGTTTAGGCACTCCCCGAACGAAAATAGGGGCTTCGGTAATATTTTCGAGGGCAGTTCGGTGAGGAAAAAGATTAAATGATTGAAAAACCATACCTAATTTTTGGCGGCGAATATTGTTGGCTGTGTGAATAGTCCGAACATTTTGGCCTTGTCTAGCATCCACAACTAGCTCACCAGCAATTTCAATCAGCCCTGAGTCGATCTCAGTTAACCCAATTATGCATCGCAAAAGTGTTGTCTTGCCGGAACCGCTTGGCCCAATAATCACTAATATCTCGCCGCTCTTAATCTCAAGGTCCACCGCATCGAGGACCGACTGACCGTCAAAAATCTTTGTGACTCCTACCAAGCGTGCAGCTAATATAGGGGGTCTGATAATCATAATCTTGGCCTCATCGTCATTAGTTATAGAGGAATAAGAATTGCAAATTAATGTAGCATCAGGCATGCAACCGTAGCTTGTACTTCACGACAATTTTATTCGTGCCTACGGAACAGGGTTTGCTATGAAAATTCATTAGGTTGTCCGCGGATAGATTGAGGGATCTAAATAAAAGAAGTCGGCCAAATCGTTATATTCTGATTAGCACTAGATATTTGTTCAAACAATTTTCTCGAATCTCTTTGGCAGTTTGCCTTTCTCATTTTTCACCAAGTCAATCCGCATCCAATTACCGTAAAGCCCGATGATTCGGAGTGATCCCCACCCAATGATGTAGTAAACAAGTAGTACGATCAAGTAAACTTCAAGAACTCGAAAATTCTGGGTGGCAACTCCCCGGGCTCGATATAACAGGTCTGGTACTGTTATAATTCCAAGTAATGCTGTTGCCTTGTACATCGACACATAGTAACTAGTCCAAACTGGCAATATATGCCTGATTACCTGAGGCAATACAATTCGGCGCCAAATCATCAAATTTGGCATTCCAAGTACGTAGCCTGCCTCCCATTGGGTGACCTCAATAGCGAGCACACCTCCCCTGAAAACTTCCCCTAAAAACGCTCCGTATGCCACTGCAAGTGCGGCAATGCCGGCAATTACTGCGGGTAGCACAAGCCCCACAATTGCTAGCGCCTCGTACCAAATATAAATATGGACAAGCTCAGGAATTGACCGCACCAGCGCTACATAGATATGAATTGTATGTCGTACTCGGCCACTTGGTGAGTGAAGTAGTACTGCAAAAATCACTGCGATCATTGATGCCAGCGTCATAATTACGGGGGCAAGAACAACTGTATATAGAAGCCCACTTAGAAGTGGTGCAACATAGGAAACTAGTCTTGTGATAGTCAACCAAAACATAAACGTTGGCTACCGTGAAGTTTTGATTGTGTTAGTCCGAGTACCGTCCCCAGGGAGTGCTACCACGCGTTCCAGCTGACGCACAGCCCATGCAGCAGGTATACATATGGAAATGAAGAAGGCTGACACCAGCAGCAAACTCTCAAGTCGCCCAGAGTAAAACTGGTAAATATACATGGTGCGCCTAAAAAAAATATCCTGTATAGTTACTACGGAAAGAACAACAGTGTTAAGTACAATTTCGATCAGGGAATTTGCAAGGGCAGGAAGCGCCACTCGAAGTGCAAGGGGGCCAACAACACGCACCAAACGCACCCATTTAGACATCCCAAGCACACTGGCCGCCTCAAGCAAGCGTATGGGCACTGAGTTGTACGCACTCCTTAGCATTTCAGATTGATAAGCTCCAACATGCAAACTTAAGGTTAAAACGCCTGCGGTAACTGGCTCCAGCCGGACACCCGCAAAGGGCAGCCCATAGAAGACAAAAAAGATATGCAATAGAAGTGGGGTAGTCCGAACAAAGTCGACGTACCAGTCAAGTAGCGGACTTACCACCGGCCAACGTTGCAACCGCGGAATCGTAACCAAAACAGCAACAACTAGTGCTAGCGGGAACGAGGCAACTGCAATCGCAATGGTGTTTGCGGCTCCTGGCAGCAAAAACCAACCCACTCGTAAAATGCTATCCATACCAATAAAACAACATTTTTTACCAGTAACAAAATAGGGCTCCGCCCCAATGGCTGGACGCGGAGCCCTATGCCCAAAATACTACCTACTATGGTGCTCCCGGTGGATACCCAGGTCCCGCTGCAGGGATTGTGTCTGGACTAAAACCCCACTTTGTAAGAATTTCAGCCATTTTTCCGTTTGTCTTCAATTCAGAAATACAGTCATTGTACGCATCTCGAAGAGCAATATCTTCAGAGTTGAAATAGTGACCAGGTAGCGAAACAACTCCTTCGTAGTCCCATGTTTGCACAGCTTCAATAGGAGTATCAGGATTAGCCTTCATATACGCGCCAAAAAAATTGTCATTCCAGCCCATCAACTCAATCCTTCCTGCGAGGAGGTCAGCAAGCTCTGCAAGGTTATCTGGATACTCAATCATTGTGACACCAAACTGCTTTGTATCATCAATTTCTGTTGACCCACGTATTGCAGCCACCTTTATCCCTGATTTACCCACTTTAGTCCAACTTGTCAAATCTTTTAGCCTCGGATCCCCTTTTTTACCGACGACTCTCGTGCCATACTTGTACAAGAGTTGGGTAGAAATCGCCACCTCTAAGCGTGTCTCGCGGATGGACATACCGGCAACAATCACGTCATACCTGCGCGCCTGAAGTCCTGGCAGAAGACCATCAAATGCAACTGTAACCGGAAATACTTCCTTGATACCGAGTTTAGTTGCGCATTCGATACACATCTCGGCCTCTGCACCAGAGAAAACACCCTCTGGCGTGATGAAACTCCATGGTGCTTCACCTGCGAAAGCAACATACAGCCCCTTCTCGCGCACGCGCGCCAGTGGATCCGCAGGGGCGGGTGTGGGCGTTACTAGAACAGTGTTCGTTATGGTTTCACCCTGAACAATCCGGGTCACTTCCACTTCCACTTCCACTTGTTTAGTAACGACAGCTGGTTCTTGCTGGCATGCACTCAGAACCAATAAAAACAAAAAAATTGTCCCCAAAATCAATTTCCTACTACTCAAACCAACTACCCTAAATAAATTTTCTAAACTGCTTTTCATTTTACGTTCTCCTTGAAATAAGATTGACCGACTTTTACACAGGCTTTCTATCAAAATAAATGGCCACACATACAAAGACGAAGTTCTCATCGGATACCCCCGTGGATTGGTGGGTTGCGTGGCGGGGAATATAAATAACAGTGCCCGGACCAACTTCGTTTACCTCATCATGGACTCTAATCCTCCCTTTTCCACTCATGACAACATAGACTTCTTCCTGATCAATGTGCGAACTCTCAGCCGTTGTTTCCCCCTTTTTTATGATATTTACATTGCTTGCGATTATTTCGGACTCCTCATCAAAAATCACAAAGCCTTTACGCGGTCGATCGGGACCATGTGTGCGATCCTTCCATTCTGCAATTGTTCTGAAAATTGGTTTCCTCATTTTTGCTCCATATTGTCCGTTAATGATTTTATGATAAATTACTGGAGTGACTAGAAGCTCAAATACTATTTTCGGATATCAAGGCTGATTTGTCAAGGCTCTATTTAAACCCTCTGGGATGTGCATCATCATACCAATACTTGAATTCTAGTTATTAAACGTGCGACCACCAAATTGTTGCGAGCCACGATAGTGGCCTCCGGTTAAGTGATTACTTGCTTGGCCTTGATCACTATTTGGGCTTTGGATGTGGACGTATGTGGGCTAAGCGAGTACTAGATGTCTGGTATGTATCTAAAAGTGGTGCACAAGTTGCAGATTATTAAGAGCCCGTCTGACTACGAGATCGCGGCTTAGGTGCGGTTGCAAACAAAAGGGCGCGGAATAATATGATCTGTGCTCTAGAAAATATGTGAATATTACGCCAGCGGTAGCAAGCGCGCGTGTTTCACAATACTTGCTGCCTTAGTAAACGCCTACGAGGTTCTCGGATTATATGTTCATAATGCCAAAAATTTATGGTAGTGTGAGACTGTTGGGTACAGAACCCTCACAGCAGAACCAAGTGGGGTGACCGCCGGCTGAGTATTACGGTCACTGATTGTTACTAACAAATTTATTTGCCAATGTCCAGATGAGTTAACTTGCGCGAATGATCGTGCATATTGCGGACCACCGGTTGCCTTGGTTCAACTAAGCAAGCCAGCTAGGGTCGATCTTGTTGAGGCGCTTATTCTTGGTTGCCGCTGATATCCCGCTGTATGCAATGCTGTGTGGTTTCGAAATTGGTGTTGCCGGTGCAGCGGGCTGACATGCAATTTTGAGAGAACTTCCATTGGAAGGTTGCGGTTGCATATCTAGTCCCCGTAAATACTGTGTCGAATCCAGTTTTCGGATCGCGCGATATTTGAAATACGCAGCCGATCGATTGATCCACGAAACTTACCGAGGCCGTTTTGGATTTGTCCAATGCACAGATTGGCGGTGCTCGCACAAATTCGACCGCTAGCAGCCCGCTCATTTACCAATTTGCCATCAATATAGAGCTTGAGACTATTCCCGTCGTAGACTCCAGCTATGTAATGTCTGCCCGCCAACGGTGGTTCATTGGCGCTAATGCTGAAGCAGCCGCGCTCCGTATTCACCAAAAAGCGCGTGCCCGGCAGCGATGCACATAAACCGCCGTTGTGGCCTAGATCTACATATCGCAAACTAAAGCTTGCGCCTATATCAGTTGCCACCGTATCGTACCGCAAAATTCGTCCGTTACCACGGATCTTTGCAGGAAATTGCACCCCATCCATCCACGCCGCATAATACAAAAATCGGCCATCGGTCGCGCCACCGTTAAATCCTTTGGTTTGCAATCCATCAGTCGTGGTCGCGTCACAAGAACTCCAGTATACTGAATCATCAAATCTTCTTGCGCTGGTATCGAATCTGAGTGTTTGGCCGTGAAAAAGCGTCCCTCCATCGTAATATGGTATGAAATAGATATATTTCCCGTCAAAAAATGCTCCATCGAACCCTTTTACTTTTTGGCCGAGTGTCTTAGCAATCAAGTACGTTTCGTAAGACATGGAATCTGTGAACTCTCCCTGTGTGTCAAATCGCACTGCAGTTTTGCTGATACCGTAGGGTACAAAGTAGATATGCCGTCCATCAAACACTCCCCCCACGCATAATTCAAGACCAAGTGGGTTTGCATCGAACGCTTCCCAGCTTTGGCTGGATTCGAATTCTTTTCGTGTGTCAAATCGAAGGATGGTGGCAGTGCTTAGCGGAACGAAATACACGTAGCTCCCGTCAAAAACGGCGCCATCATAATCACATGCATTGAGTCCATTGGTGCCAGTTGCGTCGTAAGTTGTCCAACTTGATTTATCGTGGAACCCTCCGCGAGTGTCGTAACGCATCACTAAGCTATTGCCAACTAAATAGTAATTGGGGTCCATACCCGTAACTGGCGGCGAAGCGAACTTCGGCTTTTCCGAAACGCTGTCTCTGTGAACAGCAGTGTGACCGGGAGCAAAGTAGATATAACGGCCGTCAAAAGCCGATGATTGATAAGAGCAGCTCAATCCGGCATCGTGAGCCTGCCAACTTAGGGGGTCGGTGAATTTACCGTGGGTATCGTAGCGTAGTATGCGCGAATGGAAGTTTTGCGCATCGCGCCGTGGCACAAAATATATGTGTCGCCCATCAAACGCAGCGCCATAATATCCTTTTGTGTTTAGTCCTTGCGTGGTGCCGGCATCGTAACCGCACCAACTCGATGGGTCTTTGAATTCGCTGTGCGTGTTTAGACGCAGCACCTTACCATGTCGAGATTCTGTATCGTGCTGCGGCACAAAATACACATATTGCCCATCAAACACAGCGCCAAAAAATCCGGTTGTGTCAAGGTCCGAGCTATGTCCGGCATCGTAAGCAGCAAACCCGGTCATTTGCTCGGCCAACGCCCACTGGCCGACAATCTGCTGAACACCCTCGGCCCGGGCATCGCTGCAATTCAACCACGCTTCGACCGTGATCTGGTCATTGCAGTCTAATCCCTGTTCCAAAGCAAGTGTCTTTCCGATCTGGCAGTCGTCAAAAAAAATTTTTACATGAGAATCTTGTGTCATTTTGCTTTCTGCCAAATATGATTTGTTATCTATGGCTTGACTTTAAAACTGTACCACAAACTGTGTAACCAGTTCCCGCAGAATCTTGGAAGTGTCCAAGTAGATATTTAGGGCCTATGCTGGCCGCTTTTGGACCGTCAGCCTTGAAGTCGGTGCTTCCTAAGTGGCAGATAATGACATGGGGGAAAAGCGCAGGGCTTGCCCGGCCAACTGCAAGGGTTGAGCAAAGGCTGGGGTGCTGGAAAGCAAATAAACCAGCACAGCTAGGGTATTGACCCATAAAAAAGAGGACAGACCCGTTTATCACTCAGAAAACAGCCTTGCAAGGGTGGGTGCAGTTTGATGCCCTTGCCCTCTCGCCAATAGCCTGGTGCAGTTTTGCCACCGCGCGAGCGCCGTACCAGAGATTGGTGGTGGCAGAAGGTGTCATATTGTCGGCGTGAGCAGAGCCGTGGCCAGTATCAAATCGCCGCCTTAGCGGTTGTCCAATTCCAACCAGCGATCCCTCGGCCAATCACGGCGCACTCAATTTTGTATCTATCGACATTGCGTGATACATTTTCGGCGCTCCGCAAGTATCCGTCTCCCATGAAGATGTGGCAGTGGGTATCGAACACTCTCGTAATAAGTCGTACTCCCCCAATGTTGGCCTTGCAACTCCCTTCAAGGCTTTTTTTATTCCACTTCAATACCAACACTTCGAGCTGCTTCTACGAGGCGGTTCCAAGTTTCGTCTTCGATACTAATGCCTTCAGTCAAACGCTGTTGGCGTTTGACTGGACTTAGTTTGCCAGGGATTCTAACCGCTTCAGCTATGTCAAGCGGTGTTGCACTTTTTACATAAGTAATGAAGTTATCAACTTCCTTTGTGAACTTGGCAATCGGGCAGAATGCGGCTACATCAATTACGAGGAGTGTAAATGCGTACCCCGAACCTATCAGGGGAGCTTCAGGCCACACACAGCCCCCCCCGCTCAACACACCGGCCAAAGCTTCAACGACCAGTGCCAAACCATAGCCTTTGTACCCAGCGGCTAGCAGCATGGCTCCCAGCCGCGGGTTGTGGAAATCAGCGGGATCAGTCACAGGCGTGCCGGCCGTATTAATCGCCCAGCTTGTTGGTAGCGTCTCGCCACGGTGCAACTTTAGTTGAATTTTTCCCGCAGCTACGCTAGAGGTTGACATATCAAAAATAATCGGATCACTTTCTGATGGAATTCCCCATGCCAGTGGGTTTGTGCTCAGTCGTATTTCTCGCCCACCCCAAGGCGCAACACCTTGACCCATACCTTGAGAACTATTGCATATAAAACCGATCAAGCTCTGCCGGGCAATGTCTTCCGCATATTCGCCCAATCGGCCAATATGGGCCGAATTCCGTGCCGATACTACACTGGCTCCAAATTTCCGGGCTTTGCTAATACCCATGTCAATTGCCTGGTCGACAACCACCATTCCAAAAGTTAGATGACCATCCAGCAGCGCTATAGCCCCGTGGTCGCGGATAACTTCGATCTGGTTATCTTTCGCTATTTTGCCCTGTTTTACTGATTCCAAATAGTCGGGAAATTGGATCAGGCCATGCGAATCTACCCCAACTAAATTTGAGCCAACTAGGTGGCGAGCAACTCGTTCAGAAATAGATGGAGCCACCCCGGTTGCCCTCAAGGTCCTAATCATCAGCTCCTCTAATTCTCCAGCAAATTTGGTTGGCATTTCCTTCATCTCCTTAAAAACAACTCTCACCCCCGACCTCTATCCTAATCTTTCAATTTCGCTCAGGGCAAGCTTGGGAGCCGCAGTGGCGACAGGGCGAGGGCTTTTCATCGCTGGTAGAAAAATTGAATATTCGTGGCAATTACCGTGATTTTCATAATGTATTTCTGGATTACCTTCTTATTAAATCATTAGGTGCACATTTACAGGATCAGGCCTTGATCGCCGGAAACAACCTTGTTCAAATCGACGTTGAGATTGAGAAAGAGGCACAGTGTGTTGGAAGAAATCCTAAATGAGGAGCAGCATGTGAACGCCACAAGTCATACAAAATCTCCCAATATTATCATTGCTGTCGGCGGATAGGAAATCCAATCCCCAGACCACGTCGACACGGTACGTCCTGAACCCAGTCTTGTCAAGTACCACTTTGTGCTAACCCCCACCAACTATTAACTTCAGGTCAAAGACCACTTTTGTTCGATATTTCGAGAGCTATGATCGGCATAACCAATCAAATTGTATAATTCCTATAGACTGGTATTGGCAGCCCACACCACTCACCCCACCACGCCAGCGCCTGATCCACACCAATCCACGCTCCGCCGCACGTACTATTACTTCTGCGGTGCGGTGTCACCAACCCCAAGGTCTGGTCGAACTCTAGTTCCGGGATCGGCTCTGCATCGACACCCGCATCGTACAACAACCGATCATGCCCGGCTTTCGCTGTCAGGTTTTCCGTCTGATCAAACTCAAGTTCAGGGATTGCCTCAAACACCGCTTCCGGAGCAGCCAGCTGCTGCGCAGTCTTCATCTCCAGCGGCTGTGAGCGCGCTGGGGCGATTGACGGTGCACTTGTTGGCTCCCCTACATGAGGCGTTCTCTCCGGCGAAGTTGTCGCGAACGAGGAGGGACCCGCGGCCCCCGGCCACGTCCTCGACCCCGGTAAAGTGGTCCAGCAGCCCGTCGAGCGACGTGTCCCAGACCGTCAGGTACCGGGTCTCTGGGTCCGGCTGCGCCTCGTGGAGTCGGACCAGGAGCCGGCCGGCCTGCTCTGCCTCCGAGACGTGGCCCGTCAGGAGCAGAGAGACCCGTCCGTGGCGCGTGAAGGCATGCTCCGTGAGTCGCGGGTCGCTGCGACAGTACCAGAACCTGCCGCACGCATCCTGAAACTGGAGCAGCGCCCTCTTCGGCGGCAGCGCGACGTCGATGCGACCCCAGATCGAGGCCGCGCGGATCAGGTACAGGTCCCCAACGAGGGGGAGTGGCTCCATCCGCAGGCTTCTCTCCTCGTCTAGGAAGGTGTTACGGACGAGGCCGAGGCAGGCATTGGCGCTCCGCCAGTCAGCGGGCGAGCTGGTCGCCACGAAGGCCAGCGGCTCCGAGTAGTAGCCCCGGATGTTGTCGGCGCCCGCGACCGAGCCGTCGGGTCGCTGGCGGCCCCGCAGAAACTCGCTGACCCGGCGCAGGGTCTTCTGGTAGCGCTCCGCCGGTCCCGGTTCCAAGCCCAATCCCTCGCTTCCGCATCTTCACGTGCTGATCTTCGTCAGTGCCAGCCGAGCTCGGGCGCGACGAGCGCAGGATCGATTCGATGGCGTCACCGGCTGGGGCCGCGGTCCATCGAGTGCGGCTGCCAGCGCTGGAGCGTCGTCCGTGGAAGGACGGTCGGGTTGACGGCGCTCATCGGCCAGCGGCCGGACAGCACCAGGGCCACCTCCTGGGCGGCCCGGCGGCGGGCTGTCGGGCGCATCCGGCTCGTTGCCGATGCCACGTGCGGCGTCAGCAGCACGTTGTCCATCGCGAGCAGCGAATTGGCGGGATCGGGCGGCTCCTGTTCTAGGACGTCGAGGCCGGCCGCGGCGATCTGGCCGGTGCGCAGGGCCTCGATCAGGGCGGGCTCGTCGACCGTGGACCCGCGGCCGCAGTTGATGAATACGGCCGAGGGTTTCATGAGCGCGAACTGCTCGGTGGAGAGCATGTGGTTCGTCTCGGCGTTGTCGGGAGCGTGGATCGAGACGAAGTCGGATCGCCGCAGCAGCTCATGGAGCGGAACCGGCTCCACCCCTTCCGCGGTCATCTTGAGCTCGCTCACATACGGGTCATACGCAATGACGTGGAGTCCGAAGGCGCTGGCCCGCCGCGCGACGGCCTTCGCCACGTTTCCGAATGAGATGAGGCCGAGCGTCTGGCCGTACAGCCGCGGGATCCGGCTGAGCTCCGGCCAGCCCTGACCCCAATTGCCGGTCCCGATCAGCTCCTCCATGCGTCGGAGTCGCCGATGAGATGCGAGGAGCATGGTCAGCGTGTGATCGGCGACCTCCTCGATGAAGACGTCGGGCACATTGGTGACGACGATCCCGGCGTCCGTCGCCGCAGCGATGTCGACCATGTCGACCCCGACGCTGGCGAGGGCGATGATCACGCAGCGGTGCAGCCGTTCGATTATCGGCCGGGTGAACCGGATGCCCCAGGTGGAGATGATCGCGTCGGCGTCCGCGCAGCCCGCCACGAACGTCTCGACGGTGCTCGAGTCGATCTCCACGAGGTCGACGCTCGAGCCGAAGATCTCGAGCTCGGGGTCGTGGCGATGGATCGCTTCACCGAGCTCGCCGCGCGGCGGCAGTTCGATCACGACGCGCTTCTTGGCTTCCACGGTCGCTCCTGTTATCGAGGCGGACAACGGGCTCAGACGGCCCGGGCCGGCGCAGGGTATCGGCTCGCGGACGTTCGCTTGGCTAGTCCACGGAAAAATCGAACGACGACCTGATCCCCGCGGGCGGGGTCCCCCCCACGAACGGATATGAAATTCAAGCCCCAATCCACGTCGACACACCACGCTTCGAACCTACTTTTGTCAAGTACCACTTTGTGCTAACCCCCCACCAACGATTAACTTCAGGCAAATGCCACCTGTCATACAAAATCCCCCAACACTGTGTTTGCTGTCAAGCGCGGCGCGTACTTTGGTGTTAGAGCTGTTAGTCGGTCGTACTCGATTACACAAGAAATCTAGCAAGGCGTTTTACCTATCCGAGAGCCGTGGGTTTTTTGGCGACATACTTTCACTATCATTATCCACAAAAATGGAAGAGCGTGAGATGAGGAGAATGCAATCGCCACCCCAAAGTGAGTAGTCCCCGAATTTTTGGATGGGCTGAAAGCGGTGATAAAATACGGCGTGAGAGTTGCGTTTCGATTATTAGTTTTTGGAGGCTATCAAAATGCGGATTATCGATGCACATAATCATCCGGACTGGCATAAACATGACTGCAATAAATTTCTGTTGAATGCAGCGCTTTGTAATATTGAAAAGACATGGATTTTGTCGTGGGAGTGCCCGCGGGCCGAATTTGACCCTGACTATAACAACATTCTTTGCTCGGGTGACAACGGGTACCCAATACATTTTCGCGCTGCTTGGCTTACAAGCAAGCGGCCCCCGAAAAATTCGTGCTGTGTTATGCGCCTGACCCACGGCTACCAGAATCCATCGACCACCTTGACGCTGCAGTTGAAATTCATGGTGTTCGCGTCTACGGTGAACTAAAGCTGCGCATGATGTACGATGATCTCGACGCTCTGCGTCTATTTCGCCATTGTGGCATACGAAGTCTGCCAGTCTTGGTGCATCTAGACTACGAATTTGATACGGGCCGAAAATATCCGCGTACCAACTATTGGTATGGTGGCGGCATCGAGCCTTTTGAGCGGGCTGTCCGCAGCTGCGCTGGCACAAATTTCATTGGTCATGCACCTGGTTTTTGGGGCCACATTTCTGGCGACGGGCGTGCTATGATAGAGGCGTATCCAGTTGGCATGGTGCTGCCGGGGGGCAAGGTGCCGCAAATGTTAAAAGACTACCCAAATCTATACGCTGACCTTTCTGCAGGTTCGGCATTGACCGCACTTAGCCGTGATCTGGTATTCACTAAGGAATTTATCCTTGAGTTTCAAGACCGCTTGCTTTATGGTCGCGATTGCTTTGATAATCGCATGCGAGACTTTATTAATAGCTTGGGATTACCCCTAGAAGTGCTGCACAAGATATATTCTGGCAATGCGCTGCGGCTTGTTCCAGACGCCCCCGAAGTTTAAGAATGTATAGTGCAGTTCTGAAATTTGGCAGAAGATTTGAATTTCAACCTGTTTGATTGCAAAACGTAGTTCCTCGCCCTTTTTGCTGTTGCGCGTTGGTTGGATGGTATAAAGGCGTTACGCTGGAGATTCTATCTGGTCGTGAAGGTAGTGCGAAACAGGTGATAGTTTCATGTAGGGGCTGGTACTATGTGGAAAGAGCTGACTGCTGATGTTAGGATGGTTGCTCATGGATGGGCTAGACATTTTGACGAGTGTTCACTCGCGTTGACTCGATGGATGATCGACTCCTACCTAAATGGTTTCGGATTTTGGAGCTAAGGTGATGGACGCGCCTTTAGGCATTTTTACCAAGTCTTTCACCGGCTATGGTGGCGACGTATAGATCTGTTCACTAGAACGGTCTTGCGAGAACGAGATTGCAATTGCGTGGTGTGGGGTTATTCGTTTAATTACCCTTGGATGCAGTGGGAATGTACGTGGAAGTTTCAGCGCGGGTGATTGAGCCAATCGGTCGGTGCTGACCGCTAGGATTTACACTGCAAAGGCGCCATTCGTGCAAAATACACTATGCCTGCCCGTGTGTCGTTTGTCGCCGTGCTAATTACTGACACAGTATCTGCACCGAGTGTATTTTTACGGTTTAGCGTTAGTTGCTATAAATCGTGTTATGCACACAGGAACCTAGCAGCGCATGTGAGCGGTGCTATGTTGACATTTTCTAAGCGGAAATTTCTTTTGCTTATAATACTTGCCTAGACTTGGATTCGCAAACATGTTTTATAGACCTTGTCGGGTGTTTGTTGAAGCCCAACTTGAAGCACAAGCTATTCAACCAAGCAGGTGAGTGGTGGTTTCTCGGTACGGCACCTACAAATAAATTATATTCCACTGGTTCGATCTGTTCAACCGGGCGGTGACGAGCTCAAGGACGTTGTTGTCAGGAATTTTGGAGTTTATTGTTCGTGAAGTAATAGGGCAAGGGTCAAATCTAACCCCATGAAGATGATAACTGCAGACCTACTTGTCGGTAAAATATATGCAGACCGTAGTTGTATGGGAGTAGCGGCCTCAAGTCAAGCGGCAAAGATCATTCGCAGGGCACTAAAAAGAAATGGTTTGGCGCGCGTTATCGTCGCTAGCGCTCCGTCTCAGAATGAACTAATTGCGAATCTTACATCTGCTGCAGGAATTGATTGGTCGCGAGTGACAGTCTTTCACATGGACGAATATGTGGGTCTTCTGCCTGACCACCGCGCTTCGTTTCGGGCTTACCAGAATCTGCATTTTCTGTCGAAGGTTACACCCGCAAATTTTCACGGAATCCGTGGTGATGCCACGGATGTTGAGGCAGAGTGTACGCGATACAGTGCCTTAGTGACAGAGTCGGCCATTGATCTTGTCTGCATGGGTATTGGGGAAAATGGACATATTGCTTTTAACGATCCGTCCACCGCAGATTTTTGTGACCCACTTACTGCCAAAGTGGTCGAACTAGACGAACTTTGCCGCCGGCAACAGGTAAACGACGGCTGTTTTCCAGATATTTCCGCCGTTCCAAAATCTGCGATAACTCTTACATGCACCATGCTAATGTCCGCTCGAAGTGTTGTTTGTGTAGTTCCAGGCTCACAAAAAGCGAGGGCGGTTGCCGCCACATTTCGGGGCCCGATTTCGGAGATATGTCCAGCTACGATTTTGCGCAGGCACACGCAGGCCACGATTTTTCTGGATCGAGACTCTGCATCTGAACTTTATCTTTGAAATATCTCTGTGGCTTGTGTAACCGCCCAGGTGACTCTGTTTGTTAACGAAATTGCTTGTAGTGATACAATAAAAAGTTCCGATAACACGATTTATTCTTGAGGTGTTCTGTGCATGTGGACATCTGAAAACTTTTATAAAGGTTGGTGTTTTGAAGCATTGTTATGCAAACTGGTAGATAGTGTGGTAACTGAGCTAATCTGGAGGTGTTGGATATGGCATATTATGGCAAGACCGAGATAATTCTATGTGATAGTTATCAAGAATTAGGCCGTATTGCGGCTAGTGATGTTGCTAAAACATTGCGAAGAGTCCTTAGTAGTCAAGTTGAAGCCAGAATTATATTTGCGGCGGCTGAAAGTCAGGTTACTTTTCTGGACTCGTTGGCAGTGGAAGCTGGTATTGACTGGAATCGGGTTACTTGCTTTAATATGGATGAATTTTGGGGGCCCGACCTTCCTGTCTCTGTTACATGTAGTTATCAAATCAGTACTCAGCTTTATGACAAGGTGCGGCCCAAGGCGTGTTACGCCCCACTTTACAGCGCGCCGGATCCTGTGATGGAAGCACGGCGATTTGCTGAAGTGTTTCGAAGTCAACTGCCGATTGACATTTTATGCCAAGGTATTGGCAGGTCTGGGCATCTTGCGCTTAATGAGCCAGGTGCAGCATTGCTTGAGGATGTGGAAAGTGTAAGGGTTGTTGATGTATGCGAGGAGTCAACGCATCAACTCATGGATGACCCACAGTTTAAGGTGGCGGCTATGTCGCTCCGAAAAGGTATTACTTTGACAATTCCTTCACTTATGTCTGCTCGGCATCACTTTACGATGGTGCCGCTTGCGACCAAGCGGTCAATAATGAGTAAAGTGCTTCGTCTTCAAGCTGTGAGCCACATGCTGCCAGCTTCTATTATCATGAATTATTCCGGTCGACTATATATGGATCAGGATTCGTATCCCGGCGATTATTTTTTGCGACAATAGCCTAAGAATTTTCAGTTCGGATTTGCTTATTGCACGCCAGATATACGATCAACTTTTTATTGGCCCCGGCGGTTTCCTGAAATATTTTAATAGTATTTATTGTTTGAGGTTGTTAAATTACCCCTAGTGTTACCTGTAGCTTTTGCGAATGTTAATCCGGCACAACTCCTGCGTGATAAGTTAAGTACTCGGTACGCGATTCTTGGGGACGAAATTCCGGATGTTGGCATTTTTGTGGGCGCGATTGCGGCTAAGTCTACCTTGAATGTCTGCCCAAAGATATTTACAATCAGTGTCTTCTTTATTGTGCGGGGATTTGGGCATGTTGCGATGGGTGAGAAAATGTTCGCCTTGTCTCCGCGGTCGGCTTTTATCCCGTCCTTCCAAAAACATTTTAAAATTACGGGCTCCCAAAACTTGCCGCTTGAATATCTCGAATTCGAACTAGTTGTGACACTGCAGGAGGCTATGGATCTTGAAGCTACTGCACACATCCTCCCCTACACAATTGAGTATGTCCACTGTATGACTTATACGGAGGATATCAAAAGTGATAAGTCGGTTAACCGAACCTTAGTGGGCCATAATATCATCCCCCGATTCTGTATGGGTTCAGTGGAATCCACGGGATTTGACGAGGTGCGAGTTCATTCCCACCCTATCTTAGAGCAGTTGTTTTTTGGCCTTGAGAATAATCATTGCGTAATTACGGCGGGTAATGATGAATTTCCTTTCGGCGCCTCAGTACTTTGCCATGTTCCACTGGGGTGCGATCATGGTGTCACAGTTGCCCCTGGGCACAAACTCCATTATTTGTGGATTGATTTTTTCAAGGACAGGGAGGGAGTGGACTACATTGGAAAGATGCACCTGCATTCCCCGATTTAGGATTGACGTTCTAAGTGCGAAAGTGATTGAGTTGAGTTCGTTGGTGAGTCATGGAGTGTGACCAAGTGTTAGTGAGCACAGCAATTCTTGGGTCGCCGTTTGTTATTTTTGTTCTCGGGTGGACTTGGGGCGGTTTAATTACCTGATTGGAATTTACATGATTCAGATTATAGAATGCCTGTTCACTTCATCTTCATAAGTGATTATCTATAATCATTCTTTGTTGGCTGTGGTTGTCGCCGCGGCGCGGGGAGTTGGGGCTGGCTCGGATTTAGTTGCAGCACTTATGCTTGGGTCTAGCCCGTTGAGTTGAGTGGTTTAGAAAGGTATGGCACTGCGGTAGTCTTGATTGCTCATTGCGGCTGGGTACTCTGTAAGGTTGGCTTTTCTCGGCTGGCGCGTTTATTGGTTCGTGCTTAGCTAATCACACTGGTGCGATGGCTTGTTTTGATTATGGCCCTATGAACGGAAGAGCTATTCGGTTATTGAAAAAATTTTAGAAATTAGTTCCAACGAACTTAAAATCTGCTGGTAGATGGGTTTGCGCGCTGGCTAGGTAATCCTAGGATTGGATATGCTTCTTCGATGTCGCGCGGCGCAACTGTAAACATGTCTTAATAATTGACCTAGAGGTTTTTAGTGAATGTGTGCTGGCTACTACGTTTCCCCGGACCAGTGCGCCGCACAGCCCCCAATCGGCATTACCAAATGAAAGCCTACATGCAAAAGCATCTGTCAGTGTCCTCAATCTACGTGGGAGCCACCTATTGATGTTGCAAGGCTAGTGATGCTACCTCGTCGTGGTTTAGGGCGCGAGAGTAGATCCGCACATCGCTAAGCATACCGTCGAAATGCTCGTATGCTCCGAACCCTATTTGTAGCGGTTGGGTGTTTGTGAGGTCCATTCCCGCAGCATGAAAACGGGACGAGGAGGCCACAAGTTTTCCGTCCACATAGTTCCTGAGCACCCCACCATCCTTAATTGCAGCGACGTGCCGCCAACCCGAGGGAAATGTCTGATCCCAAGACGCTACCTTTCCGGATTCGAACGACCAGATATGGCCACTAGGAAGTGTACCTGCAAATAAACGCCCGTCAAATGTTGCCATTGACCAGACGCGGCGCAGCGGAACGACGGCCTGATCTAGGTTAGCGATTAGTGCTAACGAGTTGCACTCCATACGATACACATTGGCCATAGGCAGGCTCCCCCAGTATGCTTTGCCATTGTACTGAGCTCCTGCCATGACCTCCATTTCGTATCCAGCGCGGCCTATAGTTACCCACTCAGTTCCGCCCTCAAAGCGGCACACGTCGCCGTTTGGCCAGGTGCCCACATGGAGCTTGCCTTGGTGGATGACTGAGGAATACGTTTGTAGGGAGCCTGGTGGTGTTCCGCAATTTGACCAAATATCACCCGCGTCTAAGCGACATACTTGGCCGCCATTATTTAAGGAGTACAGATGTCCACGGTAGACGGTCAGACTCATGATGCGCTGATCCAGTAGGCCGGCTTGCGACCACTCCTTGTTGCCTTCGTAGCGAAAGACCCCATTGCGGTAAATTTGCGAGCAGTAAAGGTGCCCGTGAAAAACGGTCAAAGCGGAAGCCATGTCCGCTTGGCCAGTGGCATAGCCATCGGCCATTGGCTCATGTGTTGAGCCTTGCAGGCCTGGATGGCCACAGTCAATCCATGCGCCGTCCTCAGTAATTCGGTAAACAATTCCCCCGGGCTTGAGATTCAACGTCTCGCCTAGTGCGGAGCCCATCAGTTTGTATCTGCCTGTGCCGGCGTAAAGGCTGCCCTCGAACTCGGCAACACTAATAACACCGTTGCATCCGACTGGATTTCCCAAGTCGACCCACTCCTGCCCGCCGTCGTAGCGCCAAAGTCGGCCGACTTGGTCAGAGCTGTGTTCGATCGTGCCAGCGTAGAGATCGCCATGGCTGACGGTGAGAGCCGAGATTTTTACTGCGTTGCCTGGTCGGCCGTGGTCACGCCATACGGTTTCACGGCGGCCGTCGTCGACGCCGAATTGCAGATGACGGTAATTAGATTGGGCCGCAGCAGTGACACCATCGCTGGTAAGGATGTTAAGGTTGTACCCTTTACGAGTAGCGGTATCATATTTTCCGATTATATCGCCGACGATATCAGCATGGGTTCCATCGGTGTGGACCCATGCGGTAAGAGAGAAGTCAGCTGTTCCTGGATGGAGCGCGTTATGGTCGGCGACGGTTAGTGCCGATGTAGCTCCATTGAATCGCGCGGCCGTGTCGGCTTTGATACCCGGCCCGAATTTCCCTAGGTACACATCGGTCGCGATGGTGGCATGGTGTAGTGGAGAATGGTCGAGCAGATCAGCCGTAAGGGGCCAATGGCCGACTAGGTATTCGGAGAGTTGCGTCATAACTAATGGTCTAGTCCTTTAACGGTGTTGTAATAAGGATTGAGGACCGTAATATTCCCATTTAACCGCATCAAATATAATGACCTCGTTCTTACTAATGAATGAAGCGTATTATGAATTGTTTTCGCCCACAATTTAGCTCCAAACATTATAAGTTGATGAAACATTCCTGTAAACTTGATAAATACTTAACTATTAGTAGGTGGACGATCAATTGACCAGTATAGCTCCTACACGGGCGTTCCTACCAAATAATCCTTAGGGTTGCCGGGTCAATTGAATGATCGATTATTTCTAGAGCGTTTGTCAACTCGAGCCGCGCCGGTAGTACGCTGGAAAGTTCATTCCGATGCGCGTTTAAGCTCGAAGATTTGCATGCCTAGTGCGGCACTTAACCAAAACTCGCTCAAAATATTACCAAGTGATTTAAGTTCCGTGCTGTATGTCTCCGGCGAAGAGTCGGCGCGCCAGATTAAGATGCGCGCGCTGCGCCTGGAGAACGGCACCGCTGTGCACGCCGAGAATTTGCTGCTGATGACCGAGACTGGTCTGGA
>Ga0209553_1000534_pt1 | contig 19785 bp, 21 predicted proteins | sample LauGreFBDMM110DN_2_FD_188217 | JGI IMG/M metagenome (GOLD analysis project Ga0209553, IMG submission 188217) | Freshwater lake microbial communities from Lake Michigan, USA - Fa13.BD.MM110.DN (SPAdes) (version 2) | ecosystem: Environmental > Aquatic > Freshwater > Lake | place: Lake Michigan...
TTCTGATCTAAAACTCCGTCTTGATGATCTTCAAGGAATTAGTGCAAGTAGTACTTCTCCTTTCTTCACTTCTGCATCTTTCCTAGCTGAACTTCAGTCTCTTGGTGCCTCGATTGTTGATGGTATAGTGCATTTTGGGGAAGTGATAATTCATAAGCTACGCATAGATCAACTAATTGTTGGTTCCACTGATGCTCCACGAGGTATCACAGTTTACGACAAGGTTACAGGTGATGCGTATTGTATCGAAGTTGTGAATGGTAGAATGCAAAATACTCCAGGTGATTGCGATACTCCAGCTCCTGAAACTGTCACTGAGACCGAAGTTGTTTCAGCTCCAACTCCAACTCCAGCTCCAGAGCCTGAAGCTGTTCCTGAACCAGAACCAACTCCTGAACCAGAACCAACTCCTGAACCAGCTCCAACTCCAGAGCCTGAACCAGCACCTGAGCCTGAACCAACTCCTGAACCAGAACCAACCCCAGAAGTAACTATTTAATTATATAAGTGCTACAATAATTATATGCTTACAATATATATAATCATCGGAATATTAGCTCTTATTATTATTTGGGCTATCGCTTCATATAACGGCTTCGTTACTCTCGTTAACCGCTCAAAAGAGGCTTGGGCTGATATTGATGTACAACTCAAGCGTCGTTATGACCTGATTCCTAACCTTGTGAATACCGTCAAAGGTTATGCTACGCACGAAGCAGCCACTTTTGAGAAAGTAACCGAAGCCAGAAGCAGAGCTATGCAAGCAGGTGGAACTCTTGAAGAAAAGGCAGAAGCAGAAAACATGCTAACCGGTGCACTTAAATCATTGTTTGCTGTTTCTGAAGCGTATCCAGACTTGAAAGCGAACACAAACTTTCTAGAACTTCAGCGTGAGCTTTCTGATACTGAAAACAAGATTCAAGCTGCACGACGTTTTTACAACGGTAATGTTCGTGATCTAAACACCTCAGTTCAGTCTTTCCCATCAAATGTCATCGCTTCATTATTCAAATTCGAACCAAAAGAATTTTTTGAACTAGGAGAGACAGAACAGGCTGCGAAGCAACCCGTTGAAGTGAAGTTCTAATAGTTTCAGTCTGATATGGCTACGCTCTATACTCATCAGTCTTCAAATAATGCTAAAACGTGGCTCCTTATGGCTACGTTTTTGGCTGTTATTGTAGCGCTTGGTTTTGCTGTCAGTCTTGTTTACGACAACCCAAGTATTCTATATTTTGCACTTATATTCAGCGTCATTATGAATATTGGTAGCTTTTGGTTTTCCGACAAGATAGCGCTTTCTTTGGCTGGAGCGAAAGAAATTTCACCAGATCATGACCCAGCGCATCTTGAGTTAAAAAGAATTGTAGACAATTTATCAATCACTGCGGGACTTCCGTCGCCTAGGGTTTATATAATCAATGACCCTGCGCCGAATGCTTTTGCAACAGGTCGCAACAAAGATCATGCTGCTATTGCTGTGACTTCAGGACTATTAAATATAATGGAACGTGCCGAGCTTGAAGGGGTTATCGCTCATGAACTTGCTCATGTTGGGAATAAAGACATCCTTCTTTCGTCTTCAGTTATTGTGCTTGTTGGTTTTGTTTCTATAGTTGCAGATATTTTTTTAAGGAGTATGTGGTTTAGAGGAGGTCGTGATTCCGACAGTAAGGGAGTAAACCCGTTGATGATTTTAGGTATTATTTTTATTGTCCTTTCTCCGATCATTGCCACACTTATTCAGCTTGCAATATCACGTAAAAGGGAATTCTTAGCCGATGCCACTGGTGCGCTCATCACTCGATATCCAGAAGGTCTTGCTTCGGCTCTTGAAAAGATTGGTGGATATAGTGCTCCTATGTCTCATGCATCAAATGCTATGGCACATCTTTACATCTCAAGCCCATTTGGAGGGAAAGCGGGCAAGGGTATGGCTTCGCTTTTCATGACTCATCCGCCGATCGAGAAAAGAATTGCAATTCTTCGTGCATGATGGGCATCTTAGCCGACTTAGCCGACTTAGCCGAAAAAGGGTGAATAAATTGGAATAAAAAAAGTGCGCGACTAAGGTCGCGCGCTAGAGTTTCTGTTGCCTGAGTTAGACAACTCATGCTGGCATATCTTGCATTTTAAACAAAGCGAGTTCTGCGATATTTATCGATGTAAGGGTGGTTTCTTTTGGGTTAACCAAAATATACGCATCCCAATCACCGAGGGTTTTTCCTACCCAACTGCGTCCTTTCCGGTATGCAAGCCATTGGTAACCATCGAGCTTAAATAAGGTCATTTCGTAGGATCCAGCAGGGATCTCGACTTTTTCTAAAGCTCCAGTCCCAACAACGGTGGCTATTATGTTTTTTTTAATAGAGAACCTGAATGTATTCATTGTCTTCCTTTCATATAAGGTTATGGTATTTTCTGTGCACACGCTACCATAAACCCTAAAAAAACCAAATATTTGATGGTCTTCTTCCTTGATGGGCATCTTAGCCGTATGCTAAGATGCCCATCAAGGATCATGGAAGATTCGCATAGTGGTCGAGTGCACCACCTTGGAAAGGTGGCAAGGGGGAAACCTCTTCGAGGGTCCGAATCCCTCATCTTCCGCAAAAATTTATCGGTCATGCTACAATAACCCCATGAACTCAGTCGTCAAAAAAATCGGCTACTTATTTATTTTTGTTATTATTGCTGTTATTATTTGGCAACTTGTTATTCCTTTTACGAAAAGTCTCAAAAAGGGAGTACTGTATAAAAAAATTGAAATTGAGTCTGTATCAACTGACCCACAACCTCTAAATATTGCTATCGGTACTACCACTCTTTCAGTCACGTTGGCAATTACTGAAGCCGAAAGGTCGCAGGGTCTGGGAGAAAAAAAGTTCCTAGATGACAACGAAGGCCTCTTATTTGTTTTTCCAAAATCTGGGTACTATACAATTTGGATGAAAAGCATGTTTTTTTCTATAGATGTAGCGTGGCTCGATGATCAATTCAATATTATAGAAATACAAAGCGATATCTCACCTTCGTCCTACCCAGAATCATTCAGCCCCCAACAGTCAGCACGTTATATTTTAGAGGTAAATTCAGGTTTTTTTGCCTCTAACGGTATCACCCCAGGAATGGGTCTAATTTCAGTAGATGAAAGCAAGTCTTTGTAGTATACTTTTGTAATATTATGGAAAAAAAAATAAACACAATTGCGTCATATATTTTTATTAGTCTCATTTTTATCATTCCACTTGTTTTCTCAGTTTCAGCCCTTATTTCCTTTCAGTTTTCAAAAATAATCCCGTTTTTTATTGCTATTTTTGTAGTAGCGTTTCTTTATATCATTTTTATTTTTAATGAAGGAAAAATAGCTATTCCTTGGCACTGGTTTTTTGCAGCTAGTGCTTTTGTGCCTCTTATGTACTTTGTTTCTGCCATAACATCCACAAATACAACTGGATCACTTTTGGGAACGGGTGCAGAGCTCGCCACAGCAAGCACGATAGGTGGCTTGTTTATATTTATGTATCTTGTTTCTTTCTTCATGCGCTCAAAGGGTAAAACATTAGTTTCGTATCTTACTTTTGCCGCGGTTTTTGTTTTAATTTCACTTTTCCACACTCTTCGTTTTATTTTGGGTGCAGATTTCCTCTCATTCGGTGTTTTCAACTCCATCATCTCAAATACCTTAGGAAGTTTTACAGACCTAGCTATTTTTTCAGGAGTAGCGTTAATACTTTCTCTTACTTCTATTGAGTTTTTAAGAATAGGGAAAACCATTCGATTTATCAGTTATTTAGTGCTTGGCTTATCTCTTGTGGTGCTAGCTGCCACCAATTTCCCATTATTTATTTTTGGTGTTGATCCAAAAAGCTCTTTATCCCTGTTTACCTTAATTGGTATTTTTGCTCTTATTTTCTTTGTCTATTTTGTTTCTTCTACATATGGAACAAAAGAAAAAGAAACTGGCTTAGGAAGAAGGATCCCATATGCTTCACTTGTTGTTTTGGTAATAAGCCTTTTGTTTACACTCGGTGGGTCAACTCTACAGAACGCCGTATCCTCATTTCTTAAGGTTGGACAAACTTCAGAAGCCCGATTACTTTGGACGCCAACGTACAATCTTTCTGTTGCAACCCTTAAGGATCTTCCTCTTCGAACATTTGTCGGATACGGACCTGAACAGTTTTCGTATAAATGGATGCTCAGTAAGCCTGTCGATATAAATAACAGCGTTCTTTGGAATACTCCATTTTCTCAGGGAACTGGGTTCATTGTTTCTACTATTGTAACTGTAGGTATTCTAGGATTTCTTGGTTGGTTAGCATTTCTTTTGCTAATTCTGTGGCTCGGTATCCGCGCACTTTTTGCTAAAAATAAGGACCCATTTTCTCAATATATCCTCGCTTCATCTTTTCTAGTTTCTGTTTATTTGTGGATCACTTTGGTTGTATATGCCCCAAACATCACAACTTTTATAATCACTTTCTTCTTCACTGGTCTATTTTTGGCTTCATTGTTTAGAGAAAAATTATTAGAGGAAAAAGTGGTAGTTTTTGACAAGAGTAAAGGCAAAAGTTTTGTTTTTATCCTCGGACTTATATTAACTCTTCTTCTTCTTTTATTGTGGGGATATAAATTAGGCGAGAGATTTGTAGCTTCAACATATGTAGGAAAAACAAATATTGCTCTCTCTCGTGCGCAATCCATGGAGGATGTAGAAAAAGCAAAGGTGTTTCTAATAAGCGCCAGATCACTTGCGAACCAAGGTCTATACTCACAGGCTCTTGCTCTAATTACTCTTTCTCAGGTGAATACTATTCTAAACGACAATAAGACTCCTGATGAGACACTTCGTCAGCAATTTCAGTCAACATACCAAAGCGCTGTATCTTATGCACAAAATACCATAGTAAATAATCCTAATTCATTTGATGCATACATTACTTATGGAAACGTTCTGGGGACAGCGGTACCTCTTGGTTTTGAGGGTTACTATGAGGAGGCAAAAAATGCTTATGCAGAAGCAGGAAAGCTTAACCCAAAGAGCCCTCTTGTCCCATTCCTTATTGCAAAATTAGAGGCCGATAATAAAAATATGGATGAAGCAAAGAATAAGATCGGTGAAGCACTAACTCTTAAGTCAAATTATGTCGACGCTATTGTCCTTCTTGGTCGTATCCAGGCAGGGGAAGGTAAAAAAGATGATGCCATTGTCTCACTTACAGTTGCCCTTAGCATTAATCCAGAAAATCAAAACATCCAAACTATGATTGATTCTCTTAAGAATATTAAGACCGTTACTCCTTCTGCTACTTCTACCCCAAGTAAAGATAACTAATTAGTAATATGGTACGGAAATTCTTCTCAGTTATCGAAAGGGAAATAAGTGGTGTTCACAATGCGGCATATCTTTTAGGATTTTTTGCTTTACTGTCACAGTGTCTGGCTTTGGTGCGTGATAAATTATTGGCACATCAGTATGGAGCAAGTATTACTCTCGATATATATTATTCCGCTTTTCGTATTCCTGATTTTATTTTTGCTACTGTTGCTTCGCTTGTTTCGATTTCTGTTTTGATTCCTTTTCTTGCAAAATTATTTGAGAAAGACGACGAAGGTCAAAAAAAAGCCAAGGATTTCATCAACACTGTCTTTACAGGATACTCACTTATCATGGTGGCAGTGTCAGCGATAGCTTTTTTTCTAATACCATATCTTTCTAATCTGATAATGCCGAACCTCTCTCCTGACATGAAAGCGGAGCTCATTCTTCTTTCCAGAATACTACTTCTTCAACCGATTGCCCTTGGTTTTTCAAATCTTCTCGGTTCAATCACTCAAGTTACGCGTAGATTCTTTTTATATGCTTTGAGTCCGTTGTTTTATAATATGTCGATTATTGCGGGTATTGTATTCCTTGCGCCTACGTGGGGAGTAAAGGGTATTGTTTGGGGAGTAGTGGCGGGAAGTGTTCTTCATTTTGGAATTCAGATTCCTTATATTGCAGGTCTTCGTTTACTACCAACTTTTTCATTTCGTGCCAAGTGGAAGGATCTTGTTGAGGTTATGAAGATGTCTCTTCCTCGGACCCTAACTCTTTCTCTTTTTAGTCTTGAACTTATATTTATCACCTTTTATGCATCTACAATGCCAGAAGGTTCAATATCTATATTTAATTTTGCCCTCAACCTTCAGTCTGTGCCATTTGCAATTATTGGCGTAAGTTATTCTCTCGCCGCTTTTCCTACTTTGAGCCGGCTTTTTTCAAGTGGAGAAAGAAAAAAGTTTGTAGAACAGGTAGAAGTTTCTGCTCGGCATATTATCTTTTGGGCCCTTCCTGTCACCGCTCTTTTTATCGTTCTTCGTGCGCAGATTGTCCGTACTATTCTTGGTTCAGGTTCTTTTAATTGGGATGATACAAGACTTACGGCAGCATGCCTCTCACTTTTTGTTGTCTCTTTGGTGGCGCAAAGTATCAGACTTCTTTTTGTCAGAGCGTACTATGCAGCGGGGAATACACGTAAGCCTCTAATTATTAATGTTATTTTTTCCTTAGTTACTATTTCTTTACCATTTCTACTTATTCTTTTATGGCGAAGTACTCCATTCTTTTCTAATTTTATGGAAATTCTTTTTAAAGTTGAGGATATTCCGGGAGCAATCGTGCTCATGTTACCACTTGGTTTTTCTATTGGTTCTTTAGGAAATATGTTGGTGCTTTGGTTCTCTTTCAGAAAGGATTTCGAGGGAGCGCTCGACAAGGCAGTCGTCACTTTCTTCCACGCTTTGAGTACCGCTGTTATTACTGGTTTTGTCGCATATCTTTCCCTCGGTGCTTTGACACGGTTTTGGGATATCACAACTTTCTTTGGGATTTTCTTTCAAGGCTTTGTTGCAGGATTGATGGGCATCTTAGCCGGCGTAGGTATTCTCTCTTTACTTAAGAACCCAGAGCTTAAAGAGGTGCTCGCTATCATCCCTCGCAAAGTGTTCCGTGAAAAAGACGTCGTCCTCGACGAAATCGCTAAAATTGACTAGGACTAGATGGGCATCTTAGCCGATTTTTCTTAGCCAGCAGTCGATTTCATCACCAGTTCCAGTTGATTTTTTCTTCGGTTTTATTTTAGGTTGTCTATTATAAGATAACCGCATGGTAAACAATCGAGATTACAAACAGTTCATCAAGGGCGGTATTTATCATATTTATAACAGAGGAAACGACAAGATAAATATTTTTAACGATCATGAGGATTATCACTTTTTTATGCTAAGGCTTAATCAAAATTTGGGTAAGGCACCAGTTAGAGCTTCAAGAAGCGGTGGTTATACAATAAAAGTTTTACCGTCGGAGGCATTTAAACTCATTAGCTTTTGTTTAATGCCAAACCATTTCCATCTATTATTAGAACAAAAGAGTGACATTCCCATCTCTAGGCTCTTGTCTAAAATTTGCACCAGCTATTCAAAGTATTTTAATAAAAAACATGTACGGGTGGGAACTTTGTTTCAGGATCAATTTAAGGCCGTTAGAATAAAGACCGATGAACAATTATTGTTAATAATGGAATATATTCGTGATAACCCATTCAAGGCAGGACTAGTCAAAGAATTCGAGAGCTATCCATACGCTGGTCATTGTTCTCATAATAATCATAATAATCATAATTTTTACAACACACATGAAGTGGTGCCTCTCCTATAAATCTGCTAAGATGCCCATCATGTCAGACAACCTCTCCCATATAAGAAATTTCAGCATCATTGCCCATATAGACCATGGGAAGTCTACTTTGGCGGATAGAATGCTCGAGATCACAGACACCATCCCGGAACGTAAAATGCAGGCACAGGTGCTCGACAGTATGGAGCTGGAGCGTGAAAAGGGAATTACCATCAAGATGCGCCCTGTGCGTATGGAACACTCTTTGAATGGGCAGAATTACATTTTGAACCTCATCGACACTCCAGGCCATATCGACTTTTTCTACGAAGTGTCACGCGCCCTCAAGGCAGTGGAGGGATGTATTCTTTTGGTTGATTCTACCCAAGGCGTACAGGCACAGACTCTCACAACTCTCGGTATGGCACGCGAGGCGGGACTCGTCATCATCCCTGTCCTTTCGAAGGTAGATTCACCTCTTGCTCGTATCAAGGATATCAAACAGGAAGTGGTCACGCTTCTTGGCTGTAAGGAAGAAGAGATTTTTGAAACTTCAGGAAAGACCGGGGCAGGGGTCAAGGATCTTTTAGATGCAATTATCTCACGCGTGCCATGCCCCGTATCAGAATTCAAAGACACAACTTCTTCACGTTCACTTATTTTTGATTTTCAATATTCAAATCATAAAGGCGTTATAGTGTACGTCCGTGTTTTGGATGGAGCCATCACAAAAAATACCCCACTTCTTTTTTCTGTTGCGGATGAAAAATTCACAGCTCTTGAAGTCGGGGTGTTCATGCCAGACGAAGAACCTAGGGATGTAATTGTTGCGGGAGAGATTGGGTATATTGTGACTGGTATTAAAAAACCGGGTATTGCATCCGTTGGAGATACAGTCACACATCTCAAGAACCCACTACCTCCACTCCATGGATATATGACACCTTCTCCTGTGGTGTGGGCATCTATATATCCAGAGGATGCCGGAGATTTTGAACTGCTTCGTCAGGCTCTCGGAAAACTCCGTCTCTCGGATTCATCTTTTACATACGAAGAAGAATCATCCGGTTCACTTGGTCGCGGTTTTCGTTGCGGTTTCCTCGGTCTTCTTCATCTTGAAATCATCACTGAGCGTTTGAAACGAGAGTTCCGACTGAATCTTGTGATTGCATCTCCATCCATTACCTATGAGGTACATTTCAAGAATGGAAAAAAAGAGATGATATATTCTCCAGCGCTTTTTCCAGATCATGGAAACTACGAAGAGGTCTTTGAACCATGGATCAACTGTAAGCTCATGAGTCCTGGTACATATATCGGAGGTATCCTGCAGTTATTGTATGAACATGAAGGTGAGGTGGGGGATTCAGAGACTTTTGGAGACGGCCGAACTACCATTTCAGTACGAATGCCACTTCGAGAACTGATGCGCAATTTTTTTGACGAACTAAAGAGTGTGTCGTCTGGTTATGCTTCACTTTCTTATGAATTTGATGGTATGAGAAAGGCCGATGTGACCCGTATGGATATCCTTATAGCAGAGGAGCCGGTAGAAGCATTTTGTCGTGTGGTGGCCGTCAGAAGGGCTCAGGAAGAGGCTGAGAAGGCTGTAACACGCTTGCACAGTATTTTGCCTCGTCAGATGTTTACCACAAAGATTCAGGCCAAAGCATTGGGAAGAATCCTATCTTCAGAAACCCTGTCTGCCTTCATGAAAGACGTGACCCAGCACATGTACGGAGGAGATATTACCCGAAAAATGAAGCTCCGCGAGAAACAGAAAAAAGGAAAGAAAAAGATGGAGGCAAGAGGGCGTGGAAATGTGAATATTCCTCACGAGACGTTCCTGAAAATGATGAAAGGTAATTGATGGGCATCTTAGCCGATTCAACTGATATCAGGAAACAAAAGCTTTATGATTTTTCGGCTAAGACCGGCTAAGATGCCCATCTCTACAGCTCTACTGTTGTAGCGCAGGAATAAAGAAAAGGATCATTGAGAGTGCGACAAGCACGCAGATCATGGACCATACAAACTGGAAAAGTTTCTTATTTTTTGGGTGGAATAACATGCTATATTATTAACATATATATGAAGGATGTTCAACCACCAAAAAAGAAACCTCAGACTAGAAGACTTTATTCAAAACCAGTGCTTATAGGGCTGGCTATATTAATCGTCCTTACTGCCAAGGGAACATGGGGTGTATACCAAAAGGAAATTGAGAGTCGCAAGAATGTAGCTATGGTAATGTCTGAGCTTGAAAGTTTGGAAAAACGTAAGGCTTTCTTAGATGCTGAAACCGAAAAGCTTAATTCTTTAGAAGGAAAGGAAGAGTTGATTCGTCAAAAGTACCAGGTTTCAAAAGATGGAGAGAGCGTGCTTGTGGTTGTAGATAAGCCACTTCCTGTGGTGGATGATGAGGGTGATAAGAACTTTTTCTCAAAAATGTGGCATAGCGTAAGCGGGATTTTCAAAGGAGGCGAATAATGCTAAACTGTCCGCATATGAAAAACGTAACAATTTATAGCACCCCAAACTGTACTTATTGCAAGATGACCAAGGATTTTTTGAATGAACACAAAATTGCTTTTACCGAATACGACGTAGCGGCCGATGCAGCCAAAAGGGCAGAGATGGTAGAAAGGAGCGACCAAATGGGCGTCCCTGTAACTGTTATCGATGATAGCGTTATCATTGGTTTTGATAAGGGAGCACTAAGTCAGATTCTGGGTATTACTGCATAGTTACCCACGCCGCCGTAGTTCAATGGATTAGAACAAGATACTCCTAATTTCTAGATGCAGGTTCGATTCCTGCCGGTGGCACACTTCATGAAAAACTACGAACTAATAGATTCAGGAGATAGTGAAAAACTCGAAAGATTCGGGGATTTTGTGTTGCGCCGTCCTGATCCACAGGCTCTGTATCCTAAGCATTTGGGTACTTCCGAGTGGGATAAAGCTGATGCACTTTTTGAAACTCACACAGGAAAAGGAAAGTGGCGAACTAAAGAAGAAGCGGAGACAAGAGGAATTCTTCAGAATTGGGTCACAGCATTTGATGATCTTTCTTTTTCTACAACTCTCGGTACTTTCAAGCACGTTGGAGTTTTTCCTGAACAGGTAACAAACTGGAAGTGGTTGAAGGAGACAACAGTAGAGGCTTTAAAAACTCGCCCAAAGGTATCTGTGCTTAATCTTTTTGCATACACAGGAGGATCTACACTTGCTTGCGCATCTGCCGGTGCGGAGGTTGTGCATGTCGACGCTTCGCAAGGAATTGTAGATGTCGCGTTCAAAAATGCCGAAATTTCCGGATTAAAAGAAAAGCCTATTCGTTGGATTGTAGATGATGTAAAAAAGTTTGTGGCACGAGAGATAAAACGCGGAAATTATTATCAGGGTATCATCATGGATCCCCCATCATATGGTCACGGACCTAAGAAAGAGATTTGGAATATTGAGGAGCACCTTCTCCCACTCATTGAAGATGTAAAAAAGTTGCTTGCACCTGATGCTGTATTTTTTCTCATCAACGGATACACTTCAGGATATTCTCCAATTGCATACGGAAACACCCTACTTTCTTTGGAGAAAAAAGGTGGAAAGGTTGAGACAGGTGAACTTTTAATTCAGGAGAAAGACGGAGGTCGAAGCCTTCCAGCCGGTCTTTTTGCACGTTGGCGAGCTCTCTAGTTTTTTTGCTTATTATTTGCTATATTCATCTTACGTATGGACCCTGAAATTAAGGAACTGTTGGAGCAAAACCTCGCTTTAAATGAGGAAAATAACCGACTTTTACGTGGCCTCCGAAGTGCAAATAGAATTGCTTTCGTTTGGAGAGTTATATACATAGGTATATTCCTCGGAGGAGCAGCTGTAGCCTTTACATTTCTTCGTCCATACTATGAAGGCGTCAAAACAACCTACGATTCCATTGTAAAAACTCAGACACAGATAAACCAAGGAATTGGAGGGTTGTTTAAGAAGTAAATATTTATGCCGAGGTAGCTCAGTTGGTAGAGCATACGCCTGAAGAGCGTGGGGTCACCAGTTCAAATCTGGTCCTCGGCACCCGTATTGTGTATTATTATTCTATGATGTTTTTCAAGAAAAATAAGAGGGGGGGGTTCACTCTCATTGAGCTTCTGGTGGTCATATCAATTATTGGGTTACTTTCCAGTATTATACTTTCTAGTATTAATGAAGCTCGTGATAAGGCTAAATATACTGCACTAGTACAAAATATATACGAACTACAAAAAGCAGTCGAGATTTATTATTCTAATAATGGATATTACCCAGGAGGTCCAGAAGGATATGAGAATGATGTGCAGGTATTTTCACAACATTTTATAGGTAAGACTCCAGATGTTGACTTAGATTTGTTAACTTATATGACTCCACTTTTTATTCCTGGCTACTTAGCAAAATTTCCTAGTCATATTTATCCAGGAGGACTTTATTATTTAAATATGGACTTTGTAGAAGATATTCGTTATGAAAATGATAATATACAAATTTTTTGTGGATCAAAACCAGTTAAAGGTTATTTGATAGAATATTATGATGAGTCAGGACGAGGGGATCTTTCTTTACCCCATGAATTTGTTAATGACATGGAAGCACAAGATAGCTACTGCCTTACTGGAAACTAGTTTCCCAAAGACTTCATCACTCGCAACTTTGTCTGCTTTCCTTTGTCTACTTTAGGAAGTTTTATAGTAAGCATCCCTAGGTTTTCATTCGCTTCAGCACCATCTATATCTACTTCATTTGGAAGCATGACAGTACGAGTAAAAGCTCCCCAATAGAGCTCTTTGTGGAAATAGTCTTCTTCTTGGATGTTGCGCTCTTCTTCACGCTTTCCTTTAATGGTAACCATGTCTCTGGATATAGAGATATCGAGATCTTCACGCTTCACGCCCGCAACAAGGGTCTTAATAATAATATGAGTAGCAGTCTGAAATACATCCACGGTCAACTGTCCTTCGTGTGGTTCATCTACGCTCCAGTCAGTAACAGAGGTTTCTGATCCATCTTTAACTTTTAGTTGAGTAGTTGGCTCGGACTCATCCTCGAACTCGTCTTCCATATGCATACCTCCTGTAAGTTTTTCAAAAAATGTTTTTTTCTTCATATATTTTGTATGTTGGGGTTAGTGATATTTTTAACTTTTTCGATGATCACGATGAGCACTATGATAAGAAGCCAGACGCTCGCGAAAACTAAAAAGGTCTGAACACCGCTCCCATTCAGTATAAAGAAATTAAAGACTGTGTGCAATACTGTTGCTGCAATAAGTCCAGCTAAAGCATACTCTTGTTTCAGATAAGTTTTTTTGAAGAAAGAAAAAGCGATAAATACGCCGATAATAGCTGATGTAAGTGTGTGAAGAAGTGTTGCTCCAATAAAACGCATTCCACCTGTCATAACACTTGTGATTATATCTCCGTTCATGATTGGTGACACTAAGTAAATTGTATTTTCGAAGGCTGAGAAGCCAAGAGCAACTGTCATCATATAAATAACCGCATCAATAGGGTGGATTTCAAAGCGGGTGCGCAACGCAACATACCAACAAACAGCAAGCTTTAATGCTTCTTCAATAAAAGCCCATAAGGTTAGTGTCTGAAGGCTACCCTCATGAAATAAAAGTGTAACAAAATACTCCAAAGGGAAGACGATGATAGTGCTTAGCATTCCTGCAATAAAACAAGCGAGAATCACTCGGGGTGGTTCGGGATTATCGTGGGCTTCGCGAAGCCAAAAGATAAGCCAAATAAGGCAGGGGATGATGCCACCTATTGATGCGTATGTAATGATTTGTAAAATACTCATTTGTATAAAGGAATCAGCTAACCGGCCACTTTTCTATCAAAAGTAAACTTTTTTTATTCATCGACTGCCATATTTCTTCTGTGATGAATGGCATGAAGGGGTGGAGAAGTTTGAGGCAGGTCTCGAGAGTTGTAAGTAACATTTTTTGAGTAGAAATCTTTTTTTCTTCATCCTCTCCGCTTAAGATGACTTTACTTTCTTCGATGATCACATCCGCAAACGTATGCCATATATAATGATACAGTTTTTCTCCCGCTAGGTGAAGTCGGAATGAGTCGATATCCTCTGTAATTTCTTTCGCAATTACATAGATGGGCATCTTAGCCGATTCGACAGCCTCAGCTGGCGATGCCGATTCGGCAGACTCAGGCATACCCTCGGTCGAAGAAAGCACAAACCGTGTAATATTCCACAACTTATTCGCAAACTTCTGGTATGCCTTTATTTTTTCTTCAGACATTTTGCTGTCTGCTCCAGGTTGAGTGCCAATAATTTGTGACATACGAAGAGCATCTGTGCCGTATTTTGCACCCATATCCATAGGATCAATATTGTTTCCAAGAGACTTACTAATCTTGCGACCCTTTTCATCACGAACAAGACCGTGGAAGTACGCAGATTTAAAAGGAACTTCTCCGAGAACGTACTCCGACATGAGAATCATGCGGGCAACCCAAAAGAAAACAAGGTCGCTACCTGTTTCAAGGAGTGTTGTGGGGTGATATGTGGCAAGGTCTGCAGTTTTTTCTGGCCATCCAAGCGTGGAGAAAGTCCAAAGCCCAGAAGAGAACCAAGTATCGAGAGTGTCGTGGTCTTGTTCCCACCCTTCGCCTTCAGGAGCTTCTGTTCCCACGTACATCTCTGGTTCTTGGCTATCTCGGCCATCTCGTGTATCTCGGGTATCTCGGCTAAGTCGGCTAAGATGCCCATCTAGTCGGTACCAAACAGGGATACGATGTCCAAACCATATCTGACGAGAAATACACCAGTCACGCAAATTTTTAATCCACTGTTGGTATATATTTTGAAAGCGTTCAGGAATAAATTCTACAGGCGCTTCGAGCATTAGTTCCTTGAGGGTTTTATTTCCACGTTCAGCAATTGGCTTGTTAACATCGATAAACCACTGCAATTTTGGAAGTGGCTCGATAATTGCTCCAGATCGCTCGGCAGTACTTACGTTCTGTTTTACAGCTTCCTCTTTTTCAATAAGCCCAGCATCCTTCAAAAGTTCAGCCACTTTCTTTCGAGCCTCGGCAACTTTCGCCCCCATTACCCCCTCTGGTCCGGCTGTCATTTTTCCATATTCATCTATGATCTGTTTTCCAACAAGACTGTGACGTTCTGCAATCTCATAATCCACCATGCTGTGACAAGGTGTGACACCAAGAGCTCCTGTTCCAAAATCTTTGTCTACTTCATGATCTGCAATTATTTGTATTTCAATCGGCTCACCAAGAAAATCTGTTTTAAATGTCTGTCCTATGTATTGTGTATATCGTTCGTCCTCAGGGTGCACAGCAACAGCACTATCACCAAATTTTGTTTCGGGACGAGTGGTGGAGATAGAGATGGGGAAATCTTTTGAATACTTGAAGGTGTACATGACCGCATCGCGTTCTTCATAAACAATTTCATCATCAGAAATAGTCGTCTGTCCTTTTGGATCCCAGTTGATTACACGATTCTTGCGGTAAATTAGGCCGTCATCGTACATCTTTTTGAAAACAGTACGAACGGCGACGGTGCGTTTTTCATCGAGAGTGTATGCTTCGCGCGACCAATCTAGAGAAGAACCAAGAGCACGGAGCTGTTTTCGAATATTTGTTTTACTGTCTTCAGCAAAAGCGTTTACTTTTTCGAGGAAGGCGTCGCGACCAAGATCGTGCCGGCGTTTACCTTCTTCTTTATCTAATTTTTTTTCTACTACGGTTTGTGTGGCGATGGCAGCGTGGTCTGTACCTGGAATCCAAAGAGTTCGTAGTCCTGCCATGCGATTTTTGCGAACATATATATCTTGGATGGTGCACATCATCGAAGAACCAAGGTGAAGAATGCCCGTCACGTTTGGCGGTGGCAAAACCATGCTGAAGGTAGGAGCGTCGGGCGCAGTGATGCCTTTTTCAATACATATGTCAGGGTTAAAAAAACCACTCTCCTCCCACATTTTATATATGGCGGACTCGGTCTCGACGGGGTTGTAGGGCTTGAGGAATTTGTCGTTCATGAAGGCTATTTTAGCAGAAATCAGTTAAAACGGCTAAGTCGGCTAAGATCGGCTAAGATGCCCATCAAGTCAGAGATAGATTTCCTTTGGCGGATAGGTCTTCAGGGGCTCTATTACCCTCTAGAAAGCGCATATATCCAGCTAGGCCTATCATCAGAGCATTAATCAGTTCGAAGTAGTGGGTCTGGAAGAAGGAGTTTTAGTTCGGCATATTTTTCTGCATGTTCGCTAAAACTTTTACGAATGTATTCATTCGAAATTACACCACCACCGATTATGAGAGTTTTGATGTTGTATTCATCGATAGCCCGAAATGTTTTCGCAATCAACACTTCTGTAACAGCATCTTCAAATTCTTTTGCTACTATTTGCGGGGATTCAGGATATGGGATGTGGCTTCCAGAATCTTTTTTTAGACTGTAGAGCACTGCTGTTTTAATACCAGAAAAAGAAAAATCAAAATCCTTACTGTTTATCATCGGCCGAGGCAGAATATATTCGGGAGTAGAGGTCTGTGTCTTTCGAGAAAGCTCGTCTCTTTGTAGTTCAGCAAGTCTAGAAATCTGTGGTCCTCCAGGATATGGTAGGTCGAGCATGCGAGCTACTTTGTCGAAGGCTTCACCGACTGCATCATCACGTGTTTGACCGATCACTTCATATTGAAGAAAGTCTCGCATGAGAACTAGCTCGGTGTGACCTCCTGATATCAAAAGAGCTAGAGCGGGGAAGGAAATCTTTTGTGGAAGAACAGACAGAATATGCCCCTCCATGTGGTTCACTGGGATAAGTGGAATGTTGTATACAAAAGAAAGAGCTTTTGCAAAAATAATGCCCATCCAAAGAGCTGGTTCAAGACCTGGGCCCTGAGTTACCGCGATAGCGTCAATGTCTGGCTTGGTAAGATTTGTGAAATATGCGATAAAATTATTTTTAAATTCTTCTTCACGGCCGAATATTTCTGATAGTTTTTCTACACCAATATTTGTTTTTTTATCGCTCGTCTGCTCAATCACTGTCTCTGGAAAAGCACTCACAATTGCTTGTTTGAAAAGTGGAATTAAATTCTTTGCATGCTCGCGCTTGGCGAGCATCGGTACAACACCTCCGAATTGTTCATGTGAACCGATTTGTGAATGTAGGGAATTACCGAGCACCTTGAAAGAGAAGGTGTCGGTTCGAGGATCACCAGAGCATTCAAGTATAGCGACAGCTGTTTCGTCGCATGATGTTTCGATTGAGAGAATTTTCATGTTGTGTGCGCGATACAGGATTCGAACCTGTGACATCCACAACGTCAATGTGGCGCTCTACCAACTGAGCTAACCGCGCGCATATCTGACCATGCCAGACATGGTCATGGTGACTCTATCAAAACTCATACTCTTTTCCAAGTTCCATCGGAACAAAATCAATACCAGCTTCAGCGAGTTTTAGAGCGGGGAGACGTTTTGTGATGCCATCGCGTCGTACAAGATTGCCATCGTGGACAGGGAAGGCAACTCGAGGCTTCACCGCAAGAACGTACTCAATAGATTGAGAAATATTGGCCCAAGGAGCTGTAACAGGGAAGGCTAGGATGTCCACGGGAACTTTTCGAGGAACATGGAACTCGTCACCTGGATAAAAGATCTTTCGACCAAACATGTACCCGGTGTTCTGTACTTGTTCATAGTCTTTATATATCGGTGCATGTGCACTGCCGTGACCGTAGACTTCAACACCGTTCAAAAGAATACTTTCTCCGTCTTCTATACAAAGATATGAGATGTCTTCTTTGGCAAGAAGAGATCCAACAGATTTGTTTGTGATGATCTGCGCTTTCGGGTTGTTCAAAAGTACGTTTTTAACGGACTCAATATGAAAGTGGTCCGTGTGTTCGTGAGTGATGACAATAGCATCAATGTTTGTCACAGTGTCTTGTTCGGTGCTGTAGTTTCCAGGATCAGTAAGGAAGCGTACCCCGTCTATTTCGATAATAAGGCAACAGTGGCCAAGTTTTGTGATTTTCATGTTTATAGTATAGCAAAAATAAGAAACTAATTACCAGTTATACAATATCCAATCGTTTCAGCATTACGCCCTGATTTTGCCAGAATGGGTAATACTCCAGTTGTGTAGGACCCGATTGTATATATCAAAAAACCATTTATAAGTTTACCTCCGCATTTATATGGTTGATCACCTATTGGGTACGGAACAGAATAAGTATTATACTCATCAGGGTTTAAAAAATTTAAGCTAGTTACCCCCGCAGGGAATCCAGAAAATTTTGGTAAAGATGGTAAATATTTTGGAATAAAAGCAGGAGAGATAGCTGGAGCAGATAACTGTGACGTCATGTTATCAGAGGTGCTAGTTATAACTCCAACCATATAGCTAGTTAATTCGTATGGATAGTAACCAGTATCGGTTTTATAAAGTTCTAAAGCTGTCTGAAATGATAGCATGTTGCTAGCGAAGGCTCGTGTTTTTGCCTTATCTCTAGCAGAGTTTAGAGAAGCAAGTATGACGCTCGAGAGCAAGGTAATTAGTGAAATAACCACAATTAGTTCGATAAGGGTGAAGCCTGTATTTTTTTGTGCTTTGTATAATTTCATATTTTTATAACTAGCTTATTTCAGATAAATAATATCATCTAAAAACTTGCTATACAATATCCAACTTTTTCTTTTCTTGAACAAATAATAGTATGACTATTGCTATGATAGTTAAAATTGCAGAAAAATAAAAGGGGGCTGTAATACCTATTCTGTCCCATAAGAGGCCTGCGACTAAAGATGCGGGTAGGGCCGCGAGGCCCGTAACCATTTGAAAACTACCAATTGTACTTGCTCGAAGCTCAGGTACAGCTAGTTCGGATACTAAAGCTTTCTGTGTAGGCCCAATCGCGCCAAGGTGAAGTCCATACAGTAGGAAGCCTATAATAATGCCTGGTAAATTATGAAAATATATAAAAACAAAGCAGGCCGCCAGCCAAAAAATAAAGGAAAGTATGAGTACTGGTTTCCGATTAATTCTATCGGCTAATTTTCCGAATGGTAAAGATACGGCCGATGCTACTACGTTATAAAATAAAAATAATACAGGTATTACAACGACAGTAAAACCAAATTGCTGAGCGTAAATAAGTAAAAATGAATAACTGAATGATGACAATGCAAAAATTGTACTGAGAAGTATGTAGAGTTTTAAATCACGATGAAAATCCTTGAATGTAATCCCTTTAAATATTTTTTTATCACTCTTAACCTCTTTAATAGTACGAAAAATAAGGAATGCTCCGATAAGGGATGGAATCGCTGCAAATATAAAAATATTTTGGTAACCAAGATGCTTAAAAAATAAAATGGTGAAGATCACACCACTAACTGCTCCTAGGTTATCCATCATATGTAAGTAGCCAAAATTGGTGGCCCTGTCTTGATCGGTGGATATATCTGCAATAATGGCATCCCTTGGAGCACCGCGCATTTTGCCCGAACGATCTAATATTCGAAAAGGTATAATATATTGCCATGTTGGTGAAAGGGCATAACCTATGCGAGACAAACCCGCAAAAACATAACCTAGCCAGATAAAAATCTTATACTTACCTTTTTTGTCGGCTATATATCCTGATATTGCCTGAGAAATGGAAACAATAGCATCACCAAGACCGTCAATAAAACCTATAATTGCCATATTTGCTCCGAGCACTGAGGTTAGAAATATAGGCCAGAGGGGAAAAATAATATTCGAGCCAAAATCATTTAGAAATGATGCCCACCCGAATATATGTAATGTCTTTTTTGATTTATTTTTTTGCATTTTAAAATGTGATCACTGGTTGATAATAATTTGCGTATACTCCATAAAAAATAAGTTCTAGACCAATAAGACCAGCAACTATATATTTTATATTATTTGATATTTGAACAGGCTTAAACATTATAGATTTTTTGTGGATATACCATTCAGTGATTGTAATTACTACAATTAGCCAAAGGAGTCCTACAAAGTAACCTCCGATTATATCGCTTAAAAAGTGAACACCTAGATACAATCGACTCAACCCA
>Ga0209553_1000535_pt1 | contig 19741 bp, 17 predicted proteins | sample LauGreFBDMM110DN_2_FD_188217 | JGI IMG/M metagenome (GOLD analysis project Ga0209553, IMG submission 188217) | Freshwater lake microbial communities from Lake Michigan, USA - Fa13.BD.MM110.DN (SPAdes) (version 2) | ecosystem: Environmental > Aquatic > Freshwater > Lake | place: Lake Michigan...
TTCGTGACTAAGCGTAACTCTTGGTTATCAAGCCGATTGAGTATCTCAAGCGAATTTTCTCCGCGGTTTACTGTGAGAACAGAGTAGTGACAGCCGAATCCCTCAAACATCCAAGACCGAAGGACTCGCTCGGCAAGAGAGGTTGCAACATCAGAAGACCCTTTAAGAATAAGCGTAAATTCAAGCTGGCCAAGACGTGCACATAAATCTTCTGATCGAATTGATGCTTTCAGAATTTCAGCAAATGAAAGAATTGCAACCTCATACCGTGAATTAGCTGACTCAATCTCACTTTCCGTGATTCGAATTCCACTTTCATCCTTGGAAATCAAAAATCTGATAAGGCTTAGCTGGGATTTATTGCGTTCGGCAGTTCCTAACTCTCTTCTCAAATTCTCATAAAAATATGGAGGAGCAGCTAGGTGAGTGAGCGAATCTCGTAACCCATCGTGTGAAAAAGTCATCGTGTGATTGATGCAGATTGGCGATGCGCTGATAAAGTTCGGTACATGGCAAGGAAACCTGAGCGGAGTAATTCATCACCAAAGAGTTCCACGTTAAGTAATACTGCCAACCTATCCCCCAAGCGCTCAACAGTGGCAGCACTCCTCTATATCGAGGCAGGTCTCGTACTCGCCCTAGGTGTGTGGCTTGTGGTGCTCGGGTTTACTCATGAAGAGAAAGAGCTACCGCCACTTATTGGAGTTGTTATCTTTGCAATTCTTGGAGCTATCGGACTCTTTGCATCTGCTCGCGGATATGTAAAGGGAAAGAGTTTCGGAAGATCCCCCACCATCTTGGCCAACTTAATTGCGGTGGGAGTTGCTTACTATCAAATTCAAGGACATTTCTACATCGGTGCGGTCATCATTCTGGTACTTGCACTTCCAACGCTGTACTTCGCATTTATGATTGCCAAAGAAGAAGGCTAGTTAGGCATTACCAAGGAACTATTTGATTATCTTCCCAAAGTACGCCGGTAACTTTTTCAGCATCTGTCGCCCCGGCTGAATCAAATGCTCGGGTCGCTAACCAAATTGCAGTAGCTGCCCCTTCTTCTGCAGAACGTGGCGCATCCGCACCACCCATATCTGTTCGTGAATGGTTAGGACAGATTGCATCGACAAGGAATCCGCGAGCGCCAAGTCCGGTCTCATGTGCCAGGTTTCTTACCAACGCATTAACGCCAGCTTTACTGATTCGATACGGGGCAAGCCCTCCAGCATTTCCAGGACCGGACATGCGACCTAGACAGGCAGAGAAGATAATGACGCGGCCGTTTCGTGCATCTGCCATGGCGGGTGCAATTCCATTTACGAGTTGAAAGACAGAGTCGAGATTAATTGCCATCACTCTGCGCCACTCAGCATCATTTGTCTTAAGAGTCTTTGACATCTTCTCACTCATCACACCATGAGCAAGAATTAGAAGTTGCGGAGTAGGGAGAGATTCATTGATTGAATCAATGAGTTCGCGCACAAGATGTGGTTGCTCCAGATCACAGGTGAATGTTGAGATGATGATCTGAGTGCTGTTTGAGGCTGCGCGGATTGATTGCGCCGCCGATGTTAATCGATCTGAATCTTTGGCAATCAGCGCCAGATCAAAGCCTTGAAGTGCCAGAGCTTTGGCGCTCTCAAAACCCAAGCCTCGGCTGCCACCAGTGATGATGGCTAGGGGGCGCGTGCTCTCTGTGGACATGGGGCAACTGTCTCAAAAAATGGATACCGGCGCCTCTTGGGAAAGCCGATGAAAGGTGAGAACTGTGCTCAATCTCGCGCTGGCTCAGCGAGTTATGCCATTTATTTGCGACAGGTAGAGCCGATAGTCTTAGCCACGTTCAGTTACAGGATTTATATCTAGTTTCTATGTAATAGATATGTACGCAAGGACGCAAGGGAGCGCTCAGTGTCGCAATCAGGACAAGACTTTGGAGCAAATGATTGGCTCGTTGAAGAAATGTACGAGCGATATCAATCAGATCCATCGTCTGTACCAAGTGAGTGGATTGCACACTTCCAAAATAATTCGCAGGTAGCAGAGGCGCCAAAGGCCGGAACACCGCCAACACCAAAGCCAGTTACTCCCCCAAATATTTCTGTTCAAAGTTCAGCGCAACCAACTCCTGCGGCACCGGTTGCAGCTCCAGTTGTCACACAGCCAGCTCCCGCAACTTCTGTGCCGGCAACTCAGCCAATCGTTCGCACCCTTTCAACGACTCCTGCAACACCTGCAGATCCGATTGCTAAACCAATTCCGACTTTAGTGACACCCAGTGCTTCAACTCTTGAACCTATTCGCGGTGTATCTGCTCGCGTTGTTCAGAGCATGGAAGCATCACTGAGCGTTCCAACAGCAACATCTGTGCGCGCAATACCTGCAAAGCTCATGATTGATAATCGAATTGTTATTAACAATCACTTGAAGCGTGGCCGCGGTGGAAAAGTTTCATTTACTCACATCATCGCCTATGCGATGATTAAAGCGCTGCGCGCGATGCCAGAGATGAACGCCTTCTATGGCGAACTCGAAGGAAAGCCAGCTCTTGGAAAACCTGAACATATCAACTTGGGAATCGCTATCGATTTAGCAAAGCCCGATGGAACACGTCAACTATTAGTTCCATCAATTAAGGGTTGCGAAGAACTTGAATTCGGTCAGTTCTGGTTGGCCTATGAAGCAATTGTGAAGAAGGCTCGCGCCGGAACTCTTACTGTTGAAGATTACGCAGGCACAACTGTTTCACTGACTAACCCAGGGACCCTTGGAACAGTTCACTCTGTTCCACGTTTAGTGCAGGGACAAGGGCTGATCCTGGGTGTAGGAGCGATGGATTACCCAGCAGAGTTCCAGGGAGCAAGTGCGGAAACTCTTGCACGTCTTGCAATAAGCAAGGTAATTACTCTTACGAGCACATACGATCACCGCGTTATTCAAGGTGCACAATCAGGTGATTTCTTGCGTCGTATCAATGAATATCTTCTTGGCGCAGATGATTTTTACGATGAAATCTTTACTGCACTACGTATTCCATATGAGCCAATCCGTTGGGCCTCAGATTTTGCAGTTACGAAAGATGAAGAGATTGATAAGACAGCGCGCGTTCAACAGCTGATTCATGCCTATCGCACTTGGGGACACCTCATGGCCGATATCGATCCGCTTGTTTATATGCAGCGCAATCATCCAGATCTGGATGTGCGCACACATGGACTTACTCTCTGGGATCTTGATCGTGAATTTGCAACAGGTGGATTTGGCGGAAAGAAGTTCCTGCCACTACGTAAGATTCTTGGAATTCTTCGCGATGCATACTGTCGCTCAATCGGACTTGAGTACATGCATATTTCAAACCCGGAGGAGCGTCAGTGGTTCCAGCAACATGTTGAAGGTGTCTCTGAAGTACCAGATCGCATAGAACAACTTCGCATATTACGTACACTCAATAGCGCTGAAGCATTTGAATCTTTCTTACAGACAAAGTTCGTAGGACAAAAGCGCTTCTCTCTTGAAGGTGGAGAGTCAGTAATTCCACTTACCGATGCGATTGTCTCTGCAGCGGCAGAACGCGGGCTAGATGAAGTCTGTATTGGAATGCCACACCGTGGACGGCTAAATATGCTGGCAAATATTGCCGGCAAGTCCGTCGGTCAAATTTTCCAGGAATTCCAAGGGCACTACGCAGAGAACCAAGTACATGGTTCGGGCGATGTGAAGTACCACTTAGGTACTGAAGGAATCTTCACAACAGAATCTGGTGCAAAGACCAAGATTTATTTAGCTGCAAACCCATCACACCTGGAAGCTGTGAACCCGGTACTCGAGGGAATCGTTCGCGCTAAGCAAGATCGCCTCAATACAAAAGGTTCATACACAGTCTTGCCTATCTTGCTCCACGGTGATGCATCATTTGCTGGCCAAGGAATCAACGCTGAAACACTTCAGCTATCGCAACTTCCGGGCTATCGCACTGGTGGAACCATCCATATTGTGGTTAATAACCAAGTTGGATTTACTACTTCACCTCAAGCATCTCGTACATCTCGCTATTCAACAGATGTCGCTAAGTTAATCGAAGCACCTGTTCTTCACGTTAACGGTGATGATCCTGAGGCTTGCGTACGCGTTGCGCGTATGGCATTTGAATATCGCCAAGCTTTTAAGAAAGATATTGTCATCGACATGGTCTGCTACCGCAGACGTGGTCACAACGAAGGTGACGAACCAAGCTTCACACAGCCGTTGATGTACAAACTAATCGATGCAAAACGCACCACGCGTACTTTGTATACCGAAGCTCTCGTTGGCCGCGGAGATATCACTCCAGAAGAAGCAGATGAAATTGCGCGCGATTACCAGGTTCAACTCGAAGAAGTCTTCGCATCCGTTGCCAACTATGAAGAACATAGCGATCCAAACTTCGTAGTTCCTATCGTTCCCAATGCCGAAGATGTGCCAACCTTTATCTCTGAGCAGTTAGTTCGCGAAATTGCGGCAACACAAATTGCAATTCCGGAAGGATTCCATATTCATCCGAAACTCCTGCCACAGCTACAAAAGCGGGCAGAGTCCATCAACGACGGGACCATCGACTGGTCTACGGGTGAAATGCTCGCTTTCGGTTCACTTCTTAAGGAAGGTCGCCCAGTTCGCTTAGCAGGGCAAGATTCGCGTCGTGGAACGTTCTCAAATCGTCACGCTGTCATTGTTGATAAAGAAAACGGGAGTGAGTGGACACCGCTACGGTCACTGATTTCAGATGCAAACCAGTTCTTCGTCGTTGATTCCTTGCTCAGTGAATATGCAGCGATGGGATTTGAATACGGATATTCCGTTGTTCGCGAAGATGCACTTGTCTTATGGGAGGGTCAGTTCGGAGACTTCGCAAATGGTGCGCAGACAATCATCGATGAATTCATCTCCTCCGCACTTCAAAAGTGGGGAGAGCGTTCATCTGTAGTGCTCTTACTTCCTCATGGATATGAAGGCCAAGGACCAGATCACTCATCTGCTCGTATTGAGCGATTCCTAGCACTCTGTGCGGAGAAGAATATGACTGTGGCCCAACCATCAACTCCCGCCTCCTACTTCCATCTACTTCGTTTCCACGCAGCAAATCCGAAGCGTCGTCCAATGGTTGTCTTCACACCAAAGTCGATGTTGCGTCTGAAGGCAGCTGCATCATCTATCAGTGATTTCACATCAGGAACTTTCTTGCCAGTCATCGGTGATTCAACTGTCAATAACGCTTCTCGCGTAATTTTCTGTTCCGGAAAGATTTATCACGACCTCGTGGCAGAGCGCAATCGCTTAAATGACAGCAGCACTGCCATTGTTCGAGTAGAGCGTCTATACCCATTCCCTGTCGCTCAGATGGAAGTTGAAGCGAAGAAGCATCCAAATGCGAACTTACTCTGGGTGCAAGATGAGCCTGCCAATCAAGGTGCATGGCCACATGTTGCCTTAAGCACCACTGAATCAATTGGCGGAACCGGTGTTGATTCAAGAGTATTGCGTCGCATCTCTCGTCGCGCAGCAGCTTCTCCTGCAACCGGAAGTCATCATCTGCACGAGGATGAAGCAAAGGCTCTATTAGATGAGGCGTTTACACGATGACATATTCAGTTGATTTAACCGGTCAAGAGTTTGTGATGTTTAGTACTGATTGGTGTGGGTACTGCAAGAGACTTAAAAGCCAACTTGGTGAAGTGGGAATTACTTTTCGCGAAATTAATGTCGAGCAAGAACCAGAATCTGCCGATTTTGTGGAGCAGGTTAACGGTGGCAATCGCGTTGTTCCAACATTGCTCTTCTCTGATGGAAGTTCGCTCACAAATCCATCAGTGATTGCGGTCAAAGAGAAGTTGGCTTCGCTCGCTTAACTCTGAATTCAATGCGCGCTTTTACATAATGTATCGGTAGCCATCCCCATGCACGTGAATCTGTTCCTTCTGGGTTATCACTCAGCAGATAGATCATCGGGTGCTCAGCATCTTGCTCTCGCAAATCTGCAATACGTTTCACATAATAAATGCCGGGTTGTTCTTCTCGTTCAATAACAACGACATCTCCCACATCGAGAGAGCTCAGGAGGCGATGTAATAGCTTCGTAAGAAGATTGCGAGCCACCGAATAATCTGCCCACCGCGCCATCAGCCAATCACCGTCGTGATAAGTCGGGGCCATCGAGTTTCCCTCAACCCGAACGCTCGCGTACTTAGCCATGGCGGTCATCCTAGGATGCACCAACTCTTGCAGTGGAGTACCCTGCCGCACATGAGAAACTTTCTTACACCTAAGGTCACTGTTCACGCACACTGCGATCTCCCATGCGGCGTTTACGATCCAGCACAAGCAAAGATTGAGGCACTCTCAGTAAAAGCTTGCATGGAGAAGTACGCAGCAAATACAGATGCAGATTTCCGTTCACGCTCTGTTGCAATTAAAGAAGAGCGTTCACACCAAGTTAAAGAGCACCTCTGGGTTCTCTGGACTGATTACTTCAAGGCCCCACATTTTGAGGCTTACCCACAGTTGCACTCACTCTTTAATGATGCGACAAAGCTTGCAGGTGCTGCAGGCACTAAGGGAACTCAAGATGTAAAGGTTGCAGATAATTTGATCGCAAAGATTGATGAGATTGCTGAAATCTTCTGGGCAACTAAGAAGGCCTAAACCCTGACTAAAATTTCACTCATTAATGAGTGATTGAGCGGCAGTTCGAGCGAGAAAAGATAATCGCTCAACTGTCGCTCTTTTAATTTGCGCTTGCGCTAAATGTCGCTCGCCATCATAAACATCGCAGGTAAAGGTGAGCTGGCGTCCATCGATTTCAATGAGCCGTGAATTTGCACTGATCTGAGCACCCGCAGTTGCGGAGCCAACAATTTCAAGAGATGAATGTGTAAGAAATGTTGTTTCACCGGAATCAAGATATTCCGAAAGTGATGCCACGCATGCGTTCTCCATCAGAGTTAAGTAATGAGATGGTGCAACAACTGGAAGATCAGAGACACCCATCGTTACGCAGGTATCTCCAGGGCGAACTGTCATCACAGAGAAGCCAACCGCTCCCAGGACTTCATCTGCCGATTTCATACTTCGAAGGCTAGTCCTCGTCGTCGATGAAGTGTTGGATGTGCGTCTGTTCAATTTGAATCTCGCGGTGTTCGATATTTCCGAACTCATCTACCTCAATAGAAATTTCAGTCATGCTGAACTGGGTGACCACTTCAGTAGCACCTGCGTAGCTGCCCATCTGCTCACGAATTTGGCGATGGATATTCTGGCGGAGTTCCTCCGGGGCTTGCTCATTACATGAGCGCCTCAAAACATCTGCAAGCATCTGGTGCATAAGCCGTTCATGTTCAATTTCGGCTGTGCATGGAGCACAGTGAGTTAAGTGGGAGTTAATTTGCGCCGCTTGCGGCACGGTCTCCAATTCATCTTCAATGATGAAAATTACGGAAGAGAGAACTTCACTACATTGAATTTCGATGAAACTCATTTGCTGCCCCCTTTCTTACTGGAAGGCTCGGTTGAATAGCCAAGCTCTTTTGCATAGTCGGCAAGTTTTACGCGCAACTGTTTGCGACCTCGGTGCAAACGTGACATGACCGTGCCTGCAGGTGCTCCGACTATCTCTGCAATCTCTTTATATGAAAAACCTTCTACGTCTGCCAAATAAACAACCATCCGAAACTCTTCCGGAATCTCTTGCAGCGCGCGTTTGATATCGCTATCAGGTAAGGATTCAAGAGCAACAGTTTCCGCAGATTTTCCCTGATCACTTGTATGGCTTTGAGCTTTGGCCACTTGCCAGTCTTCAAGTTCATTATCTGCAATGAGTGGTTGACGTTGTCCCTTGCGATATGAGTTGATAAATGTAGTTGTCAGTACTCGATAGAGCCAGGCACGTAGATTGGTACCTTCTTCAAATTGATGAAAAGAGGTGAATGCTTTGAGGTATGTGTCTTGTACTAAATCGCGTGCATCTTCTGGATTCTTTGTATAACGAAGCGCTGCTGCATATAACTGATTTGTAAACACCAAAGCATCGCGCTCGAACCGAGTAGTGCGATCGGCTGCGCTTTCTAGAACTAAATCCTTCGATGTCATTGATGCAAGGTTATATTAGAAAAGGGTTTCGGGCTCGCCAAGCTCGATGGGAATAATTAAATCCGCTCCATTGTTAGCAACCAGGTTTACGCGAGGGGAAACAGGTTGTGCAACTAAACCCGCATCCGGTTCCGCTACCTCCATCAACTTAATGAGCCGGTTGATGTCTCGCGCCTCGGTATCAAGCCAACCTTGCCAGCAATCTCGCGGCATAAACACTGGCATCCGGCTATGAATCGTTGCCAACTCTCCCACCGCTTCCCGGGTAATAATTGCTGCACTTTGAATAACTACTCCTTTCTCGCTCTGCCATGAACTCCAAATTCCGGCGATAGAAAGTTGTTCACCATCTGCACGAGAAATATAGAAAGGTTGTTTCGGTGAATATTTACCAAGCGAAGTTGCCCATTCGTAGTAACCACTTGCCGGAATAAGACACCGTGAAGTTCTAAATGCATGTCTAAATGTTGGTTTCTCGTGGATTGATTCACTGCGTGCATTGATTGCATGCGACTGTGAAGCACGTGCATCAGATAAGTTCTTCTGCCAGGGAGCGATGATTCCCCAAGATGCAGAGTCAAGAATTCGTGAATCTGATTCACTTCGAACAATGTAAATCTCATTGGTCGGCGCAATATTCCAATTCAACGGAAGTGACTGATCGAGTGTGGAGCCCGCTAAGTCAAAGCTCTCGACTAACTCTTCTGCGCCCATTGATTGCGCATATCTTCCACACATACTGATAATTCTAACTTTGTTACAGGTTTTCTCCGTCTCTTCGCGCCCCATGCACGCGTTAGACTCTGCATATGCACGAACTCTGGCCCGCACCATTTCGCGGACGAAAGCCGATTTCATCTCAGGTAAGCATTCCTGGATCAAAGTCGGTAACTAATCGCGCGCTCATTCTTGCTGCCCAGGCAACCTCACCCTCAATTATTCGCAAGCCTCTGATTTCACGCGATGCAGAGTTAATGTCTGCCGGCCTGGTCGCACTCGGTGTTGGTATTCACGATGAAGGCGGTAATCAGAGCTGGAAAATTACACCGGCACCTCTTAAGGGCCCTGCGCATATTGATGTGGGAAATGCCGGAACAGTAATGCGATTCTTGCCACCACTTGCCGCACTTGCACAAGGTGAAATCGCATTCGATGGTGATCCACGTTCGTATGAAAGACCAATCGGACCAGTCATTAAGGCTTTAGAGGAACTTGGAATTGATATTGATCATCAAGGTCGATACTCGCTGCCAATGGTAATTAGAGGAACTGGCGTTATTCCTGGCGGGAAGTTAACAATAGATGCCAGCAAGTCGAGCCAATTTTTATCGGCGCTCTTACTTGTAGGACCAAGTATGGCCAATGGAATTACTGTGACTCACGCGGGTGGCTCACTTCCTTCCATGCCCCATATCGATATGACGGTGCAGCTGCTCCGCGATTTTGGTGCCGAAGTTGTCGTTGATAAAGCTGCTCAGAGTTGGAGCGTTAAGGCTGGGACTCTTAAGGGGCAAGATTTAGTTATTGAACCAGATCTTTCTAACGCGTCTCCATTCTTATCTATTGCCATGGTCTGCGGTGGCAGTATCACGATTGCAGATTGGCCCCAGAAAACAACGCAACCTGGAGATTACTTGCGCGAGATATTTACAAAAATGGGTGCACGTGTTGAATTAAACGCAAGTGGGTTAACTTTGACTGGTGGAGGCTCGATTCATGGAATTGATATAGATCTCCATGATGTTGGAGAGCTCACTCCATCTATTGCCGCCCTGGCCGCCCTGGCAGATTCACCTTCTCATTTGCGCGGTATCGGCCATCTACGTCTGCATGAAACTGATCGTTTGGCAGCACTGACGCAGGAAATTAACGCACTCGGCGGAAACGTTGTTGAAGAAGAGACAGCTCTACACATCACACCAGCCCCGCTTCATGGTGGAACATTTCATACCTATGAAGATCATCGATTAGCAACTGCTGGCGCTGTCATTGGCCTTGTTACGCCCGATGTATTGATTGAAAATGTCGCCACAACACGTAAGACGCTGCCCGATTTCCCGGGGCTCTGGGAGAGTTTGGTGCTATGAGTCCTCGCGAATACGACGAATCCGATGCTCGCATTCGGCCATCTCGAACTACTCGCAGGCGCACAAAAGATCGACCTTCTCATTCAGATTCAATCACAGCATTTGTCACCACAGTTGATCGTGGTCGCACCACATGCGTGACTGATGAAGGAGTAATCATTACGGCTATGAAAGCTCGCGAACTTGGGCCCAAATCAGTTGTTGTGGGTGATCTCGTTGAAATCGTTGGCGATGTCACAGGTAGCGAAGGCTCGCTTGCGCGCATTGTTGTTGTCAATGAGCGCACAAATTCTCTAAGCCGAACTGTCGATGATGTCGCACGGGTTGAACGCACGATTGTTGCAAATATAGATCAGTTATTGATAGTTGTGGCATCAGCTAATCCAGAGCCTCGTCGTGGGCTCATAGATAGATTTCTTGTCAGCGCTTTCCACGAATCAATTAAGCCCATCATCATCGTAACAAAAGTCGATGTCTCACCAGTTCCTGAATTTATTCAAGAGTACAAGGCGCTGGGCGTTGACATTATTACAACTTCATCGAAGACCGATGCTCGCGCACGAGACATCACAACTATTTTGGATATTCTCGATGACAAGATTTCTGTTCTTGTTGGACATTCTGGTGTTGGAAAGTCCACCCTTATCAATGATTTAGTTCCAGATGCAGATCGAATGACTGGTGATGTTAACGATGTCACTGGACGCGGGCGCCACACCTCATCAAGTGCGATTGCACTTCCTCTTGAAAATGGCGGATGGATTATTGATACTCCGGGTATTCGCGCCTTTGGGCTATCTCACCTGAATAAAGATCGCATCATTGAATCCTTCCCAGATATCTATCAAGTCACGCAAACCTGCATGCCCAACTGTTCTCACCATGAAATTTCTTGTTCGCTTAATCCTTGGATTGAATCTGACCCTGCCTTACAGGTAGAGCGGTTAAGGAGAGTTACCAGTCTTCGCTCGTTGCTTGAAGTCAAGCTCGCCGAGGACGAGGGTTAGACTGCGCACATGAGCCCTCCTTACGGTGATGATTTAGCACTTGCACACCGTTTAGCAGATGCCGCGGATGCCATCACACTGGCTCGTTATCAAGCACTTGATTTAACAATTACTAATAAGCCAGATAACACTCCCGTCACTGATGCCGATAAATCTGCAGAATCTGCAATTCGAGCACTTCTGCATGAACACTGCCCAGATGATGGAATCGTTGGTGAAGAGTTTGGAACTCAAGGGCTAGAAAGTGATCATTATTGGGTTATCGATCCAATTGATGGTACAAAGAATTTCATGCGTGGTGTGCCGACGTGGGCAACGCTAATCGCATTAGTTCAGAAGCAGAGTGATGGAAGTGAAGTAGTCATTACTGGAGTAGTCAGCGCACCCGCACTCTTTCGACGTTGGTATGCGACCACTGGCAATGGAGCCTTCGTCATTGTTAATGGCGATAAGCCGAAAAGAATTTCGGTATCACAGGTTTCGAAAGTCGAAGATGCATCAATTTCATACTCTGACTTAATTGGGTGGGGAAATCGGCTAGAGAATTTCCAACACCTACTACAAAGTGCTTGGCGCACCAGAGCACATGGTGATTTCTGGTCGCATATGTTGGTGGCAGAAGGTGCGGTTGATATCGCTGCCGAACCATCACTTGCGCTCTGGGATATGGCCGCCCTAGACATTATTGTGCGTGAAGCGGGTGGACGCTTTACCAACCTCGATGGAAAAAATGGATCCCACGGCGGAAATGGGCTTTCAACTAATTCAGCTCTACATGACTATGTAGTTCAATCTCTTCGGTCGAAGAACGCGTAAAGTAGTAGCAAGATGAGCCAGAAAATGTCAGGTGAAGATAGCGCGCTCCAGAAGAGCGCTCTGGTAGCCCAGACTTTCGCTGTAAGTGGGATGACGTGTTCTTCCTGTGTAAACACTATTGAGAGCAAACTTAATGAACTGCCAGGAGTATCTGCCTCCGTTAATTTTGCTTCAGAGACAGTGCATGTGCTCGGGCCATCTGATTTATCACCGGATGAAATAATTAGCCAAGTGAAATCTGCTGGTTATTTGGCCACTCTGCTCACAGATAACTCTGATCCTGCCTTACATCGCAAAGGCGCCGCTCGAGCTCTCTTCTTCGCAACAATATTTGCTATTCCGGCAGTTATTATCTCAATGATGATGAGTTGGCATCAACCCATCAATGATTGGCTCATTTCACTCTTTGAAAATTACGATATTGCTCAACCACCACACGCGGAACATCTCTTCACTTCCTGGTTAGCACTTGCCATTACTACTCCACTCATACTATTCGTTGCTTGGCCAATTCATAGAGCAGCTCTTCGCAACATCATTCATCCCACTATGGATACTTTAATTTCACTTGGATCAATCAGCGCCTATGCGTGGTCAATCTATGCAACCTACACGCGCGAAGGTGATATCTATACTGAAGTTGCTGCCGGAGTTCTCTTCTTCGTAATTCTCGGCCGCTATCTTGAATCTCGCGCCAAGCGCAACGCCAGTAGCGCTCTCTCATCACTTCTAGCACTGAGCGCTAAAGACGTTTCTGTCTTGCGCGCTGGGGTGGAAGTTCTAATTCCAATTTCTCATCTAGTTATCGGAGATGAATTTGTTGTGAAGCCAGGTGGACGTATTGCTACCGATGGAATCATTATTTCAGGACAGAGTTCTGTTGATAATTCACTTATCACCGGGGAATCTGCCCCAGTTGAAGTTGCACCAGGATCTCGTGTGATTGGTTCTGCGGTGAATAATAATGGACGAATTATTGTTCGCGCTACCCGCATTGGTAGCGATACCGAATTGGCACGCATCACCGCCATGGTTGTTACTGCTCAAGGAAGCAAAGCACCCATTCAAAGACTCGCAAATAAAATTGCATCAATCTTCGTTCCGGTCGTGGGCGCTCTATCATTGGCAACTTTTGGATATTGGTATTACATCGCAAATGACTCCCTCTCATTCGCAATCTCTACCGCAATCACTGTGCTCGTTATCGCTTGCCCATGTGCCCTCGGATTAGCCACTCCCGTTGCGCTCTTGGTGGCTTCCGGTCGCGGGGCGCTACGAGGCATTGTTATTCGTAACCCGCAAGCACTTGAGATTTCTAAGAAGATTGATGTGGCAGTGCTGGATAAGACGGGAACTCTCACAGATGGCTCCATGCATATCCGTGAGGTTGTTATTCCGGTATCAGCACAGAAAGTACTAGGAGCTGAGTTTGCTGGGCTGTTAACGGAAAAGAACATTCTCTCTACCGCCTTAACTCTGGAAAGCCAGAGTAGCCATCCCACTGCGCAATCAATCACCGCTTACGCTCTTGCACATCAGGCAACACAGTTGCCCGTTACCGAATTTACCCAAACACCTGGAGCTGGCGTTGCCGCTCGCGTAAATGTTGGCACCAAGTCGCCGGTAGTACTAATTGGTTCACCAGCTTCGATTGCACATAGTTGCGTTGAATTCGATCGTCAGATATCCGATGCAATCTCACGTGCTGAAAGTAATTCTCAAGCAGTCTCAGTGCTTGCATGGGATGGAGTAGCACTTGCTGTCTTTGCCTCAGGAGATCTTATTAAGAGTGATTCAGCAGCAACTATTGCAGCACTTGAGTCTCGCGGAATTACAACGTGGTTACTCACAGGAGATAACGCGGCAAGTGCGGCATCGGTTGCCCAGCAAGTGGGAATTTCAGCAGACCGAGTTCTTGCCCAGGTGCTGCCCGAAGATAAGTTGGCCAAAGTTTCTTCGCTACAAAGAGATGGTCACCGAGTTTTGATGATTGGTGATGGCGTCAATGACGCCGCAGCACTGGCGGCGGCTGATCTCAGTATCGCGATGGGTACTGGAACTGATGTGGCAATTTCTACTGCGGACATTACGGTGATGCGACCAGCACTGATGGGTGTCATAGACGCCCTTGATTTATCAAAGCGCACGCTTTCCACCATTAAAGGAAATCTCACTTGGGCTTTTGCTTATAACGTGATTGGGATTCCTATTGCCGCAGTTGGTTTGGCTTCCCCCATGTATGCAGCAGCTGCCATGGCTATCAGCAGCCTTTTTGTAGTTACACACTCACTGAGAATCAGATAACAAGCACAAATCTCAGATACTTCATCTCTTCGATACTTAATTGGTAGCGGGGGCAGGATTTGAACCTACGACCTCTGGGTTATGAGCCCAGCGAGCTACCGAGCTGCTCCACCCCGCGTCGGAAGCGCAATCATAAGCGCAACTACAACACATCACCAAATCGGTGATGTGCGTAGGTGTAATTGATTACTTGCGCGCTTGTGCAGCTAACGCTGCAGCAATAGCTGATTTAAGTCGATCTTGTGCGCGACCATAAGCTGAGAAGTCGCCCTTAGCAAGTGCGGCTTGTCCATCTGCAATTGCTTGCTTAGCACTTTGTAGCGCACTTGCAAGATCAGCAGAGCTGTTGCTCGTTGTGGGATTTGCTGTTGATGAAGATGTTCCTGAGTTGCCACCGAATACTTGATCCAGTGCGCCCTTGAGCGAACTATCAAAACCAATCACATCTCCAAATGAGACCAACACTTTCTGAAGTAGTGGATATGCAGCTGAGTTAGCTGTCGCTAACACATAGACAGGTTGCACATAAAGCAGACCATTTCCGACTGGAAGTGTGAGCAAGTTACCGAGTACGACATCAGATCCACCTTGGCGCAGAAGTGATAGTGCATTTGCAACTTCTGGCTTCGCTTCGAAGTTCGATGCAACTTGAGATGGTCCGGCGATAGCTGTACTGCGTGGCAATTGAAGAACAGTGATTTTTCCATAATCAGGACCTGCAGTTGAATTCACGGCAGCGAAAGCTGAAAGGTTTTCACGTCCACCTCGTGGCACAAATGGAGTTGTTAATGAGTATGCCGGTGTTTTTGAACCTGGCATCTGCACAGTCATGTAGTACGGAGGTTGGGCACCAGCGTTTGCTCCGAAAGTAGAAGGATCGCGCGGTACCCGCCAGAAATCTTGTCCACCGTAGAAGGCAGCTGCGTTATTGACGTGATATGAACTAAGGATGTCGCGTTGAACACGGAACATATCTTCTGGGTAGCGAACATGCTCCAGCAGCCCCTTAGACATGGTGCTCTTTGCCTTAACCGTATTTGGGAATGCCTTCATCCAAGTCTTAAGGACAGGGTCTTTCTCATCCCACTGATAGAGCGTGACGCTTCCATCGTATGCATCAACCGTTGCTTTGACGGAGTTACGGATGTAATTCACTTTTCGATTCGCCTGCGCGGTGATTGATGTCGAATTAGCAGTCAGCGCATCTGCAGTTGCTGTGGAAAGTGATGTGGTTTGAGAATACGGATATCCGGCACTTGTTGTGTAACCATCGATGATCCATGTGACTTTGCCATCGACAACCGATGGATATGGATCTCCATCGAGGGTAAGCCATGGCGCCACCTTTGCTACGCGCTCACGAGGTGAACGGTTGTAGAGAATCTTGGAATCAGCGTTGATTAGGTTAGAAAGCAAGATGCGCTGCTCTTGATACTTAATTGCAAAGAGCAACTTATTGATGGTGCTACCAACGGCAACTCCACCAGATCCTGTATATGTGTAGTTCTTCTGACCATTTGCAGAACTGTCATCTGGATAGTCGAATTCAACGGGAGATTCAGTCTTCTTTCCACCAATAATTGAGTAGTCAGGAACATTCTCACCAAAGTAGATACGGGGTTGGAATTCGCCTAAGCCCTTAGTAGGAGGCAGGTCGCCCACGGCAAAACTTGGTTTTCCATCTGCATCCACCGTATTTGCAAAAGCTGCGACATAACCAAAGCCGTGTGTGTATACCAAGTGATCGTTAATCCAATTTCGACTTGGGTTACCTTCAATATTAAGTTCACGAACAGCTACTACAGCATCTCGAGAAACTCCATCGATTGTGTAGCGATCGATATCCAGTGACTGTGGGAATGTGTAATAAGGCTTAATCTGCTGAAGTTGGCGGAAAGTTGCCGAGATAACATTCGGATCCATCAATCGGATGTTGGCAATTGTCGCCGCATCTTTTGCTAGTTGCCCAGCACTGGTAGATAGCGTTGCGTTGTAATCTTGAATCTCAACTCCGTTGAGGTCATAGGCAGCGCGAGTAGCCTTGATATTGCGCTCAATATAGGGAGCTTCCTTAGATGATTCAGATGGCTTTACCTGAAATTGCTGAATCGCAGTTGGGTACAGACCAGCGATGAGAACTGAAGAGATAACAAGTAAGGCTGAGCCTGCTGCTGGCAATAGCCATGAGCGGCGCACAATGTTTGCAAAAAATAGTAGTGAGCAGACAACGGCAATGGCAGCAAGGATTGCCTTTGCAGGTAGTAGTGCATTTACATCGGTGAATTTAAGTCCGGTAATGAGGGTACTCTCTTTAAGCGCCAGTGCAAAGCGATCAAACCAGTAAGCAACAGCTTTGAGTAGCACAATGAGTCCGAGCAGGATCGAAATCTGAACTCTGGCTGCAACAGTTGTTCGGTCAGTTTGCACAGCTGTGCGAATTCCGCCATACATGTAATGAACGAATGCACTTGCTAGCGCTGCCAAGATGAGAGTTGAGATTCCCCAACCAATCAGCGCCTGAAAAATTGGGAGTTTAAAAGCAAAGAAGGAGATATCAAGGTTGAACTGAGGATCCTTAACGCCAAAATCAGTTGAGTTTCTAAAAAGTAACCATTCGCGCCAGAAGGCCATTCCGGAAGAACCTGCAAAGTAGGTAAGGACTAAACACACTCCGACAAAGACTAAGAGTCGAATTGGTTCAATTTGTGCGCGTAAACGCTCGAGCGCGTTAACTTCAATACTTGCTGGGACATAGAGCGGACGCGTTCTATATGCAATGAAGATATTAAGTGAGATTACAAAGGAGGTAATCAATCCGATAACCAAAAAGAGTTGAATCTTTGTGGCAAGAACTGTTGCCCATACTGATGTGAAATCTACAGACTGAAACCAAAGCCAATCGATATAGAAGTTGCTGAAGTAAAGAGTTGCAACTGCTAGTGCAACCAATATTCCGGCAGTTATGACGAGCGGGCTACGGTTTCTATTCATGCCGATAGATTAGTGCACCCCTGGACCCCTCGAAAATCGGAATTTCCCCCATCTTTAAGCGCCAGATAGGCCTCTTCTAGGGTTGAAACAGCAATTACTTTCAAGTCATCTACCTCACCTGAGATCTCATCGCAGTTTTGCCTAGAGACGAAAAGTAGCTCTACGCCAGCTGCGCGGGCCGCCACTATCTTCTCTTGCACCCCGCCAATAGCTCCCACTCTGCCAGAAGCGGAGATAGTTCCAGTTGCTGCAATCTTTCTTCCTTGCAAAAGATTCTCAGGTGATAAAAGTTCTACCAAACCGAGTGCGAAGATAAGCCCCCCGCTTGGTCCACCAGTATTTTTCAAGGAAACTTTAAGTGATGCATCGGTAAGCCCAGCAAGGTTTATCTCTGGATGCTTTTTGGCAAAGAGTTTCTTGGTTGCCACAATCGCCGAACTTTGCGATTGCTTCATCTCTTTGGCGCCTTCTGCTAATTCAACTTTGTCATCTGTCGCCTTGGGATAGATGATAGAACGTGGGGTAACAACGCAGGTCGGCTTAGCCCAACAGTGAAGAACTTGGAACCCCAGCACCAGAGTGTCGGGGTTGGTGACCCAAATAGATAAGAGAAACATCTGACCATCGACCGGATATGTTTTTGGTGAACTGACTTTGAGCATCTTGGGAAAGAGCGGGTTTCCTTCACCAGGATTAATCAGAACGAAATTAACGGGAAGAAAAAGGGGTGCAATAAGAAAGAGCGAAATGAAAATTCTAGTGATGGTTGAAGTCCGTCTATAACCTGTCCTGGCAAGCGCACGGGGCGCTCGAAGAAGTGGAATTCGACGACTATGCATAAATTACGTGCTAGTTATCTCGATGTTCTGGGACTTGTTCTTCTGGCTTTTGGGCTTCGGCCATTGGGGCTTCGGTACGGAAAGAATCTTGAAAACGCTGGAAGTTTCCCACTGATCTAGTTGTTTCGGATTCGAATTTTCCTTTAAATTTCGAAATCCAGAGGACGTAGCTAAGTCCTCCAATGAGTGCACCTATCGGAACTACCCACCAAATCAAGGCGGCAAAAGTGCTAGTGCCGGCGACTAGTGCAGAGCTATTACCGAGGAGGACCATAGAAACGAGCCTACCTGTTCTGGGAAGAAAGTGCTGGCCCTCATGGTTGCAGCAGATCTAGCGGTATCAAATTTTCACACTGCTCAATTCGATGCACCTGAATAGACTCGAACTAGAAACAGAGTGTGGGAAGAGGAAGGAGGGTTACACATGTCACCTTTTGGTTTTACTCCAGATGATGGAGCTGAAGAAGGAAAAAAGCCGGAAGATTTTTCGGCGATGATGCGCCAAATGCAGGAACAAATCCAGAAACAATTTGAACAGATGGGAATAAATCCCGCAGCTTTCATCAATCCATTTACCGCCTTTGCTGGTGGTAGTACAGATGCACTTCCCAAGAACGTCGTGCGAGATACGGCAAAGAAATTTGTGCAGGCACAAGGTTCGCAGCCAATCGGCACCAAAGATGTCAGTGTGGTTGCAAGTGCTTTTGAAATTTCGGATCTCTGGCTCAATGAAGCAACGCTCTTTCCAGCAACGCAATCTTCCACTTCCCCACGCGCGGTGAGTCGACTCGATTGGGTAGATCTCACACTCGATGGTTGGCACCAGACAATGGAGCCACTTGCCACCGGCCTCTCCACCGCAATTTCAGGTCTGCTCGATGAAGCTTCCGGAAGTTCTGATGAGATGGCCAACTCCATGGGCTCCATCACTGGTCTATTGCGCACATTTATTGGCTCCATGATTGCCACCCAGTTGGGTCAAGCTATTGGCTCTATCTCGGCCTCGGCCACGGGTGTGCACGATGTAGGGCTGCCCCTACTTACGCCAGCACACCCGGTATTAATTCCAGAAAACATCGAAAAGTGGAACACCGATCTTGAGATCCCAAAGAGTGAGGTCTATATATTTCACGCACTTCGTGAAGCTGCCATAGCCAGACTTTTCGAACACAATCCTTGGATCGTTTCCTACATTCGCAGCGCCATCGTTGATTATGGTCGCGGCATTCATATCGATATGGATGCGATTACACGTCAAGCACAAGATGCAATGGAGGGTTTTGATCCTTCCCAGATGAATCTAGAGTCTGGAGAGAATTCTTTCTCTATTGCGCTCAATAAAGGGATTTTTACACCGGAGGAAACACCGGCGCAACGTGCCGCTCTTTCTAAACTTGAAACAGTACTTGCACTTGTCGATGGCTGGGCAGATGAAGTCACCACACAAGCCGCAGGTGAAAGATTGCCAGCACTTGCCCAACTTCGCGAGATCTATCGGCGCCAACGTGCAACGAACGCACCATCACAACAACTCTTCGCTTCGCTTCTTGGTTTGCAAGTAACACCTCGACTGGCACGA
>Ga0209553_1000536_pt1 | contig 19729 bp, 22 predicted proteins | sample LauGreFBDMM110DN_2_FD_188217 | JGI IMG/M metagenome (GOLD analysis project Ga0209553, IMG submission 188217) | Freshwater lake microbial communities from Lake Michigan, USA - Fa13.BD.MM110.DN (SPAdes) (version 2) | ecosystem: Environmental > Aquatic > Freshwater > Lake | place: Lake Michigan...
TTTTTGGGCCCGGCGCGGGGGACTTGGCCTGTGGCGAAGTGGGCGACGGGCGTATGGCTGAAGTGATGGATCTGGTCTCAGCGTTGGGAAGACACTTTCAAAAGCAACGTGGCGATGGTGCCTTGGCGCGCTTTCGCATTGTTGTGACCAGTGGGCCGACCATTGAGCCCATTGATCCGGTGCGTTACATCACCAATCGGTCGTCGGGCAAACAAGGCCATGCCATCGCCGCTGCATTGGCCGACATGGGCGCGCAAGTGACACTGGTTTCTGGCCCCACGCAAGAAGCCGATCCGGATGGAATCACGGTGGTGAAAGTTGAAACAGCCGCGCAGATGTTAAAAGCGGTGCGCGCCGCATTGCCTTGTGACATCGCGGTATGTGCTGCCGCCGTGGCCGATTGGCATGTGGCCGATGTCAGCAAGATTAAGCTGAAAAAAAGCACAGCGCCGCCACGCATTAACTTAGCGCCAAATCCTGATATTTTGGCAACGTTGGCCCAGCCAGGCAAACAACGCCCTAGCCTCGTTATTGGCTTTGCGGCTGAAACCAGCGATGTGATTGAAAAAGCCAAAATCAAACGCGCCGAGAAAAACTGCGATTGGATTGTTGCCAATGACGTCTCGCCGGGCTCGGGCACCTTCGGCAGCGAGAACAACACTGTTCATGTGATTACGGCTGAGGGTGTGCAAAATTGGCCGACCATGACAAAGCGCGAGGTCGCCGAAAAACTGGCTGATCTCGTGGCCACCTTCGCTGCCAAAAAACTCTAGAGAACCACCAGGCCCCATGACTCAAGCATTGACCGTTGCCATTCAACGCCTGCCCGGCGCAGAGGATTTACCGCTGCCCAAGTACGCCACGGCGCAAGCTGCTGGGATGGATTTGTGCGCGGCTGTGAAAACAGACGTGGTATTAGCCCCTGGTGCCCGTGCAATTATTCCAACGGGCTACGCGATCGCCTTGCCTGTGGGAACAGAGGCCCAAGTAAGGCCACGGTCGGGGTTGGCTGCGAAAAATGGCATCACCGTCCTGAATTCGCCGGGCACGATTGATGCCGACTATCGCGGCGAAGTGGGCGTGATTCTCATAAACCATGGCACCGAGCCCTACACGATCACACGCGGACTACGCATCGCGCAGATGGTGATTGCGACATACGCCACCGTAACCTGGAGCAAAACCGCGACATTGCCTGAAACCGCGCGCGGTGCAGGCGGCTTTGGATCGACGGGACAAAAAAGTTAGCGCACAACATACCGATAAGGACACATCCCCCTCACCCAGCTTCGGGTAAGCTCGGCCTACGCCTCGCTAACCCTGTGCATCCCTCTCCACCCGCCATGGGGGGTCGGGGTGAGGGGGCCAGAACGCAAACAGCTGGGCCCACATGGATTTCACCGAAAACCAGATTCAACGCTACGCCCGCCACATCCTGCTGCCGGAAGTTGGTGGCGTGGGCCAAGAAAAATTACTGAAAGCGCGCGTGCTGGTGGTGGGTGCGGGTGGCCTTGGCTCGCCGTTAATTTTGTATCTCGCTGCAGCCGGCGTGGGCACCATTGGAGTGATTGATCACGACAGCGTGGATCTCTCCAATTTGCAGCGCCAAATCCTGCATACGACAGCACGCATTGGATTGCCGAAAGTTTACAGCGCCCAAGCGGGGGTCGCGGCTATCAACCCCGATGTGAAGCTGATCGCGCACAAAGAGAGATTGAGCGTTCACAACATCGAGTCGCTCTTAGCCAGTTACGACATCGTGGCCGATGGCTCGGACAACTTCGCTACGCGGTTTTTGGTGAATGATGCCTGCTTCTTCGCCAAAAAAACTCTGGTCAGTGCTGCGGTGCTGCGTTTCGATGGCCAGCTTGCGACCTACAAATCGCACGTGCGCGGACCCTGTTACCGCTGCCTGTACCCCGAAGAGCCCGCTGCGGGGCAAATTCCCACCTGTGCCGAAGCCGGGATTTTGGGAGCTGTGGCAGGTGTGATGGGCACGCTGCAAGCCACCGAAGTGTTAAAAGAAATTTTGGGTATTGGCGAAAGTATGGCCGGACGCTTAATGATTTACGACGCCCTGAGCACTTCAACCCGCGTGGTGAAGGTCAACCGCGACCACGCCTGCGCGCTGTGTGGCGACGCGCCGACGATTAAAGATTTGTCGAAATAAACTCAACACGTCACCCTCGGCCCGACGCGAGGGTCCAGGGCAATAGTCACGATTGGGGATTAAACCCTGGATACCCCGGTCAAGCCGGAGGATGACAAAAAAAGAAAAGTTTATTTCTCGAATACCACATCGACGCGGCGATTTATTTGTTCTTTGACGCCATCGCCAGATTTCACCGTTGGGCGTTCTTCGCCATAAGCCTCAATGCGCATCTTGTTTTGAGACACGCCTTCTTTGGTCAGCGCGTTGGCCACGGTCTCGGCGCGTTTTTGCGACAAGACTATATTGCTATCGCCAACGCCAGACGTATCGGTATGACCTACTACCATGACGGTGGATGGATTATATTTTTTATAAGCCGCGCCAATATCGGTGACGGTCTTGCGGGCTTCAGGCGTGAGGGCAGAGCTGTTGAATGTGCTTTTGCAGGCTTCAATGTCTTTGGGTTGGAAATTTTCTTCTTGTTGTTCCATCCAGCAATCAACGGCCGTCTGCGCTAGCGAGGCTTGGGCTGGTAAGGCCTTGCGATTGTCGTCGGTCAGCACCGCCATCAAACGTGTGCGCGCTTCGGTGATGTCGCGCACCGCAGGCTGAGGAAGGCGGCCCCTTTGTTCGGCATGGCGCGAACGGCATCGACATCACCCGACCCGGCGCAGGCACTGAGCAGACCCGCCGGTGTGGACTGTTAGTTTTATCGTTCGGCCCTGAATAGAGACAAGAAGCGATGCCAGCCAAGGACTTAGGCCGCTTTTGAACCCAACCCCTGGTCAATATGGCATCAGGCTTTATGGCCTTCGCGTTTGTCACAAAGGGGGGTTTGAGCGTATAGGACCCCATTATGAGACCCAAAGACGCCCCCCACGCCCCCACCGACACCCGCACCGCGCTGGTAGGGTTAAGCCGTGGCGAATTGGCCGCGGAGCTGGCCAGCTTGGGCGAGAAGGCCTTTCGCACCAAACAGGTCTGGCATTGGCTGTATCACCGGGGGGCCAAAACTTTTTCCGAGATGACTGACCTGGGCAAAGAGCTGCGCGCCAAGCTTGATGAACGCTACATTGTGGGTCGCCCGACGGTCGCGCGCGAGCAAACGTCCACCGACCGCACCCGCAAATGGCTGATGGCGTTTGGTGACGGCCAAAAGGCCGAGACGGTGTTCATCCCCGAGGACGATCGCGGCGCAGTGTGTATTTCAAGCCAAGTGGGCTGCACGCTGACATGCCGGTTTTGCAACACCGGCACTCAGCGCTTGGTGCGCAATCTGACGGCGGCGGAAATTTTGGGCCAGTTCATGATTGCGCGTGACAGCTACGGCGAATGGCCCACGCCTACCGATGAGCGGCGCATGCTCTCGAACATTGTGATGATGGGCATGGGCGAGCCGCTGTACAATTTTGATAACGTCGCCAAAGCCTTGAAGATCGTCATGGCCGATGACGGCATCGCATTGGGAAAACGCCGCATCACGTTGTCCACATCAGGCGTGGTGCCCGAAATTCGCCGCTGCGGCGCGGAGTTGGGCGTCAACTTGGCCATCTCGCTACATGCGCCCGACGACGATACGCGCACAGCCATTATGCCGATCAACAAAAAATATCCGCTGAAAGAATTGATTGCCGCATGCCGCGATTACCCAGGCCTTCAGAATTCGCGACGCATTACGTTTGAATATGTGATGCTCAAAGGCATCAACGACTCAATGAGCCACGCGCGCGCGTTGACAAAACTGGTGGCCGGTATTCCAGCCAAGTTCAATCTGATCCCCTTCAATCCCTGGCCGGGATCTTTATACGAATGTTCCGACGCCGAGACCGTCAGTGATTTTTCAGAAACGCTATATAAGGCGGGCTATACCGCCACCATCCGCACCCCGCGCGGGCGCGATATTTTAGCCGCCTGTGGGCAACTGCGCACCGATAGCGAGCGTTTGTCGGCCAAAGAAATGCGCGAACGCGAAACCGAAGAACGCAAACTCGCGCAAGCGGCGTGGGATGAAAAAGAAGCCGCTTTAAAGGCGTAAATTCTTCATCGACATGCCCTTGCCCCGCGCACCTTGCTCCGTATACTGCGCCCGATTTTCAACCCCTCCCTCCACGTTTGACGCGAGTTCATGACCATGGCCACTGCCGCCAAAAAAGCCCCCAAGAAAGTCGTGCTGGCCTATTCCGGTGGCCTGGATACATCGATCATTCTGCGTTGGCTGCAGGTGGAAAAAGGCTGCGAAGTCGTGACCTTCACCGCCGACTTGGGCCAAGGCGAAGAGTTGGAGCCGGCGCGTAAAAAAGCCGAGCTGATGGGGATTAAACAAATCTACATCGAAGATTTGAAAGAAGAATTCATTCGCGATTTCGTGTTTCCGATGTTTCGGGCCAACGCGTTGTATGAGGGCGTTTATTTGCTGGGCACATCAATCGCGCGCCCGCTGATTGCAAAACGTTTGGTCGAGATCGCCAACGAAACCGGAGCAGACGCCATTTCCCATGGCGCCACGGGCAAAGGCAACGATCAGGTGCGCTTTGAGCTGACCGCCTATGCCTTGAAACCGGAAGTGAAAATCATCGCGCCGTGGCGCGAGTGGGACATGACCTCGCGCACACAAATGATCGAGTACGCCGAGAAACATCAAATTCCGATCCCGCGCGATAAGCGCGGCGAAGCGCCCTATTCAATGGATGCGAACCTGTTGCACATTTCCTACGAAGGCAAAGCGCTGGAAGACCCCTGGGTCGAGGCCAGCGAAGAGATGTTCCGCTTGACCGTGTCGCCGCAAAAAGCCCCCGACACGCCCGAGTATGTTGAAATCGAATTCGCCCAAGGCGATGCGATGGCTGTGAATGGTGTGAAGTTGTCACCGGCGAAGTTGCTGGCGAAGCTCAATGAGTTGGGCGGCAAGCATGGCGTGGGCCGTTTGGATTTGGTGGAAAACCGTTACGTCGGCATGAAGAGCCGCGGCGTTTACGAAACACCAGGCGGCACAATTTTGCATGCGGCACACCGGGGCATCGAGTCGATCACGCTCGACCGCGAAGCCATGCACCTGAAAGACGAGCTGATGCCGCGTTACGCCAAGATGGTGTACACTGGCTATTGGTTCGCGCCCGAGCGTGAAATGTTGCAAGCGGCTATCGACCAAACCCAAGCACGCGTCAACGGCGTGGTCCGCATTAAGCTGTTCAAGGGCGTGGCGGCAGTAGTGGGTCGTAAGTCGCCCAATTCGCTGTACCGCTTGGACTACGTGACCTTCGAAGAAGACTCGGTCTACGACCAACACGATGCCGAAGGGTTCATCAAACTCAATGCGCTGCGCCTGCGCCTGGGCAAAATGGCACAAGGCAAGTAACGGCCTATGACGCGCGCTATCATTTTTGATTGTGATGGCGTGCTGGTAAACAGCGAAGAGATTTATCGAAAGATCGAATTCGGTTGTCTGACCGAGATTGGATTGGTTTTCGATCCACATGATTATGCCGATCGGTTCTTAGGCTTGACGCTGGAGGCTTATCTCGCAGGCCTGAATGATGATCACGTTAGTCAGTTCCAGCGCCCTTTGCCCGATGGCTTTTTGGACCGCATGCTGGCGCTGACCGCTGCGGAGCTTGAGACGTCGTTGCTGGCCCATGACGGCGTCTATGACGCCATCGTCGCAGTTGCAGGACCAAAGGCTGTGGCGTCGTCATCAAGTCATGATCGCCTGGTCAAAAAACTCAAGCACGTCGGTTTGTTCGACATCTTTGGGCCGCATGTGTACTCGGCTGAGGCCGTGAAACATGGAAAACCCGCGCCAGATTTGTTCTTGCATACCGCTGACAAGTTGGAGGTTTGTGCATCAGCGTGCATTGCGGTCGAAGACAGCGTGAACGGCGTCAAAGCTGCGGTTGGTGCCAACATGACCGTGATCGGATACGTGGGGGGCCGACATTGTACCCCGCGCCAGGCCGAGAAATTACGCGCGGCAGGGGCTGTAAAGGTGATCGATCACATGAACGATTTGCTGCAGGCCATGACTGAAATCGGCTAGCATTGGCTGACCTCATCATTTCATGTTTTGGGCGGGCCATGACCGATTATATCCAGACTGAACGCGACGGCGCGGTGCTGACCATCCGGCTTAATCGCGCCGACAAAAAAAACGCCATTACAGCCGCAATGTATTCGGCCATGGCAGCAGCATTGCGTTCGGCAGACATCGATTCATCGGCGAAGGTAGCCATCCTGACCGGCTCGGGCGATTCGTTTACCGCAGGCAACGATCTGAAAGATTTTGCCGAGAACCCACCGACGGACCCATCGGCGCCTGTGTTTCAATTCATGGATGCCATGGCGAGCTTTACCAAGCCCATCGTCGCAGGCGTGAATGGCGTGGCGGTGGGCATTGGCACGACATTATTATTGCATTGCGATTGGGTGATCGCCGTCCCTAGCGCAAAGTTTGCGTTGCCGTTCGTCAATTTCGCGCTGGTCCCAGAATACGCTTCAAGCTTGCTCTTGCCGCGCTTTATTGGGGCACGCAAAGCGCAGGAATTATTGATGAGCGGCGAGGCTTTTGATGCCGAGAGTGCCCTGACGTGGGGCTTGATCGGAGCGGTCGTGGCCGCCGATCAACTTGAATCAGCCATCAAAACCAAAGCAATGATGCTAGCCGCCAAGCCGCCCTCAGCGTTGCGTCACACCAAATCTTTGCTCCGTGGTGATCTAGCCCAGATCAAAGCTGTCATCGCCGCGGAGGCAAAAGTCTTTGGCGCACAACTGAAGTCTGCTGAACTGCAAGAGGCCGTCTCGGCTTTCTTCGCCAAACGCCCCGCTGATTTTTCGAAGTTTAGTTAAGCTTTCGGCAGCAGGCGCAGCGGGATGGTAACATCCTTAATGCCGTGCTGCTGACACGCAGCCTTCAGCGTGTTCACCATCAAGCAGGCAATCGTCATAGGCCCAACGCCGCCGGGAACCGGCGTGATGGCGCCCGCCACCTTTGACGCTGCAAGGTAATCCACATCGCCCACCAGCCTGCCTTTGCCGTCGGGCGTGGGAATGCGGTTGATGCCCACATCAATCACGGTGGCACCCGGCTTGATCCAGTCGCCCTTGACCATTTCAGCCTTACCAACCGCGGCCACCAAAATGTCGGCGCTGCGACACAGAGCGGGCAAATCTTGAGTTTTGGAATGGGCCATGGTGACGGTGCAGTTTTCATTCAGCAACAACAGCGACACAGGCTTGCCCACCAAAATGGACCGGCCCAACACCACCGCATGTTTGCCTGCGATGGCGGGCATCACATCGTTGATCAACATGATGCAGCCCATGGGCGTGCACGATACCAACGAATCTCCGCCCGCCAGCAACCGCCCCGCGCTTTCTGGGTGAAGACCATCAACGTCCTTAGCCGGAGCAATTGCGGTGATAATGGCAAATTGATCGATGTGCTTGGGCAACGGCAGCTGAACCAAAATGCCATGCACGGCAGGGTTGGCGTTGAGCTTGCGTACCAACACCAGCAAATCGTTTTGTGACGTCGTGACGGGTAAGTCGTGCTGAAAGGAATTCATGCCCGCAGCCGTAGCGGTTTTCTGTTTGCTGCGCACATACACTTGGCTGGCGGGGTCTTCACCCACCAGCACCGTCGCCAAGCCCGGCACAATATTGTGTTTCGCCTTCAGGGCGGCGACGGAAATGGCAATGGCCGTTTTCAGACGGCTTGATGCTTCTTTGCCATCAATGATGATTGCTGAACTCATGTTGGGTTCCATTGCTGTGCACGGGCCACGAGCGGGGGGCGAGCTAACCCGCCATCAGCCAGGCCCGGAACACGGCTAAATACTCGCGCACCAGATACAGAGATAACAGCAATAGGATTGGCGAGAAGTCGATGCCGCCGAAAATGGGCACATAGCGACGAATAATACGCAACAAAGGTTCGGTCATTTGATTGACCGCACTGCCGATCATGTACACGACGCGGTTTTGGGTATTGATGACATTGAATTGCACCAGCCAGCTCATCACCACCGAGATAATGATCACCCACCAGTACATACCCAGCAGGATGTCGATCACGTTCACGATAGGGACGAGGAGCATCATATCGATTTTCCTGCAAATTTTTTACCAAGGCCTGTCGCATGGCCAGATAGACTGTTGGCGTAACCTAATGAGCGCGCCCAGCGCGCGCAAGGGAGCGTCAATGAAACTCAAGACGATCGGGCTTATCGCCAGGGTGATGGGGCTTGGCCTCTCGTCGGCAGGAGCGGGTCCTTACAACAAAAGCGTCGTGGTGAGCGGTATTGCGGGCGCCGTGACTGGAATTTCACCCCATGGCATCACCGGTTTAAACTTCGGGCCGGAGGGCATGCTTTACGCCGGAAGCGTGATTAGCCCAGGCATTACCCCATCAATGTGAAAACCGGCGCGCTCGAGGAAGTGGTGGGCGGGATGGCAGGCGAATCCGATGACGTGGCCATCAGTGCGGATGGAACGTTGGCTTGGACCGCCATTTTATCGGGCACATTGGCGCGCACGCCGCCCCAACGGGACAATTGAAACGTGGGCGGCAAACTTGCCGATGATCAACCCCGTGAACTTCACCGCCGAAGGGCGTTTGTTCACGGGTCAAATCGGTAAACCTGACACCCTGATTGAGATCGATCTGACGGGTAAAAAACCGCCGCGCACGATTGCCAGCAACATAGGCTGCATCAACGCCTTCGACGACGACGGACAGCGCGGGGATCAGGCCGGGCTCTATGTGCCCTTAGCCGACAAGGGCGCGGTGGGTCGTGTCGATTTGGCAACCGGAACTGTGTGCGTCATTGCTGACGGCTTGGGCCAGCCCGTGAGCGTGGTAGCCAACGAGCGTAGTGATATTTTTGTCGCCGACTACGGCAGCGGAGAAATTCTGAAACTGAAGCCAGGCGCAACACCCGACAGGCACATTGTCGTTTCAGGGCTTCAGAGGCCTGTCGGCTTGGCTTTAGATAAGTCAGGGCATCTTGTTGTCAGTGAAGCCATAAGCGGAACACTCAGCCGAATTAATTTATCAAACAGAGTCAAATAGGTTCTTGTGCGTGATCTGGCCTAACCCGAGGGGTTGGCACTGTTGCCTGATGGCAAGGTCGCCGTGGCTGACGTGGGCGCGAAGCAATTGGTGGTGATCGACCCGACAACGGGCTTCCGCGTAGTGGTGGCTGAGAATTTACCCATCGACGCGGTGTTCACGCACGCACCGGCGCCCGTATACTTGCCGACAGGTGTGGTCGCCGATGAAACTGGTGCGATCTACCTGACATGCGACGCTAATAATTCAGTTTTAAAATTCACCCCACAGGCACCGTAATCACATGCGCTTTAGAATTCTCATCGCAACCATCATCACCCTTGGGATTACGTCGACCGCTGAGGCTGGATACAAAGCCCGCGTGCTTGTGCCTGCTGGGCCATTTCATGGGGTTCATGGCTTAGCCTTCGGGCCTGATGGATATTTATATGCGGGCGATATTATGGGTTCGACCGTCCATCGCGTTGATGTGGCGACGGGCGCGCATCGCGTTGCCGTTGGCGCACCCTTGGGCATGGCCGATGATGTGGCTTTCGCGCCTGCTGCGTCAAAATTCGCGGGCACAATGGTATGGACCAGCGTGGGCGTGGGTCGTCTTTATGCACAGTCAGAGGGCGGACAGCCTCGCGTTTTGGCTGACAGCTTACCCAATGTAAACACGGTTGGATTTTCACCTGATGGAAAGCTTTATGTCACCCAAACCGGGCGCGGCAATAACGCGCTGTGGCTGTTTGATCTTGCGGGACAAGCGCCACCAAAAAAAGTGTGGGAGGGCAATTTGAATGGGTTTGTTATTGCCGCCAATGGATTTTTATATGGGCCTCAGCCGGATTTAGGGGCCGTCATACGAATCAACCTCGACACCTTCGAAACCAAACTCATCGCCGAGGGCTTTGCATGGCCGACAGCGGTTGAAATGGATGATCAGGGTCTTTTGTATGTTCTTGATTTTAACGCAGGCACAGTTACGCAACTGAATAAGGACACAAGCGATAAAAACATCATCGCCACCATCGAGCCTGGCCTCGACAACATGGCCATGGGACCTAAAAATTTCCCTTATGCCAACAAGCTTTACGTCTCGAGCATTGGCAAAAATGGCATCTTTGAAATTGATCTGAACACAAAAGCGCTGCGCACAGTGGCGGCAGGCCGACTGACCGCGCCTGGTGGTGTGGCCGTCCTGGGCACTGGTGACGCAACACGCGTTTTTGTCGCTGATATGTTTTCACTGCGCGAAGTGAATGCCGCGACAGGTGTCGTGAAAAACTTGATCAATGTGGATGGAATGGGGATTTATCCGTCGAGCGTTCATGCCGGCAAGCTTAAGGGCCGCGATATTTTAGTGACGGCAGGTTGGTTTACGGGTCGCGTTCAAATCATCGACCCAAGCAATGGCGCGGTCGTACGCGAGGAGAAGAATTTTTCAGCTCCACATGACGTGGTGGTGCTGACCGATGGCTCAATGATCGTCGCCGAGGCGGGTGTAAAAAAACTAACGCGCGTTTTATCAGATGGTGCCCGCGAGACCTTTGCCGACGGATTTCAGTTTCCCGCAGGCCTCGCGCTAGCCGACGATTCGCTTTACGTCACGGATACCGAGGCAGGCTCTGTCATCGCCATTCATCTTAAGACTCGAGAGCGCCGTGACGTCGTCAAAGGCCTAAAACAGCCCGAGGGCATTGCCCTGTTGGCCGATGGCCGCCTGGCTGTGGTTGAGGTTGGGGCGAAAGCTGTACGCGCCATCACCATCGCCAGCGGCAAAGTCGATGACATTGCCACCAAGTTTGATGTGGGGCTGAGTGTTGCCGAGCCCCTGCCCAAGACCTGGATTTTTAGCGGCATTGCCGAAGGTCCTGACGGGGCGGTTTACCTGCCCTCCGACACACAGTCTGCGCTTTACGTGCTGAAAACCTCCGTCGGACCCAGCTCATTTCTGGGGGCCTTGCGCAGCTTGACTTCGGGGATGTTTCGATAAATTATCCGCGCGCTTAGGCCAGCTCGGCACTTTTCCTGGATTTCTTGGGGCAGCGAAGACGACGATGGATCAGGGGCTGTAGCTCAGTTGGGAGAGCGCGGCGTTCGCAATGCCGAGGTCAGCGGTTCGATCCCGCTCAGCTCCACCATCGTTTGAGTTTTCGGCACCGCAAATCTGATTCTTAAGTTTGTCGCTGGCTGATCGATCTTTTGGTTTGGCCCGCTCGCTTCGCTCGTTGGGCTTAGCCCGCTCAGATTCATCATCGTTCATCAACACAGTTAATCTATCGAACGTGCCACACGGAACCCCATGCTGTCGAAGTGTAGGCCGGGGCTGTTGCGCCCACGATTGGCCGGGCGATGTTCGCCGTCGCCATCCGCATCACCGGGCCCATTGAGCCAGCCGCCGCCGCGTACGGTGCGCCGTTTACAGTCGGGCGTGACCCAGGCTGATCCATCCGTTGGCGCCCCAGTGTAGGCTCGTGATAGCAATCTTGCGTGAACTCCCACTCATTGCCCTGCATGTCGTGCAAACCAAACCCATTGGCCGCAAACGAGCCCACCGGGGCGGTGGCAAAGCCAAACCTATCATCGCAGCCGGGCACAGGTGACGGCCAAGCGAGCGCATCGGCTTTCAATGCGCGGTCAGCCACATTCCCGCGCGCACATAGTTTGTCTGCGCCCTGTGCAGCACGCGCGGCATATTCCCATTCTGCTTCGCTGGGCAGACGATAACTCTGATCTGTTTTCTTTGCCAACCACGCCACATAAGCATTGGTGTCTTCACGACTGACACACAACACCGGATGTCGCGGGCTTTTCGCAAAAATATCATTGCGCCAATTTGTGCCTTGGGCTGGCTCTGTTTTTGTTTTGGTCGCATTCCAATGCGGGCAAGCGTTGGACGCGGTGTAATTCGTTGCTGCCACAAAGGCCGCGAACTTACCCACTGTCACCTCGAATTTTCTCAGCGCAAACGCTTTTGTGATTGTGACCTGATGCTGCGGACCCTCTTTGGTTTCGCACCTCGCTTCGTTGTCGGACGAGCCCATCATGAAACTTCTGGGCGGAACAACCACCATCTCGGGGCACTCGGCACAATCACGCAGCAGCGCACCTGCTGTTTGCACATGGGCAACGCCGGCGAAGAATTAAGACGGCGATGAGGGCGAACAGACCCATCAGTCTTTTTTGTTTGGTCGCATTTTCCACGCCAACCGGTCCCCACTTGTCGGGGAAATGCCCTATTTCTTCTTCTCGGCCAAAGCAGCCAAGCGAAAGCCGATCCAGCCTTGGCGAGCATCGATGCGTGGATCTGGCCCACCGCGCGAGGATGAGCGCATGAATTTCGGACCAGTTCCGTAGGCGCCACCGCGCAAGGGAGCATGGGTGCAGTCGCCTATTTGAATCGCCGCCCCGTCACTGCGTTGGCCTTTGTTATCCGTCACCCAGCAATCGGCAATCCATTCCCAGGCGTTGCCTATCATATCGTAAAGACCCCAGGGGTTAGGCTTTTTCATGCCCACCGGCGCGGTGTAGAGAAATTTGTCGTCGCAGGTGAAGCTGGGACGACCTGTGTGCTTGGCGCTTAAGCTAGCATCGGCAACATTGCCATAGGCGCAAATGCCCTCAGGGTCCGTGCCCCAAAAATAGGGCGTATTTGTGCCCGCGCGATAAGCGTATTCCCACTGCGCGTTGGATGGCAGGTAATAGGTGCGCCCGGTTTTGAGCGTCAGCCAATCGGCATAAGCTTGGGCGTCCACCCAATCGATGCAAACCACTGGATGATCGCCACGTTGATCGAGGTCGTTCTTGGTCCAGGTTTGATCGCTTGAGCGAATCCAATCGCCCTTCCACAGCACACAGCCGGGCTTGATCTCGTGCTTCGAGGCTTTCATGAACGCTTCAAACTGATCGCGCGTGACTTCAAACACACCGATTGCAAACGACTGCGCGATGGTGACCTTTATTTGTGGCGTTTCCCAGGTCAGGCGCTGGCGTTCGATGTCGGTGGACCATTTCACTTCGTTGACCAGCGATTCAGGCGCCCCCATCACGAACGGGCCCGCCGGAACAATTTTCATTTCCGGGCAATCGGCACAATCGCGGAAAATCGCGGGGTCGGGCTTTTGCTCCTGCGCCGACGCGGCCCCCATGAATGCGAGCAGCGCGAACCCTAAAACATCAAACCGCATGAAATCCCCCCATCAATTTGCCATCAGCCTAGCCCCTGATGCCATCTGATTGAAGTGAGTTTTCACCTCACCGCCTCGCGGTCACGGTCCTGCTGATTTTCAGCTTTGTCGAGATTATTGACAGGCGTCAGTGCCTCGACCTCGCCGCTACGCGAGGATTTACAAAGTTCAGGCCCCAGAAGGAGATCGCCCATGATCACATTCGAAGAATGTATTGGGTTTTGTGAATTATACGATGATGAAGTGGCCACTATTGCCGAGCACGAGCACATTCCGGCCCTGGCCGCAGTGGAACTTGAAAACTATCTTTTACAGGCACCCGGCGGTGGGGTGCGAATCTCTGAGATGATTCGCGACGACATCGAGGCGGCGGCGTCCCACCGCGACGTTAATTATGCTGCAAAATTGAAAATGGCGCTGAAGTACTTCCTTCTCGTACATCCAGATCCATCACTCGAGCCAATCCCCTTGGCCGCATAAGATTGGGTTTTCTTTAGCGCACCCCGCCCATCATGGCAGTCATCCGTTTGGCGAGCAGCAGCATGACGATGCCAGCCACCACCGGCAGAATGCTGACCACGCCGAACAATTGCGCCAGCGGCATCGATTCGTAGAGCGTCGCCATTTGGCCCGCGAAGAAATTACCGACCGAAGCCCCCAGGAACCACACGCCCATCATGGAGCCGACGATGCGGGTGGGGGCCAGTTTGGTCATGGAACTCAGACCGACCGGACTAAGGCACAACTCGGCCCAGGTGTGGATGAAATACACAAAGGTGAGCCACAGGGGGCCGACCAGCTGGCCAGCGTCGGCTTCGATGGCGGCAATCGCCATCACCCAAAATCCGACACCAGCACCGATGAGACCAATAGCGAACTTCACCGGGCTTGACGGCTGCTTGTCGCCCAGCTTCACCCACAAAGCGGCGAACACAGGAGCAAAGATCACAATGAACAGCGGATTGAGCGACTGATACCAGGCGCTGGGAAAAGTATAGCCGAGAACCTGATTGTCAGAGTTCCGATCAGCAAACAACGACAAGGTCGAGCCAGCCTGATCAAACACCGACCAGAACACGGCCGCGCAAATAAAGAAGGCAAAGATGACCCACAAGCGGCTGCGTTCTTGTGGCGTCCAGCTTTTGTCGAGAAAGAGTCGGGCGAAAAAAACAACTGTTATGACGAGCAGGACGGACCCTGCTGTGTCACTAATCAAGTTCGGCGTGATGGTGAGTAGCCCCACCGCACTTGCCAGAGCGACCAGCGCGACCACACCCACAGCAACGCCGCCATACAAAATCGCTTGGCGTTTAAATTGAGCCATCGACTCGGGCGTCGTGGCTGCACCGGGAACCACACCCGCTGTACCGAGGGTGTGGCTTCCGAGAACATATTGGATGACACCTAACGTCATGCCGATACCCGCAGCACCAAAGGCCCAATGCCACGTCATGTTGGGGTCCATGCCCCAGCCCACGATAATGTCGCGAAAGCCAGCATCTTGCGCGAGATAGCCCGTGACCAACTGGCCGACGAACGAGCCTAAGTTAATGCCCATGTAGAAAATGGAATAAGCCGCATCACGTCGCGTGTCGGTTTGTGAATACAGCTGGCCGACGATGACGCTAATGTTGGGTTTCAGCAGCCCAGTACCCAACACAATCAGTACCAGTCCAAACGCAAACAATTCATTGACCGGAATAGCGAGCGAAAAGTGCCCGCAGGCGATCAGAATGCCGCCATAAAGCACGGCCTTGCGTTGACCCAGGACCTTATCTGCAAGCCAACCGCCAGGCACGTTCATCAAATACGCCATGGCGGTGTAGGTGCCGTAAAGGGCGCCGGCGGTTGAAATATCCAAGCCCAGGCCGCCAAGCTGGAGGCTTGTGGTCATGAACAAGATGAGCAGCGCACGCATCCCGTAATAACTGAAGCGCTCCCACATTTCGGTGAGAAATAAAGTCGACAGCCCGCGCGGATGGCCGAAGAAAGAACGATCCGATGTCGCGTCGCTTAAACCACTCTGTGCATTTGATGATGACGTCACCGGTATTCCCCCCAAGCCCTGATATTATTTTCGCGCCGCGAACTCTTTCTTCCCCGCTTGTACCAGCGCATAAATCCTCTGCGCCGCGGGCCCCAAGCGCTCTAAGACGGCACGATGAATAGGCTGGGCAGCCGCTTCCCAGCGTTGGCGTTGCGCTGGCGTTAAGTCATGGGTGATCACGCCCTTGGTTTTTGAGTCGGCGAGCTCTTGGACTAACGATGCTCGCGTATCGCTGCGAATGTAAGCTTGATCAGGAAAAGCAGACATCACAATCGCCCGGTCTTCCGGCGACAAGCGCGCGAGCCAGCGTTTATTGGCGAAGAACCCTGAGGTGGCATAGGAATGCTGCGTCAGCGTGAGGTGCGGGGCATAGTCGACAAGGCCGGTACGGACATACATCAGCAGCGAAGATTCACCCCCGCTGATCAGCCCAGTTTGCAAAGCCGGAATAACATCGGGCGTGGGCATGACAATGGTATCGGCCCCCACCACCTTCAAGAACGCCTGGCTAGCCTCGTACGGCAAAGCGCGCATCCGGTAGCCTTGCGCATTGGGCGGTTCGGTCAGCGCTTTTTTTCCATAGAGGTGCATCCAGCCGATCTCGACCCATTGCAGCAGAACGATATCGCGGCTATCGGCAATGCGTTTGGCCTCGGGCGTCCAGATATTATCGAAAATAAAATCGCATTCTTCGGCGGACGAAAATAAAAACGGCAGATTCAACACCGACGCTTCGGGGATCACTTGGGCAAAGCCATTTTCGCCGGCGATTCCCATTTGGCCGCGACCCTTGCGAATAGCCTGAAAACCGACATCGTCGCCGCCTAGTTCGCCGTGGACCAGTTTTTTGACATGAATACGTCCAGCCGCTTTGGCCGTAATATTTTCCTCGAACATGCGCCAAAGTTTGTCGCCCGGTCCGCCGGGGGGTGAATTCGCAACCAACGTTAAGTCGGCATCTGCGGCGCTGGTTGGTGTTGCAAGCAGCGCAACTATCAGCACAAAGAGAGCATGTTTCATCATTTTTTTATTTCTGCGCGAAAAATTCAATGCGTGCCCCGTTGGGCGCCTTGACGGTGAGGATATCGATCATGATTAAATTTCGAAGCATCATTTTGCTCCTCCTTGTTCGGCCCAAAGCAAACGGTAACGAACTCAGACTCAGATCGCCATAGCCAAATGTGGCAGCAGACCCCACGCGCGAAAGAGCCCAGGACACGCTTTCGCGGACAAATTGATACAATAACTATGGCCCGCGTAATTCACGTCATCAATGCAGCAAACACGCGCTCCATCGTCGTGGCTAAGAAACTCGGATCACGACAAGATGGCGTGTGGGTGCGTGAGGGCAAAGAATTATTGATTTACGCCCAGATCAATCCCCCAATTTAATTACGATACTTTGCGCAACACGGCTGCATAGAAACCGTCGATCCCGCCACGATCAGCCCATTGCGATGGCATGCTACGTAAGTCGCCAGCTGGCGTGAGAAAACTCAAGAGCTCGATGGACTTTGATATTCTTTCACGGCGCAAGCTTGGATCGGCCATCAGGGCCGCCGTGACCGCGCCCTCACCCTCGTCTTGCTCTAGTGAACATACGCTATAAACCAATAGTCCACCCGGCTTGAGCATCGCCGTTGCGGCTTTGATCAACTCGCGCTGACGCTGAGCCAAGCGCGGAATATCAACGGCATTCTTCAAATGCGGCAAATCAGGATGGCGGCGAATCGTGCCGGTCGACGAGCACGGCGCATCGAGCAAAACAGCATCGGCCAGTTTTGTGGGGCGCCAATCCAACGCGTCGGCTTTGATGACGTTTGCGGCCAAGCACATACGTTTGAGGTTCTCATCAACAAAGGCAAGCCGCTTGGCCGAGGTGTCGAGCGCCGTGACATCACAGCCTGCTGCTACCAGTTGCAAGGTTTTGCCTCCGGGTGCGGCACACAAATCAATGACCGATTTTCCGATGGGATCGCCCAGTGCGGCCAGAAGTGCGCGAACCGGCAAGGCCGCCGCCGCATCTTGCACCCACCACGCGCCTTCAGCGAAGCCAGGCAATTGATCGATGCGGCCATGATCACCCAATCGCAAGCTGCCCGTCGGCAGCACCTGCGCTGAAAGCTGAGAGGCCCATATGTCTGCTGACGCACGATCCTTCAGGCTGAGATCCACGGGGGCTTCGACAAGATGCGCTTCTGCCAGGGCGCGTGCGCGTTCTGCCCCGTATGCGCCGAGCCAACGCTCCCACAGCCAAGGCGGCGTATTGAGTTTTGCAGCATCTTGTGCGGCGATCAGTTCTGCTCCGCGTTCGGTTAAGCGGCGGAGCACAGCATTGACGAGGCCCGCGAATTTCATGTGTGTGCCGCGTTTGGCGAGGTCTACGCCGGTGGCTACCGCCGCATGAATGGGCGTGCCGACAAACAAGATCTGCGCCGCACTGAGCCGGAGAACGTCTTGAATGCTGGGCGGTGGTATACGCTCGAGAAACCCTGCCAAAGCGGCATCAATTTGCCCGAGGCGGCGCAGTGTGGTGGCGACCAAAAGTCGTGCAAAGGCCCGATCGCGCGGCTCAAGGCCTGCAGCGGCGCCATCAAATGCGTCGTCGATTGCGCGGTCTTGGCGCAGAACGCCCGAGAGCAACGACAGCGCCGCAAGCCGCGCGTCGGGCCCAGTATTCTGAGGGCGATTTTGAGCCCCGCGATGCTGGCGTATTTCGGGATTCATGTGTAGAGATGCGGCTGGATCTTCTTTTGTTGTCATGGCCGCATGAGCGCAGACCTTCAAGCAAAAATCAAAGCGATTCCGTTCTGGTATCACCGCATTGAGCTGCCTGGTGGCGTTGTCACACCCGGCTGGGCCCCGCTGAACCCAAAAAGCTACGGTGTGCCAGGGCGTTTAGATGGTCAGCGCGTTCTGGATATCGGTGCCTGGGACGGCTATTGAACGTTCGAGGCCCTGAGGCGTGGGGCCAAAGAAGTGGTGGCGATTGATGATTTTTCCGACAGCCTCGACAAAGAGACAAACCTTCCACGCGGCAGTTGGACCAACTTCGACCTCTGTAAAGAAGCGTTAAGCTATACAGACGCGCAGTGTTCGCGCCGCGAGATGAGCGTTTACGATGTCTCACCCAAGGAATTGGGCACCTTCGACACCTTGTTGTTTTTCGGTACGCTGTATCACCTGCGCTACCCGCCGTTGGTGCTCGACTACTTATCGTCTGTTTGTAAACGGTGGATCTTTGTTGAAAGCGCCGTCCTGGACGATCACAGCCTCTATCGTGGCGGTGTCGGCAAAGGTTACCTCGAGGGCAATCAGCTGCTGATGGGGTTCTATCCCGACAACCAATACGGCGATAACCCAACCAATTGGTGGGCACCAACGTTGAAGTGCCTTATTCACATGGTCCGCGCGGCAGGCTTCAAGAATGTCTCGGGATAGAAACTGGTCGATAAGCCTGACCGTGTTTCCCACTGTCGGGGATTTGCGGCCGCCTGCAAACCCGACGCAGCCTCCATTCCAGGCCTTTAGTTTTACTTACTCGGCATCGAGGCAAATAACTGCTTCCAGTCAGCCGTCGCTGGGCCGTCGCTATTGATGACGGTGAAGACTTTGTTGGCTGCGCCTTCATTTGTCAGGGCTTCGATGCACACAGCTGCAGTATCGGCTCGTGTGATCTTCTGCCCGGCGACATAATCTTTGCGCGCAATGATTTTGATATTCTGGCCAGCGGGCTCGTCCGTCATACCCGCAGGGCCGATAATGGTGTAATTGAGGCCCGAGGCCATCAACGCCTCTTCGGCCAGGCCTTTGTAGATCAAAACATTGCGACCGATTTTATTGAGAAAGTGATCTTTCTGACCTGAGACAGACGAAGTGATAATCACATACTTCTTCACACCCGCAGCTTTGGCAGCGGCGATCATGTTTTTCGTGCCTTCAAGATCAACGGCTTCGGGACGATTGTCGCCCAAAACACCCGTGGCCGCTTTGGCGTCGATAATGTAATCAACGCCCGCCATTACTTTGATCAGTGTTTCGGGTTTCAGGACGTCGGCTTCGTGCCAGTTAGCCGTGCTCCCATACTTCGAAACAGCAGCGGCTGAATCACGCGTCATGGCCCGCACATCATAAAGCTGGCCCGGCAGAGCCTGTAAGGCTTGCAAGACCACATGCCCGTTCTTGCCCGTGGCCCCAGCCAGGAGCGCCACTTTTTTGGCAGGCGGTACGGCGGGGGCGGGGGCGTCTTGCGCGGCGACGGAGAACGAGAACATCAATGCCAACGCGGCAGCAAA
>Ga0209553_1000541_pt1 | contig 19590 bp, 13 predicted proteins | sample LauGreFBDMM110DN_2_FD_188217 | JGI IMG/M metagenome (GOLD analysis project Ga0209553, IMG submission 188217) | Freshwater lake microbial communities from Lake Michigan, USA - Fa13.BD.MM110.DN (SPAdes) (version 2) | ecosystem: Environmental > Aquatic > Freshwater > Lake | place: Lake Michigan...
GAATGGTGCAAGCTGCCACCAAGATGCTCAAGGAATTTGGAGTGCCAACCGCACAGATTGCATTTGACGAGTTCTAAATGCTGCGCGGGCAGCTTTTAGTAAGTGGTTAATGGGGCGCGATCGATGCTTGCAGCGCCGCAGCATCCCGCGCTGTGGGCATCCAACGAAATATTGAATTGCATAGAAAGCTGATGGGGTTGTGGCGCTGCTGTATAGGAGCTTCGGCCGTACGTAGAACGAATTGTTGGCCATCACGAAGATCAATTCACCAAGATGGTTGTGACTTAAGCCCCAATATGAATTTCGTGATGACGAATAGGGTGAAGAATTCGATTTGTACAACGGCTTTAAGAAAGTGACTAACTTCCGGTCGACACCCAAAGTGCCAATTCTCAGACGCACAAAAGGCATATCGGGCTAATTTCGTTAATTGCATTGTTCCCCGGTATTCGCACTACGGGAACTGACAACACCACTAGCGCGCTCACCGCCGCTGGCGATGAAGTTTGCGCGGCAGATGGCGGCTAATGAAGCAGTGTTTTAGGCAATCCCCGAACTAGAGTTTGACTAGACGGCAAACCTGACTGAGCAAGCAGAAAACAATCCCTTGTTATGAATAGCCAACATGAATGCTGAGCCAATTCCAGAACTGGACTTTGATCAGACATTGGGGTGGTAATCCCGGGCTGCAGAAATGGCACATGCGGCGGAAATATTAGGTGCGCGGTGGGTGCTGGCGGGACGGTGTGAATGTTGCGGACTGTCAATGCTGTTCTGTGGCAGTTGTGCAATACGCGTTGATTATGAGGATCAATCCTATTTAAGAATCGAATAAATGTAATTAGTGGCCCTTAGGCAGTGGTTGGGTGGAGGTCAGCGCAAATTGGTACTTGACTAGTGTGGGGCCAGTGCGTATAGTGTAGGGATGGATGGGGCCGTGAATTCCTCAACCGTTCTTCTACTTTTGTTTCGGTAAATTTATTTACACATACGCAACAAAGTATGCAAATTTAAGGGCGCTTAATGGAATCGTTAGAGTTCTGTACATGGTCAGCGTGGTGCTTATAGCATCAGCTAGCAGTCAGTGGTTGTGGCGTGCTGGAGCAATCGCGACTTTGCAGATCGCCAGCCCAGTTACACGTTTTTGCCCTGTGTATTTCGTTTTCAACAAAGTCATACGCGGCACAGGACTAGTGCACAGCAGACGTAAATATTTTTTAAGACTGCGATGAACTCGCGTTGGCCATTGATACAGGCTGCCTGAACCGGGTGGTGGGATCTCGTGGAGCGAAGTGCAGCGCGCCACAGCGGGTGCGAGCGCAAGCACGGCGAAGAAGCCCGCAGCGGCGGGATTTTATTCGTGAACCTTGCCATGACTCTTTTTTGGTTGACGGCTAAGGCCTGATATTTTCCAAGAAAAAATTGGGGGCGCAGACCTTAATCGTTGCTATTTGCCCGAATACCTGTGGGGGGGTTGAGACATTGAGAAAATTAGGCGCATGAAAATTGGAATTGTTGGTGCAGGATCGATGGGGCACACTCACGTTCCGGCGTGGATCGATCTTAAGTCGAAGGGCGCGGAACTAGTCGGCATCGTGGCCACTCGTACCAACGGACCAGTCGAATCGCTGGCCAAACAGTACGGCCTGTGTGTCTACAGCCGTTATGAGGACCTGCTTGATGCTGTCGATATCATCGATTTGTGCGTGCCAACTGATATTCACTGCAAGTTGGCTATACAGGCAGCCCAGGCAGGCAAACATATTGTCTGCGAAAAACCAATTGCTATGACGGTGGCCGATGGTCGTGCCATGGTCGAGGCGTGCAAAGCAGCAAAAGTCCGACTATTTATTGGCATGGTGCTCCGTTTTGTCCCTCCGTACGCCACAGCCTATCAAGCGATTGTTTCAGGGCAAATCGGCAAGCCCGCCATTTTGCGCCTGACTCGCGCTTCCTATCAGCCGCGCAAATCTGAGTACAACTGGTTCTTAGACGACAAGAGGTCTGGTGGCATGATTCTGGACTTAATGATCCACGACTACGACTACGCTCGCTGGATTAGCGGTAATGTTATGCGCGTATTTGCTAAATCAGTGCGGTCGATTCGCCCCGATGCGCCTGGTGACTATGCGCTGGTTATACTGCGTTTTGCCAGCGGCGCCATCGCCCACATTGAGGGGGGCTGGGCATATCCGCCCGGCAACTTCCGTACTTCCATCGACATCGCCGGCACTGACGGCGTCCTAGAATGGTCTTCCGACACGACTGAACCCCTGCACACTTATTTGGCGAAACCACTTATAAATGAAGTTGCTAGTGTAGGCTTGCCGGAGTCGTTGGTAGCCGAAAGTCCATTCACTACCGAACTCAGATATTTTTATGATGCCCTGCTCAACAACAAGCCTTTTTCACCCAGTGCGGAAGACGGGCTAGCTGCCCTGCAAATCGGCCTAGCTGCCAGCGAATCGCTTAGGACCGGGCGCAGCGTCACGATCAATCAAGAGATAATCTGATGCGCATTGGAATTATGAGCGTTGCCCATCATCACGCAGAAGGGTATGTTCAAAATTTGAACCAGTCGCCTGGCGTCGAACTGATCGGTTTCTCAGACACCGAATCCGAACGCGGTAAAGAGTTCGCTGCGAAATTCAATATCCCCTGGTTTCCCACCCACGATGCGCTGGTGGCCGAGAAGCCCGATGGCGTAATCGTCTGTTCGGAAAACGCGAACCGCCTTGAGTTGGTCGAGCTGGCCGCCAATGCTGGGATCAGCATACTATGCGAAAAACCGATTGAAGTGACGCTGGTTGATGCGGTTGCCATTCGCGATGTGTGTGTAGCCAACGATGTCCGCTTCATGACAGCCTTTCCGATTCGTTTTGCGCCGGCAGTGCTCTCGGTCAAAGCGATGCTGGAACGCGGTGACCTAGGGCGTTTGTATGCTGCCAATGGGATCAACCACAGCGAAATTCCGCGTGAGCACCGTGCCTGGTTCGCACAAAAAGCGCTGGCTGGAGGCGGTGCGGTAATGGATCACGTGGTGCACTTGGTCGACACACTGCGCTGGTTCCTCGGCAGCGAGGTTGTAGAAGTCTTCGCCGAAGTCGACAACCTTTTTTATCCGGGCGAGGTCGACGTTGATACGGCAGGCATCGTGATGCTCACTTTCGCTAATGGCGTTTTCTCCAGCATCGATTGTAGTTGGAGCCGCCCGACGATTTATCCACGCTGGGGCCATTTCAAAATGGATGTGCTCGGCGAAAACGGTTTTGTAACTCTGGATGCGCTCGCCCAACATGTGACGCTGTATTCCAAACACACGGTCCGCCGTCCAACCTGGATCAACTGGGGGCCAGACAGTAACCAGGGAATGATCAACGAGTTTGTTGCCAGCATTCAAGAGCGGCGTGAACCGTCGGTCACTTGGCGCGATGGCTATGAGGCGATGCGAGTTGCCTTGGCCTGTTACCAATCGGCGCAGACGGAGCAGCCCGTTCGACTTGATTGCCCGTAATGGCGTGACCAAGACTCCCGATATAGTGGCTGGAAAAGGTAGTATACAGAGCCAGCGCTGTAATCATTGTCATGGTGAGGGCTGCTAGAAGCGATGTCCAGTGGGTCTTGACTTGCCCGGTGAAAGTCGATATGCTTGAAGTGTACCCCTCAAAAGCTCTGTAAGTAAGCAAATCCCTGCCCGTCGAGCGTGCCACTCCCTGCGGCAATCCTATTCTGAAAAAGGAGCTTATGAGGTAGGGTAACTGTCCGCTTGGTAGCTGGATCGCAGGAATACATGCCCCTTTGGATAGCAAGGAGTTGAATGGATGGAAAACTATGCGAATAAATATTTCTCATTGGTCATCGGGCAACTGCAACAGGTTGCCAGTCAGTCTGGGGAAGCCATTAGGCAGGCAGCGGAACTCGTTGCCGATGCCATCCAGAACAATGGCATTCTCTTACTGTATGGCAGTGGCCACTCGACGCTGATTGCCAAAGATGCAGCCTACCGGGCCGGTGGACTTGCTCCAGCGATGCTAATCGAAGATGTGGGCGAAGGTGACGCTGAGCGACTGGAAGGGTTAGCACAGTACATCTTCGCCCGTTACGATGTGCGCCCCCCGAACGTGCTGGCGATCATCTCCAATTCGGGAATTAACGCTGTGCCTATCGAAATGGCAATTTTGGCTAAGGCCGCGGGTGTCACCATAATAGCTCTCACCTCTCTTTCTCACAGCAAGGCCGTGGCTTCGCGCCACGGGAGCGCCAAGAAACTCTATGAGCTGGCGGACATCGTGATCGACACCCATGGTGTACCTGGCGACGCCATCGTTGAACTACCCAGTAGTCCGCTAAAGAGCGGGGCAACCTCGACTGTCGCGAGCGCAGCCATTCTCCAGGCGATAACGGTTCAGGCCGTCAGTCTGCTCATCGGGCGCGGACATAATCCGCCTGTGTGGATCAGTGCGAACCTGCCTGACAGTGAGACGCACAACGCCCAACTGCTGGCGCAGTATCAATCGCGGCTTGTTCGTTATCAAATTTCTGGCAAGCCTGCTCACAAATAAAATAGATGTTCTTTGAGTTCGACCATGTTGCGATCATTGTAATCCATGCCGCCATCGACATTGCCCGGCCTATTAATGGGCGGCTTGTGACCACGCGCTGCCAGTTTCTCGACGGTCTCGGCTACGAGCGTTTGTAGCACCGCAATCGATCCGATTCCTGAAGTGGGGCAGAATTTGGGTAGATTGTCCAGCTCGAGGATTGCGTCACCAGGCGCGGTCAAGTTGTCAATGACCAGATCGACGACATCGCAAAGCTTTTTTCCGCTGGAATGGCGGGAAGTCACGGAGTTGGTATACGCCATGGAGGTTACGCCAATAACAGTCAGGCCGCGTTCTTTGCCCGCCATTGCCAGTTCAATCGGTACGGCGTTTCGTCCGGCTGTCGACACCACGATCAGCACGTCACCCGCCTTGACTGGCGAATTGGCGATCACAACTTTGCCATAGCCCTCCACGCGCTCAAGATCGACCATGAGACGCGCTGGGCGTGTTTCCAAGCTCATCAGGCCGGGCAGTGACAAAATGTTGAGTACCGTCAGACCGCCACCTCGGTAGAACAGATCCTGAATGGCGAGGGCTGAATGGAAAACACCCCCAGCAAACAGATTGTGTCCACCGATGATAGATTCGGCGATCATGTCGGCTGCCTTCTGGATATTTCCCATTTGTGTTTGTTCGATACGTTTCAGCAAATTCTGGATAATGTGAAGGTATTCTTGGCCTTTCAATGTAAAGCTCCTTATCTAAGAATTATACTCGCAACCGAGAGTCTATTCGGGCGATATTGATACACACTTTGTGAATTTTAATGCGGCGCTTTGGGTTCATCAACACACCTGCCCTGGCTAAATATTTATGATAGAGTCAATCGAGGCAAGAGAGAAAGATATGTCCGATTACGCGATAGGAATCGATCTCGGCGGGACAAAAATAGCAGGAGCGCTAATCGATCGCCAGGGGCGCGTGCTGAAACAGGTTAAAAGGCTAACCTTAGCCCAGGAAGGCGTCGACGCGGTGGTTGACCGGATCGTCGCGTGTATTCGGGAACTGTTAACTGTGAGTCCCGGTTCATTGGCTGGCATCGGTCTTGGCGCCCCAGCGGCTGTTGATAGCCAACGCCAAATCGTGACCTCGGCCGGCAATCTGGGATGGTACGACGTACCCCTCGGTGCGCTTCTCTCAAAAAAATTGGGGGAGGCATGGCCCGATTTTTTTTGGCTTGACAAGGATGTTAGCGCAGCGACGCTGTGTGAAGCCCTCTATGGTGCCGGGCAGGGAGTGCGTTATTTGATCTACGTAGCCGTGGGCACAGGCGTGGGCGCTGGACAGATATTGAACGGGGGTCTTTATTGTGGTGCTCACGGAAGCGACGGTAATATTGGTCACTATATACTAGACTCAGGCGGCGAGGTCTGTGTCTGTGGTAAACGTGGCTGTGTTGAAACACTGTCCTCTGGGCCATCGATTGTGCGCCGGACGGTAGTGGCCCTGAACAATCACGAATCAAGCTTGCTTGCCACGCTGGATTCCCGTACGATCACTGCCGTTGAGGTGGTGGAAGCCGCCAAGGCGGGTGATCAATTAGCTCGGCGCGTCTTGGCTGAAGCCGGACGGTATCTTGGTATCGCGCTCGCTTTTTATATTGACATGATGAACCCGGAGCTGGTCATCATCGGCGGTGGCATGATGGCTGCCGGTGATTTGCTTCTTGACCCATTGCGTCAGGCCATTCAGGAATGGGCGCTGCCCGTCAACGTCGAACCGCTCCTGGTTGTACCGGCAGCTGTTCGGAATGCATCGGCTATTGGGGCGGCAGCTTTCGTGTGGCACTTCAATCCTGACTAAAGCAGCGTGCTAATCGGAATAGGCTAGCATGGAGCATCCTTTGGCCCTTGGAGTCGATCTGGGTGGTACGAAAATCGCTTTCACTCTGATTGATAAGCAAGGGAACGTTCTCGCAAACCACCAACAACTAACGCGAGTTGCCGATGGGTACAAGGCAGTTAGCGAGCGGATGGCAGTGGGAATAAACCGACTATTGGAACAAGCGCGCCAGCCAGTAGCTGGGATTGGCATTGGGGCGCCTGGTCGCCTTAATCTTGTCACGGGGAATATCCAAGATGCGACTAATCTCGGCTGGGGCGACGTCCCTCTAGTTGAAGATCTCCGTCAGCGCATAAACATTGATCTACCGATCTGGTTGCAAAAAGACACAAATGCTGCTGTGCTGGGTGAGACCTACTACGGCGCTGCGCGCGGATGCAAAGATGTTGTACTAGTAGCTATCGGCACGGGGTTGGGAGTTGGAGCCATTGTTGATGGGCGGATTCTCTCTGGTGCGAATACACATGCAGCTGACATCGGCCACCTTGCACTTGACCCGTCAGGTCGCCAATGTACTTGCGGGTTGCGCGGCTGCACGGAAGCTTATATCTCCGGAAATGGTCTGGTTGCAGGGCTGCGCGAACATAGGGTCGATTATCCGGAAAGTCCGTTGGCCCACGAGGCGACCCCATCGACTGTAGCGATTCTTGAAGCCGCCCTACAGGGTGATTCACTGGCGCAACATGTGTTAGGTGAGGCCGCAGACTGGCTTGGGAAAATCTTCATCTACTGTGGCGTGATCTTAAATCCGGCGCTGTTTGTAATAAGCGGTGGGTTAGGTCTGGCAGCGGCAGATTTGCTGCTCGAAAGGGCAGAACGCGAATTTCGGCGCAACGTATTGCCGCCAATCAGCGAGAAAGTACAGATTGTCCGTTCAGTGGTCACTAACAGTGCTATCGGCGCAGCATGTCTGGTTTGGGACGCGCTGCAAGAAGATGATCAGTCTTGGCTGTGGGCTGCCGACTAGCTCCAAAAATTCGTCGAATAGACCATAAGGAGACTACCTTGAACAAGTCGCTCTTAATAAAAAATGCGCAAGTCATGACCACAACCGACCAATGGCCGCAGGGCTGGTTGCTCTGTCGAGAACGGCAAATCGCATTGATGGGTGCAGGCGAAATGCCAGATCTGGACGCCGACGAGACCATCGACGCACGCGGCCTGATCCTATTGCCGGGTTTCATCGATGTGCATGTACACGGGGCCATTGGCCACGAAATGATGGATGCAACCCATGATGCTTTGCGCACCTTAGCGCAGTTCTATGCCCGGAACGGCGTGACAGGATTTCTTGCAAGTACTTGGACGGAGTCGCGGGAGGCTATCATGACTGCTTTGGAAATGGTCGCGAAGCTGCAAGGCCCGCAGCCTGACGGGGCGAACATCCTGGGTGCGCACCTGGAGGGGCCGTATCTAAATGTGTTAAGATGCGGGGCTCAAAATCCCATTTACTTTCGGCCAGCAGAGCGCGAGGAGGCGCTGCCATTCCTCGACCTTAATATCATTCGCTTGTTAGCTATCGCGCCCGAAATCGAGGCGAACCACTGGCTCATCGATGAATGTGTTCGGCGTGGAATTACCGTCTCTGTCGCTCACACCAATGCGACCTATGAGCAAACGAAAAAGGTGGTGGCTCTGGGTGTAACTCATGCAACGCATACCTTCAATGCCATGATCGGGCTGAATCACCGCGATCCGGGAACAGTGGGCGCGGTGCTGACATCGCCGGAAGTCAACTGCGAACTGATCGCCGATAACATTCATGTTCACCCGGCAGCGATGCAAATCTTATCTGCGGCCAAAGGACCTGATCGCGTCGTACTGATTACCGACGCAGTGCGCGGCGCTGGCATGGGGGACGTCGAATACGATATGGATAAGCGGCGTGTTGTGGTGCGTGACGGGGCTGTGCGTCTCCCGGATGGCACATTGGCAGGCAGCACCCTGACCCTGAATCGTGGTCTGTACAATTTCATGTGCGCTACCGGCCAACCACTGAAGGCTGTCTGGCAAACCAGTAGTTTGAACGCGGCCCGCGCAATTCACCTTTCCGACCGGAAGGGTAGCCTTGAAGTGGGCAAAGATGCCGACCTTGTGCTAGTGGATGAGCAAATCAACGTCTATGTGACTATTGTAGATGGTCAGGTCGTCTACCGGAAATAGAGTGAAATTACGCCTTTTGATGGGCCAACAATAGTGTTCAGCTTGGCTCGCATAATGCAAATCTGGAATTAAAGATTTTCCAAGCCCTGAGCCAAAACGCGTGTTGTTGACATAAGATTTCGGGGGAGCCCAACAGCTTGTCTTAGGCCAGAATCTAGTCGTACGGTGTTGTAGTTAGATGAAGCAACAACGGTGTTTGTCGGAACACAGCTATTGCTTCCAGAATACACTACTTTTTTGAGTAATTTCAAAAACCCACGATTTTAAGTTGAACCAACCCATTTACATTCTTGTTATTTAAGTCGTCACCAAACCCACGGCGTTTAAATGCTTATTCGCGCTTTCTCTTTTCAACACCTTTGCTGGTATCTTATTCCTGAGTCGCGGGAGGCATTGAATCGCATTTGCCCGAGGTCCTCATTGTGACTTCAACCAGCGCAGATTTTCATATTTCCGTACCATCACTTTTTTGAGATTGCCTTCAGCAGTGGAAATCATTCAAAAAAAGTTGGGGGTAGTGAAGCATGAGGAATTCCATTTTTTCGTTAGAAATAACCGTGATGCCGACAAAAATATCCCGGGGAAATGGATCAGGTTATTGAAACTGTTCTATATGGTATTCAATCACCAGATTGCATTCTAATCGTGAAAAAAAATTAGGACACTAGGGGCACAAATCAGATAAGCTGCATCTTGCACAAGAACAGATGTGTACCAGCGATCGGCATGATCAGTATTTAGGCGATTGGTAACAATAAGATTTGCGTTCAATTCCGGAATGACTTGAAGAACTTTTTTCGGTTCCCAACAGTCGCCTGAACATCTACCGTAGTAGTTATCCGGAAAAGGGTAGTTAATGCCCTAGTGCTTGGCAACCGCCTGAATCTCTGTGTATCTTTGCCGGGCTAAGACTACGTTACCCTCCGTCTGATAGTCGGCACTACCATTGGTATGCGTCAAATGATTGCCGTATGACGTTACTGAACACACTTGAGGTCTGTGATATCAAAATGCATATCTGCATCATCTCGGTGAGCTCCAACAAAAAGAATGCTTGATTGCCCCTTGAGTTTTGCTTTACTAGGCATGATCCAGTTATAACCCAGTATTACGGGTTGTAAATTTCTTTACGGATGCCACCCCAAGTATTACTCCATGAACTCACACTAGTCGAACATAAGTTTTTCCTAACCACCGTATAACCGTTGACTTACTTACAAGGACTGTTTTTGCGCAATACTCGGAAAGATGTGATCTGCCACAGTCTAGCCGAGTTTTTGGTAGACCTTGTTGCTAAATTTCTCGATGCACCTGGTTCATTACCTCGGACTCCATTGGCTTACACCACCCAGTGCAGAAACATGCCAAAGCGCTCAGACAGAAACCAGTTAATGAGTTCTCTGCGGTTGGGTGCGACTGTTTAGGCACATCATAGCGCCGGCGGCGGTTCAGCAGATACTGGAACATTTTGGCAAGCCAATCATGGCTCTGGCAATCGCACCTGCGCGCGTGCCACCACTGTCCAAGAAGATTACGCAGCAGATGGCTGCTTCGGAAACGGTGTGCTGGGCAATTCTCGAACTAGATTTGACTAGGCGGCAGGCCTCACTGAGGCAACAAGGCAGTACAGTTTTTGCACGTTACGGGAGTCGGTGCTGATCCGAGCCAGGAAGTGGAGCTTGACTAGAAATTGGGGTGGTAAATCTGTGCTGGAGAAATGGCACATGCGACGGAACGTGGCTAGGTGGGCATCTAACACTGGTGCGGTGCGGTAAATGTTTTGGATTGCAAATTCGTTTTATATAAGTCGTGCAACTTGTGCTTGTTGCGCGGATCATTTCTCTCTGAATATTCAACAAATGTGGCTGTTGACCCTCAGGCAATGGGTGGGTGAAGGTCAGCGAAAAGCGTCACTTGACTTATGCGCGGTAAAACTCTACAATGCGAAGGTGCTTGATAGCTTGAACTTTCTATCCGCCCCAAGCCTACCAGAAGTCCTTAAGCGTATCGAGGAGTCGGGTCCCACCCAACCGGCTGCATGGCCAGTGCCGCGGCCGCGACTTGGCCAGTCCCGCAATGCTTGGCTTGCGGAGACGGCACGCCTCCGCAACCAACACGACGCCCTTATCCTGCAGATGGCCCGTGTTGTTCCCGAAGCCGCAAATCGGTGGGGCGGTGTGCGAGCATCGGCGTACGCCGACATCCCTGTCGATTGTGCTTCGATCTGCGCCCGCGTGTACGTGCCGGGTGGCGAAGCTCCCTTCCCGTGTGTTATTTTTTTTCACGGTGGCGGGTTCTGGATGGCGGGTGGTGCCGTGGCGTTCGACTTCAATGACCCGTTGTGCAGGAAGCTCTGCAACGACCTTGCGGCCGTCGTCGTCAACGTCGACTATCGACTGGCCCCCGAGCATCCCTACCCGACGCAGCTCGAGGACGCGTACAGCAGCGTCTGTTGGGCTCAAGACAGCGCCGCCGAGTTCTCTATCGACCGAGATCGACTTGCGGTCATGGGGATCAGCTCCGGAGGAAACATCGCGGCCGCAGTGACCCGCCTACTCAGGGACAGACACGGGCCAGCCCTGCGGGCTCAGTTGCTGATCGTTCCCGCACTGGACCTCACACGTGGCGCGAGGCTCCTGTTCGACGATGCGATGCGGTTCGTCGCCGACCACGTCTGTGAGTACTACGCCGGCCCTCACGCGGACTGGGAAGCACCTCTGCTCTCCCCAGCAGTTTCTCCCCATCTCGAGGGGCTACCCCCGGCAGTTATCGTCATCGGTGAGTTGGACCCACTCCGGGACGGAGCACGGCGCTATGGAGAGCGGCTCCGCGCGGCGGGGGGCGCAGCCGAAGTGCTCGAGTACCATATGGCACATGGCGTCGCCACCCCGGAAGTGACCCAACAATGGCAAGATGACCTGGTCGTTGCAGCACGACGACTTCTCTAGGCCGACGATTCCTGCCAATCCCATCAATCCGGTCGTCGGGTCATATTGGTTGCCACCGGAGCACATGGACCGCCAAAGTTGCCAAGGCCTGTCTGCACCAATCGGACAACCTACTGAAAGTCCACAGCCAGTTTCGCACTACTAAGAATCAACAATCGGTTCTACTCTATTTATGGGACTTGACAGAATTCACTACATGGCTAGAATATTCATGTAGTTATCTCGGTTGTAATTGGGATAGTAAGACTGCCCATAAATTTTCAGCGGCGATAACCACTTAAGCCTAGAAATTTACCGGGGCTTTCAAGGAGGTTCGTGAACTATACAGCAAAAACTTATTGATGGATGGCGACAAAATTTTTGGGGTCGGTAATTAATTGTAACTTAGGAGATATAAAATGAAAATCGCAACGCGGTTGCACGCTCAGTTTCTACTATGCAGCACTCTTGTACTTACTGCTTGTGCACCACAAATCGCTGCCCCTGCACAAGTAGTACCAACGGACGTTAAGGTTCAAGAAGTGGTGACTCTAACTCTTGGTAGCTGGCGTACGGAAGACAGTGAGGGATACGCAAAGATAATTGCTATATTCGAAAAGTCACACCCGAATATTAAGATTAATTTCGAGCCAACTTTAAATACTGAATACGATGCTCAATTGACCACGGCTCTGAAGGGTGGCAAAGGGCCGGATTTAGTGACTTGCCGCCCTTTTGATATTTCGCTACTGAATTATCAGGCAGGCTTTCTGGCGAACATCAAAGAAATTCCCGGAATGGAGCACTTCAGTGATGTTGCCAAAAGCGCTTGGTCTACCGATAACGGCGATGCGACTTTCTGCATGCCCATGGCGTCAGTAATTCATGGATTCATTTACAACAAAGATATATTTGAAAAGATTGGAATTACACCACCAAGAACGGAAACAGAATTTTTTGCTACGCTCGATAAAATTAAGGCGGCTGGCATTACGCCGCTGGATATCACCACTAAAGATGCGTGGACGACCGCCACAATGGCTTACGAGAATATTGGCGTAAATTACTGGGATGGCGAGAATGGTCGGCTAAGTCTTATTCAGGGCAAGGCCAAGGTGACTGATGCCCCTTATGTCGATGCTCTCAAAAGTGTACTTCGTTGGAAAGACTATCTACCAGACGGGCACGAGTCAATTGGGTATGCTGATGCACAGCAGATTTTCCCTATGGGAAAAGCTGCGATTTATCCAGCCGGGTCGTGGGAAATTCCGTTGTTTGAAAGCCTTGCAAAGTTCAAAATGGGCGCTTTCATGCCATATATGCCTGATAATAGTGACCCAAAGAGTTGTTGGATAAATGATCACGTAGATATTGGCATAGGCATGAACACAAATACGCCACACCCAATCCAAGTAAAAGAGTTCCTTCAGTGGCTAACAACCGCAGAATTTTCGCAGGCTTTTGCTGATAACCAACCGGGGTTTTTTCCACTCTCAGATCACAAAATTGACATCAAAGATCCTCTGGCTGCGGAGTTCATTTCCTGGCGTTCGCAGTGCAAATCCTCAATCCGCATTTTTTACCAGTTCCTGGGACGGGGCGACCCTGCCGCGACCTCAGTCATGACTGATAATGTCTACACTATGATTCAGGGCAAGACTACCCCCGAGGAAGTTGCTAAGAAAATTCAGGATGGTTTGGATAAGTGGTTCAAGCCAATGCCAGTTAAGTGAGGCTACATCATTAGCCAAACTTGAATTTATTGGAGGCGGTGAAAAAGCTGTAAGCCGCCTCCATACATAAACCCAAAGACCACTGTTGCAATATTTGTTGTTTCACGCTTGGGGTTCAGGGCACGCCACCCTTACATAATGCATAGTTTACTGCGCCCTCAATGGCATCATTTGGTAGTGTTCGTGCTCCCCGCGATGCTGTTATATAGCGTGTTCATGTCATTGCCTCTATTAGACTCACTACGACTCAGTCTTTACCAAACGCAATCAGATAGCTCTCTTGTTTTCGTTGGCCTCAAGCAATTTTCAATTCTTTTCACAGATTCTGATTACAGTCCGCGTTTCTGGGGCGCGCTCCACAACAACGTGCTATTTTTCTCTATATTCATGTTGATTCAGAATCCTATCGGGCTACTTTTAGCCGAGCTACTCTCTTCGGGGCAATTACGAGGCTCTGCCATTTATAGAACGGTCATATTCGCACCCACAACCTTGTCTGTAGTGATCGTAGGTTGGATTTGGACGCTTATGCTCAACCCGATATGGGGGGTAATAAACGATGTGTTCAAGGCTATTGGTATAGGTGGGCTGATTCCAAAAGAAGGATGGCTTGGTTCGACATCAATGGCGCTCGTTGTAGTGTCGCTGGTTGGCGTATGGCAATATGTTGGTCTGCCGTTCATTTTGTTTCTGGCTGCGCTGATTGGCCTTGACGAAGAATTGATTGACGCCGCGCGTGTTGATGGTGCTTCGCCTTGGATGATATTTTGGCAAATTAAATTTCCTCTTATTTTACCTACCGTTGGTATTGTCACAATTCTAACCTTTGTAGGTAACTTCAGCGCGTTTGAAAACGTGTTCGTAATGCAAGGTAGCCAGGCTGGGCCAGATTATGCTACAGATTTACTGGGTACCTTTTTTTACAGAACAATGTTTGGTGGTTACGGTCGGTTGCCTAATCTTAATTTAGGTACCACAATTGCCGCATCCATGTTTATCATTATTTTAATTGGAGTGTGTAGTTACCTACTTATTTTTCAACGCCGATTAGTCAGAGACTAGAGCCTTACATTCGTTAAGGTTGACTCCTGATGGTAAAGCAAAATCTGTTGTTAGGTAAGACAAGTCGCCGGACAATAATTCTTCCGTTTTACACGGCTAAGGTTAATCAGATCTTAAACTCCGTCGTATCACATGGAATATTAATTTCCTATTCGGCTCTGGCACTTTTGCCAATCTTGCTGATTGTAGTCAATTCCTTCAAGGATCGACAGGATTTGTTCCGGGTGCCATACCAGCTACCAATTTGGATCTCACTTCAGAACGGTTTATCACTTGTTAATATTAGTTCGACCAGAGGTTACGAGCAGGTATTTGGGCGCGCTTCTATAACTACATATTTCGGAAATAGTGTTCTTGTCACTTTCTCCGCGTTATTTTTGATTTTATTGACTGGAACGATGATTTCATTTGCGTTTTCGGAATACATGTTCCGAAGCAATCGAATTTTAGGGTTATATATGTCTTTGGGCATAATGATACCAATCCGACTTGGTACCGTGAGTTTGATTGGGATTACTTCAGCGCTGGGGATTTACAATTCGCCAATAGCACTAGTGTGTGTTTATGCCGCATCCGGTCTTCCAATGGCGGTGTTTATTTTATCGGAATTTATGCGTTTGGTACCGCGCGAACTCAAGGATGCCGCTCGGGTGGACGGTGCGAATGAGTATCGAATCCTGTTTACAATCGTTTTTCCACTTATACGGCCTGCCTTGGCGACCGTACTTATTTTTAATTTGATTCCCATATGGAATGACCTATGGTTTCCACTTACACTTGCGCCGGATGTAAAAACTGTGACTTCAGGCTTGTCTACCTTTGCTGGTCAATATAAAACGGATTGGTCCGCATTGTTAGCGGCATTGACTTTGGCTATGATTCCAGTTTTAGGTTCCTACCTTGTGTTCTCGCGCCAATTTATTCGCGGTTTAACGCGTGGCGCGCTGAAATAGTATTGCTATCTTTACGATCGAGGAGTGGATTTTCTAGGTTCAATTTGGTACGGATTGGGAAATCGGGAGCTACCGCTTATGAGTGGTACGGAAGCAGTTCAATTAACAAATCACACAAATAGCAGGTGACTTGGCTGCAACGAGAAAAGCTAGTTTGTGTGGTAGTTGTCGAATTGCACCCGATGACGAGGGGGTCTATAAAAACTCATGCCCTCTCAAGACGGGTATGAGTGGGATTTTGTACCGCGCACACGGCTGGTTGCACCGAGGATCCGTACACTTACATCCTGAGAAAAGCAGAAGTGTTGTTTCCATCGTTGCACTAGGCTAGTATTGACTTGGTAAGGCATAATTGTCCGAAGATAACCTCGCGGTTGCGACGCACGGCCGCAGGGATAACGGCGCAGGAGTTCGCGCCGTGCGGGTAGGACACCCCGCGAAAAATCTGTGGGCGCAGTTGTTCGCGCGCCTTCAACAGCGTGTTTCCGCTCAAGTGCAGCGGGCGTGGCGAGCGGGTACGCTTGGTTGGGTATATCAAGAAGCCATATACGGCGCTCCAGATCCTAGAACATTTTGGTGGTCCAGCTGAGGCCTAAGCGTAACAGCCTGCTACCACCGCTGGAAAATAAGATTGCTTAATTGCTGGCTTGTGCCAAAGCAGTTTTTAACTTAATCGCACAAATAGAGTTTTTTAGATGGCATACCTACCGGCGGAAGCGTGGTATCGTTAGCTGTGGCAGTACATAGAATTTCGGCACTGAGCCGATCCCAGAACTAGAGTAACACGAGAGATTGGGATGGTAATCTTGCGATGCAGAAATGACAAATGTGTCTAAGCCTAGATAAATCTGGTTGAGGCTCGAGCACGCCGCACTGAATGTTCTGGACTGCTAATGATGGTCCTTGGAAGCTGTGGAATATGCATTTGCTTGCCGAATCGAACCTGCCCCAATGTTTTAGAAAGGTAGTCTTTGACCCTAAGTCAAGGGTTAAGCGGAGTCTAGCGCAAAGTAGTACTTGACAGGAATGGGGGCAATGAATACAATTCGATTGTGTTTGTTCGGTCGAGTTTTATATCCGGTAGCATGGTCGCGTGAGTTCGGGCATTCTAGGTAGGGTGTAAAGAGAGGTAATTGTGAAGAGTAGTGAGCCGATATTGAACCCGCTAGTCAACAGCCACCCGACCAGCAAGGGTGTAGATACCCAGCTTAAGGACATCAGAAAGGAGTTAGCGCTGCGCGTCCTTTCGAAGGCCGATTGGCAGCACTGGGTAATGAATGGCTACGTCATCGTCCGCCAGGTTGTCCCGGCTGCCAGCATTGAACGGTTGGCCGAGCTATTGTGGGCCTTCGACGAGAAGGACCCCAATGATCCCTTGACCTGGTATGAGCCGCAACGGCGCGAGCACAAAATGAAGGAGCTCAACAACACCGGTATGCTGGAAATCTATAATCACCCGCACATGTGGGCCAACCGTCAGGAGCAGCGCGTGTACGACCTCTTTGTCGACATATGGGACCGCGAAGACCTCTGGGTCACCATCGATCGCGCCAATCTTAATGTGCCTAAGAAGGTCAAGGGCAATCCCAACGGCTTCATCCATTGGGACGTGGATACGACGATCAGGCCGCTGCCGATCGGCGTTCAAGGCGTACTCAGCCTGAAGAGGCAGGATGGCGAGGTTGGTGGATTCCAGTGCGCCCCTGAACTCTTCAGAGATTTTGACGAGTGGGTGAAAACCCAACCGACCGACCGCGACCCCATGCACCCCGATACGACTAGCTTGAGCATTGTCAACGTTGAGATGGAGGCTGGTGACCTGCTTGTCTTCAACAGCCTACTCCCGCATGGCGTGCGCCCCAATCACTCGGAAGGCCGCGTCCGTATGGCACAATATATCTCCATGCATCCGGCCGAAGCGGACAATGAGGCAGAAAGGCAGGAGCGGGTACGCCTATGGCAAGAGCTCGATCACCCGCGGCGCGACGCCTTCCCCGGCGATCCGCGCGACTGGGAAAAGAAAAATGCGGCGACCGCGAAACTGTCGATGCTTGGCGAAAAGCTGCTCGGCCTGGAGCACTGGCATTGACCGGCATCCCCCACGCTATTAAGAGTAGAAACATTGTCTTTCCCCAGCGCGACAAGGTCGAGATCTGGGAGGAAGAAGTTGCCGAGCCAGGCCCGGGCGAGGTGCTGTGCCGTGCTGTGCTGTCGCTGGTCAGTCTCGGCACCGAGGGCCACTGCCTGCGCGGCGTCTACGACTCTGGAACTTTCTGGGAGGAATACATCCGATACCCGTTCCATCCCGGCTACAGTATGGTGGCTCGTGTCGTGGGTACCTGCGCGGACGTGACCGCCCACAACATAGGCGACCGCGTCACAAGCTGGGCACCCCATTCGGAGTATTTCTTGTCGCCCGAGAACCAGCTCTTTCCGGTCCCCGACGCTATTAGAAATGAGGAGGCAATCTGGGCCACGCTGGCCCGAACCACTCAGCTAGGTGTCAGAAGGGCGGAATTGACGCTCGGTGAGAGCGTTGCTGTAGTTGGCCTTGGGATCTTAGGCCAGCTCGTCACCCAGTATCTCAGGCTCAGCGGTGCGCGCGATGTGATTGCTATCGACACGTCACGCAAGCGCCTGGACCTCGCGGTAGCTAACGGCGCAACGAAGGCGATCTGCCTGCCGGTGGAGCAGGCACAGAAGGCGGTGGCCGACATCACTGGCGGGCGCATGGTGGATGTCGTATTCGATATAACTGGCTTTCCCGCGGCGCTTGCCCCGGCCAGCCTGCTGCTGCGCAAGTTGGGCCGACTAGTGCTGCTCGGCGATAGTCCGACACCGTCGCGACAGACCCTTGGCCCCCGCATCGTAGGAGACTCGATCTCCATTCTAGGGGTCCACGGAATGATGTATCCGGACGTCGCGACACCCTTCAACCAATGGACTGCGGAGGCGATGACGTCACTGTTCTTCGACTACGTTGCTGCGGGCCGCATGAACGTGACATCATTGATAACGCACACCGTCTATCCGGCAGACGCAGCCGAGGTCTACAATGTCATTGTCGGAAATAAGGAGGCGGCCCTCGGCGTCGTATTCGACTGGTCAGGGCTGCATGGCGCCGCCGTAAACAACGGGAGCTTCCAGCCCGGTACATAAATGTGAAATTCTGGCTGGCCGAACTCGTGCAATTCAACTGTCGAAGTGATGCCAGCAGGCTGCTATAGCGGATCGGCGACAGGCGGATCAACGAGCTGCTGGTGATCCGCTCAGTGTTTCCTACGATGATGTAGCTGACTTCCTGAGCTTGTTGCCTGTATCCGTGGCCGTGGTGGTGAAGACTCAGTCCGAAAAACAAGAGACGGCGACGTTGTCAGTTGATACAAGGCGGCCCGAAGCGAGATACCTCGATAAAAGAACTAACCAAGCGCGTTATTAGATACTAATAGAGAACTTCGTGAATCCACAAGAGTATCTTCACGAAGTTCTCTTTGACCCCCACGATATCCTCAACCCCGGAAAAATACTGGCGCTTGAGGGCGCTGATTAAGGCGCAGCGCATTAGCAAGGCGCGTGCATTGCATCGGCAGCCGCAAGCTCGCGCGCAGCACGCCGGTTCACAAAAAGCAGTCTAGCGCCGTAGCATCACGCGCTGTGTGCATCCAGCCAGTCGCAGATATCGGCCAGCACCTGGGCCTGCCCCGGCTCGTTCATAATCTCGTGCTTGAGGCCGGCGTACAGCTTTAGCAACTTGTCTTTGGACTGGGCCAGCTCATACAGCTGGCGGCTTCCCGCCGGGTCGGAGAGCCCATCGGCTGCCCCGTGCATAATCAGCATTGGAAGTTTTAGCGCCGGCGCCCCAGCCATGATGTGCTTAAAAGCCGTTATCAGCTCGGCGCCGGTGCGCGCCGGCAAACCGCCACGGTAGACAAGTCGATCGTTGTCGTAGGCGTAACCCACCGCGGGATCGTTGGAGAGCAGTGTGCTGTCAATCTTAAGCGCAGGAAAGCGCGGCAGCAAAGCGCTGAGCACGCCCGAAATTGCAACCAGCACAGGCGACACATCCACGCCGACCTTGAGATAGCCGCCGCTTAGCAGTAGGCCACGCAAGCGCGGTTGGTTGGCCAGTGTGTAGGTTGTCGCTACCGTGGCTCCCACACTGTGGCCCAGCAAAAACAGCGGAAGCGCGGCATTGCGCACAGCCGCGTTTTGCAGCATTGTGTCCACATCAGAAACAAAGCGGTCGAAGCGCTCCACATAACTGCGCGGGCCGGCGGAGCGGCCGTGTCCGCGCAGGTCCAGCGCC